>MDSY01067760.1_pt1 | contig 11015 bp, 6 predicted proteins | sample 811131 | NCBI WGS metagenome assembly MDSY01 (sample SAMN05326643, study PRJNA326480) | marine metagenome | isolation source: seawater | place: Atlantic Ocean: South West | collected 2010
AAGAGAAAGAAGAAGAGCGGCGGCGGCGGAACGACGGCGTGACAGTCTTCCGGATTCGCATTTATATTTTATAAATGTGAAAGCTAATCCAAATCGATCGATTCACCGAACGCTTGTCGACCTACAATAGCGAATCGAATACAAAGGATAATGACACGAGTGGAATAATAAAACATGTAAGCGATTATCGTATTGCAACAGTGTCGTCTAAGAGTTTGCAAAGTTCGCGCATCGTCCTCGTCACGTCGTCTTCGGCTTTCGAGGCGTCCAAACTTCCTTGAACGCCACGCAAAACTTCCTTCACATCTTTTTGCGCTTTCCACCAAGTGTAGTATTGCTTTGGATTCATACCGGCTCGCGCCCATGGCGTGGTTATCTTCGTCGAATCGCACTGTGAATACAAGTGGTGAATCTCCAAGAGCAGCATTTTACTCGGGTCCGGTGAATTACTTTTACCAACGACGCTTAAAATTTGCCGGTTATCGCAAAACATCAGACGTTTAAACGCGTGCAAGTTTGCAATTTTCGCGTCGTCGGACGTCAACGGTCCAAAGAACAGCAAGTGCGAACGCAACGCGGCTTCGACTTCTACACAATCTTTCGCCAAACGATTACTGCCAGAAATGGACAGTTTTTGAATCAACGACGCGTTTCGCACGAAAGAATCGATGACGTTTTCGAACGTTTCGCCGCATTTTTCAAATATAGGACCGGTACTTGTCGACGATATACCTTGAAGACCACTGATGCCACTTCTTCCGGAAGACGAGGAGGCATGGTGACTGCTACTCGACGTCTCTCCGCCGAAACTACTGCTAAAATGTCCCGATATCAATCCGTTGAGATAATTCTCCTGGAACAATTTCAGCGTCGTCGTTAAACTAGAGACGTACGAACTTCCTCCGGGCAACGGGTTCGAGTTGTTTTCCCAGTCTTCGTCGTGCACGCGCATCAAAATGAACTTTTCTACTTTTTCTTCCAACGCTTCGAAAATCGGAGATAGAGCGCCGAAGCATGCCTCCTTCATTCTATCGATGCCGGCTTGCAAAGACGTCTTTGGTACCGTCGAGTATTGATTCACCACCGGTTGGAGTAAATCGACGATATAATTCAACTCCGTGGCAAGCGCTAGACTCATTCTTTGCAAAGAAGAAGGTGGCTCTCCGGCATAAATCCTCTGCTTCTCTGCCGTCCAATCCGTTGAGGAAATCGAATACTCGGCTTTCTGTGCGAGCAACTTCAAAGCTTTCGAGACGCCGCCGGCGCACGAGTTCACTAAACTCGCGTGCCCTTCGACAGAAATCATCTCTTCTCTGATTCTCGCCAGAAACTTATCCGAATCGCCCCGACTCATGTTTCGTCCTGATGAAAATCCAGAGTTGATTGGCTCCGATAATCGATTGTACGATCTCGAGAAAAAAGTGTGCGAAATAGCATCCGTGGATCGTCTCAAGATCGAGAGATCCGCGCCGTCTTTACGAACGCAACCAGGCACACCTTTAGCATCGCCGTCTTTCGAACATCGATCGTGCATTGATTCGATGATATTCATCAGATGTGGGAATCCTTGCAACAAAACGTCGCGAACAAAACCAGCGGAGGCATGCGTTTTGCTCATGTGATCCGTCATTCCTTTTCCTAACATGACCCAAAACTTTGCGCACGGTAAATTATCCATGGCGGAAGAGGCATTATTTTGATGCATGAAACTGCCACCGTTGGAACTTTCGCGTTTCAAAACTTCGTCTAAAAAGAGCGCGTGAGAGAGTGGATCTCGCTTTTTTGCCAAGACGCGTTGTAAATGCCAAACACTCATCGCCGATTCGTGCACGACTTCAAAGCACGATTCGAGTCGCTCCCAGAGAACGTTTTGGTAAATCTCCTCTTGACCTTTGGAGACGCCGCTTCGGTTGGTATAAGCGCTGTGAGTGCTGTTGTTGTTATTGTTATTCAACCCACTCGAGGACTTGGACGCCATCGAAGACGCAGCGCTTTGAATTTTCTGCCAATCCGTAGCTTCTTTTACTGATTCAATCGCAATCGACGCGTACTGATTCACTTGCACGTCCACGGCAATCGATAACTCGTCCAAGTTGTAGTGCACTTGCAAAGCGTTCCCGACGTCTGCTTGCGATTGTACTTCCATACCTTTTTTCAGAGCCTCGTTTGCTTCTCTGCGAACGAGTTTCGTGACTTGAACGACCCATTCGCGCTGCGCGTCGACGCATTCAACGCCAACCAAACTATCACTCGCCTCTATCTCGAGCTCTCTCAGTTCGTGGATTAACTTTGCAGCTTTCGCAAAATCAATGCTGCTACTGCTGCTATTGGTGCTATTGCTGTTGTTTCTACCACCGCTGCTACTATCGCTACTTTCTACGCACGCTCGTAAGCGTTGCGTCAACTTTACCGCGCGTACAACTCTGTGCAAAACATCTGTGGTCGTCGTTAGCCGTTCTAGTTGCTTCGTTTTCGCGCTCACAATTTTGTGCGGCTCTGCGATTTCCGTTCGAACTTTCCCAGTCGTCTGATGTAACGAGTTCACGCCGTTTCTTAAGGTGTGCAATATTTTCTCCGCCTCTTCAATCCCAGTCAACTGATTCATCAAAACATCGTACGATCGCGTCACTTCGTCTCTGACCGCTTTTTCTAGAATGTTTATTCCCTCGGTCAGTTGATTCGAAGCCGTTTGCACGCCATTCGAGGAGGCTAAAACCTCCGAAGCGTATTGCGCTGGAGAGAAATCTTCCTTCAAGAATGGTTGAAATCGTTCGTCGGTTTTCAAAGCGAGGACGATGGAATCGGTGCTACCACTGTTCGTAGTAGTAGGAGGAGGAGGAGGAGAAGTAGGAGTTTGTTCCGGAGCGTTCATCATGATCGCGTTCGTCGTGCACACACACACACACAAACAAACAACAAACAAAAATTGTGTCGTTTTGATGAGTTTTTAAGCATGCAGTTGCTTACTGCGTTGTTGGTCTGCCAAGTCTGATTATTTTGTTCCACCTCATCAAAAAAGAGATAAAATAAAAACGATATCTTCAGAAGAAGAACACATAAATACGTGCACACACACAAACACATATAAAATGATGCAAACGAACACCTTTTCGCAACGCGTTCACGTTTCTTCGTGTTCTCAGTTACGCGTAAACAGGCGAAGCCCGTGCGCCGCGAGTGCAGGGAGCGCGACAAGAGCCTGTGCTCGAAAACCTCGATGCGTCTTCCAACCGAATTCTATTCAACAACATGAACATAAACAACAACAAAAGATGACGATTATGATTATCAACGATATAAGCAAAATCAAGGAGAGTACAAAGAGATTCGCCGTGTGTTCTGCAACGACGGCAGCTGCCGCAGATGCGGCGGACGCATCTGGTGAAAACGCTGCCGTCGTGAATACAATCAAAGCCATCTTTGGAGCTGGTGGTTTCGCATTGCCGTGGGCGTTTGCTCAAGGCGGGACGGTGTTAGTAACCGCGTGTTTATTGTCCTCGCTCGTGTTATCAATGGAAACCTTGCGAATGCTCGTTGCTGCGCAAGATGTTGTTGTGAGTAACAACACCGCGTCTGAATCTGATGTTTCCACCTACGCCGGGTTGACGAAAGTCGCACTCGGCGCCTTTGGGGAAAATCTGAACAAGACTTTAAACGTCGTCACGTGCTTTGGCATTACCGTTTCGTACTTGTTATTCATTTCTGAAACTGCGGTCGCGATGTTTCCGGCGGCAATGGCGGCAACCATCACGAAAGTCCAAGCAGTATCGGCAATCACGCCATTAGTTTTGGGATTATCCTGGATTCGCAACATGGCGGGTGTGAATATTATCTCTTTGGTCGGAACGTGCTCGGTAGCGCTCGGTATGCTCGTGTGCGCGGTTTCCGCTGCGACGAAAATTTCAATGCCTGCGAGTCTTGCGGCGATTCCAGTGGCGAACGTTGCCGCGTTCCCTGGATTTTTTGGTACCGTCGCATTTTTGTTCTTCATTCACTTTACGTTGTTTGGGATTCAGCAAGGTATGCCGCAAAAAGAAAAATTCTTAGGCGCGGCATCCAAAGCGTTCGTGTTGAGTGCCATCGTTGGTGGTATCTTTGGTATTATTTGTGCGGTTGGTTTCGGTCCGAACGTTTCATCGGTTGTCATTACCATGTTGGAAGGACCGATTGGCGTCTTTGTGAAAGGCTTGTTGTGCGTAAACTTGTTGTTCACGTTCCCAATTATGGCGCAATCCGCGCTTGTTGTGTGCGAATCGGTCTTCACAAACAACGATCCGGCGAAAGAGTTGGCCAAATTGCCGGCGTTGATTGTTCGCTCGGCGTTTGTTTTATTCGCCGCTTTGTGCGCGACGTTGATTCCGAACTTTGGCGCCGTTCTCGGGTACGTCGGCGGCGTGTGCTGCTGCGCGATGACGCTCGTGTTACCACCGGTGATTTTAGACAAGTGTTCGAAGAAAGCGGGTCAAGCTCTCAGCTCTGCGGATAAGTTGAAGATTCCGGCGTTGACGCTCATCGGGGTCGTGTGCATGATTTTAAGCGTAGTGTTGTAAAACAAATACAGATGAAAAAACATGCGATATTATACAACTCCTTCTTCTTCTCTTTTTAACTCTATAATACTAAGCGCATCGTTTAATCCATTGGTCTTGTGAAAGCGACCGAAAACAATCTCGCTAGATTCCTCCGAAGCATTCAAAACTCCTTTTTTAAAAGTCAGAACTAACTCAGATGTCGATAACTCTTCAACCTCGTTGCACGAAACAATATCTGAATATTTCGCCACAACCTTTGCTCCTTGTAAGTTTGTTGATGGAGTAGAGGTCAACGCGAAACAAATGTACGAATCGCACAAAAACAATCCACCCGCAAAGCTCATTCCGACATCTGGTGTCAACGAATTATTCTTACACGTGTACGTTTGCATCAAGTAGCACGACACCGCGTCTACTAGAACGACATCTGCGGGTAAATCCGGGAACAAAACGTCAATTTCTGTACTCAACAAAGACGAAGACGGATCTGCGAAATCACCACCAACGCCGCCTTCGCGGAAAAACTCGTCTTTAATCGAACTCGTCACTTGCGAAAAAGCGTTTGTTATCTCTTCTGTTACTGATTTTGCAGCCGCGGACACCTCCGAAAACGGATCGACGATGTCGATAGAATCGTTCATATTACTATTTTCTTGCTCTTGCGTGTTGTTATTGGTTATATTCTGTTTTGATGAGGTCCTTTGAATGTTTGGCTTCGCGGGAGAATCTTCTCTCGTTTCGGGATTAAACAAATCAAACTGGAGCTTGCTGAAGAAATCTGCCGCTGAAGACGCGAGCTCTTCCACATCTTTCTTCACCACGTACGCGGCGTCTTGCGCGTCCTCAAACATCTTTCCCAACGCTTGCGTGGGTGACGATGGTTCTTCGATTTCACCAGTTTCCACTTCTTCTTCTTCTTCTATTTTGTCCGCAGCTGCAGGTGCGAGCACTGGTGACAGAAGGATTTCTACTTCTTCTTCTTCTTCTTTCCCTCCTTTGTTCGTCTCGTTGCTCATGATCTGTGATGATCTGTATCGATGATACGTTGTTGTGTTCTGTTTGTGTTTGTTATTATTGTAACGAACAACGCGAGAGAATGTATTCAAAAAAGTTAATTTTCAGAGATACGAAAAAACATCATTCATTCAAAAACACTCACACTCCAAAACAGGAAAAAGAAAAGAGAATCCTTCGTCGAAGAACGAACAGACACGCTTCCCTTCCTCGTCGGTCGTTTGAATAGCACAGCTCGTATATACACAGTTTAGCTTTCTTTGTTTCATTCACGCGTGGTAGTAGTAGTAGTAGTTTGTTAGTGTGAGCTTTTGAAGAAGAGCAAAAAATGCCCTCCGCACAAGAACGTTTAAAAGAAGACGGCGCGGAGGAGAAGAATAACGAACCGAGTTCGAGAGCGTATACACCTCCATTACCACCTTTAGCGACGCCGGAATACGTTCGATATTTACAAGAACAGCGACGTGGAGATCTTGACACTGAAACGACGCCGTCGCAAACTGCTTCGGGGAACACAAGCGATTCCGAATTTCAACCTCCTCCTCCTTCTGACAGCAAAAACAATAATAATAATAATAATCGTCAGTCTTTTGCGAGTGCCATAGAAGTAGAGGCGGGAAATAAGGAAGACGAGATGGAGAAGGAGCGGCGACGAAACGAAGACGTGACTTTCGCTCCTATTATTGGCCCAGACAGAAACCCATCGCTCTCGGGATCGAGAGCGAACTCGCACGAAGATTTAGTCGGTTTGAATACGCGAGCGATAATGAACGCGGCGAACGAGAGATATAAAGATCAAGCGCAAGAAGCCGCCATGGAGACTCAGAAGAGAAATTACACGGAGTTGAAAGACGTCGCGATATCGCTTTCGGAAGATCCAGAGTCTCCGAGACATCACAAGAACCTCACCACCACTTTCCCGAAACTCGGGAACAACAAAGGGTGGCTTCGAGTGGATTCAACTGGACGCTTGACGAAGCTGACGATTGAGAAGCACAAAATTTCGCACATGCTTCGGGTTCCTATTCGAGATTTAAGAGTACTCGAACCGGCGATGAGCTCGTCCTACTCGACATCCATTTGGTGTCGTGAAAGATCCATCGTCGTCAACTTGGAGCAGATTAAAATCTTAATCACGGCCGAGGAAGTCATCTGCCCAGATTCGAGGAATTCCGCCGTGGTCGAGCGATACATTCCCGAGTTACAGCGTCGATTACAAAGACGGATCAAAATGAAAGAGTCTTCTCAAAAAGAAGACAAGGTGAAGAAGAATATGCCGGAAACGTTTTCCAGTTTCGCTCTGAACGAAGCCGCAGAGAAGAGTAATAAAGAGAAAGAACATCACGAACGCAAGCCTTCGAATAGCGGAGGTTACACGTCCTTTGACGAAGAAGAGATGAAAGGTCACGAAGGTGGCCACCATCGCACGTCGTTCGATACCTTTGGCGGACCCACGCCGGAAGGCTCGGAGTTTTCCTCCGAAGGTGGTTCGGACGAGACGTTGCCGTTTGAATTGATTGCGCTCGAAATCGCTTTAGAGATGGTATGTAACGCGCTCGAAGTCGAATCCGATAAAGTCGAACGCGAAGGTAAACCGCAATTGGAAAAGTTGAGACAAGACGTTAACCAGACCAACCTCGAAAAAGTTCGTCGCGTTAAGAATAGATTGGTTCGGATCAATGCGCGAGTCTCGAAAGTTCGAGAGGAAATTCAGCGCTACTTGGATGATGATTCCGATATGAGAGATTTGTATCTAACTCGAAGATTGAGAGAAGAGCTCAGACAGAACACGGCGCGTTCGAACAGAGAAAGTGGCGCGACGCCATCACCAGCTGGTGCGAACAGAGGAGGGCGAGGGTTAGGTTCGCAACCGCCGTTATCGCCTCTGAATCAGTCGCAAAGAACACCAAACCAAATGCAAAATTCTCCGAACGTGAACAGCGGACAGGTTCAAATCATCGGCCCAAACGGCGAGGTTTGGGACGAAGATAAAGATTTACAAGAAGTAGAGGATTTGTTCGAAACGTATTTCACTCATATCGATTCGACGTTTAGAAATTTAGAACAATTGAACGAGTATATCGACGATATGGAAGATTTGATTGAGATTGAACTGGATAGTAAGCGGAACCAGCTTATTAAGTTAGAGTTATTGTTAACGACGGGAACGTTATGCTTGTCCGGTTTCGGCGTCGTCGTGGGTGTGTTCGGGATGAACATTAGAAATGGATTGGAAGGTAGTCAGTCGTCGTTCGAGTTAGTCATTGTCTTCTCCGTCATCGGTAGCGTACTAACATTCGCTGCTATAGTCCAAGCGTGTCGGTACTTTAGATTATTTTAGTAGGTTTTGATTAGATTTTTCTACTCGTACTATTTCTATTGAACTCATCAGCTCTCGTCAAATCACGTTTTCTTTACGCAACGCGTCTTCTATGCACTCTAACAAATCTCCCGACGAGCGACGAACGAACAACTCGACGTCTTTTTTCGTAATCGTTCTGTCGTTTCTGTGTTTTGCAAACGCTTTTAAATCGAACGCTAACTTTTCGCTTTCCAAGAACACCAACTCTCCCAACACCGAAGCGGCTTGAGGAGAGAGAGAAACGCCGTCGTGTTCTTTCGCTTCCAACTCTGCTATTTTAATCGAATCTGCTAACACTCTGTTTCTGATGAGCTTTTCCTTTTGTCGTTGTCGTTGTTGATGATGATGATGCGTAGTATTGTTCGTGTTCTCGTCGTCGTCGTCGTCGTCGTCTATGTCGTTGTTGTTGTTCATAATTAATAAGGAGAGTGTGTTGCAACTGTAAATGTGAAGAGCAAAAAAATGAATGAATTTTGAATTTTTTTCCTTCTTTTGTTGATGTCTTTTTGTTGATGTCTCCATAATTCGCCGACAACTCTCGATTAATAAAAGAAGAAGAAGAAGAAAGCTTATTAATAAGAATAAGAACTCGTTTTCTTATTAGTTGTATCATCACATCAACTCGGGAGGTTTGTTTTGCACAAACAAGCGCGCACGAGCGAGTTCAGTATTAATAATAATAATAAACGATGGAAGCAGAGCCGACGAACGGCATCGACATCGATGCGCTCAATAACGAGGAGACGATGCTGAGTGAGAATAACCCGACGACGACGAGAAAGAAAGGCGAAGACCAACCAACTTTGGAAGGGTGGATTTGCGTCACCGGAGAAGAAGCTCTGAAAGCGCAGTATAAGGGACCGTGTTCCAAATGCTCGCAAGATATGCAAGTATCCTTCCGTCCGTACGTAGGTGGGAAACCTCCAGTATGCGATACCTGCTTTAAAGCGGAGAAGTTCAACAACAGGAATTTTACGAACAACAACAACAACAGACGAAGTCAAAGACATCAGCAACAGTCCTCCCAGGCGCCAACACTGAGAGGGTGGAGAGAAACGACCAAACGAGACGAAAAATCGGGCAAATCTATATTCGAAGGCCCGTGTGGAGGCTGCCAAAAGCACACGGAAGTTCCGTTTCGTCCGGTGAGCGCGCCAGACGCGAGGCCGCCTTTGTGCGACACATGTTACGCTTCGTTACAAGAAGTCACAAATCCAGACGGCGGGAATGGAGCAGGTGGTAAATCAAGAGGGAGAAACGCTAACAATGATCGGTTTTCTCCGTACGGTGTTGGTGGTGCTGCTGGTCGAGGAGGGCGAGGGGGGAGAGGAGGAAGAGGAACGCAAATGATGATGGTGCCTCAACACGTCGCGCATTCGATGATGCTCGCGCAACAAATCGGCGGCGGCCGAGGTGCTGGTAAAGGTAAATCAAAGAAGTGGACGAGGGATGGAGCGGAAGAAAACGCAATTGGAGTCGAGGTGGACACCTCCAACGTCCCGTGCATTTTTCTTGCCCGAGGAAGTTGTAAAAATGGAGACGCTTGTAAGTACTCCCACACTTTAATGGCGGAAGGAGACGACGATATGGGAGATATTCCCGTCGAATAAAGTGAGATATATATTGTCGCGCACGTGAGTAGATGTGCTGTACTCGGAAGTTAGAATCAGTTTAATTAAATATTTACCATAACTTCGGTTTCGGCACGCCTCTTCGCGGCGTGCTCGAGACGAATTCGTGTTGCATATCGCGAACTTCCTCCACGCCTAACAGACTCAAACCGGCGAGACTTAATGTCAGTACCGGTAAACCCTCGTTACCGACGAGAGCACCACCAAACCCGGTTATTAAACTCGTCGCCAACAAAACTTTACTCGCTAACAGTAATCTTTCTTCTAAAATTCCCAATTCATTCAACGCCGCTTTACACGCGCGACAATGTTTCGTGTGGCGATGATATCGCTCCGTTTGTTCCTCCTCGGAAACAGTCGGAGTGGCGTCTACGGCACTTCCATCGAGCCATTCCACATTTCCGTTTTCGGTGAAGTTATCCATCCACGTTCGAAACGCGGAAACGCCTTTATCAGCAACCGTGGGAAGATAATATGCCTTGTTCCATTTTCCTCCACGTTTTTTCATATCCTTTTCTACGCCATGCATAGCTCGAATATCTTGATTCCCGAGCGTGTACGCCGCGTTCCCAGCACCGTGCTGCAAGCCGGTGAAAATCAAGCGGGCGTCGCCAATGGTGTTGAAATTCTGGATGTACAAGTTGAGCAAGTTGCGCACGGGCGTCGTGAACAAATTTTCAATCTTGTCCGCCACAGAGACTTTGCGCGTTCCGGCGCCTTGCACCGCGGTGAACTGATACGCTTGAAACTTTGTAAACATCAAAGTACGGTTCGGTTCTGTTGGAGTGTATAAAATGTGCGCGCTCAGATACGGTTTTCCTTTATCGTCGAGGTACTCAGAACGCGACGAGCACGGCGCGGTGAACACACGCGTGGCATCGATGTTTGAATTCGCCGCATTGTATCCGCCGTGTCTCACTTTGAAACCCTCCGTGGTGTCATCATCGAACGATTCGAATTTCGTCATCGGGACAAAATCCGCCATTTCGGAGACGCTTCTTACGTTTGATTCTGCGTCGTACCTCGCGTGCAACCACTCCGCGTGCGATGGGTCGAATTGGTTCTCCAAAGCTGGGTTATATCCCACCGGAAGTTCAACCATCCCCCACTCGTTGTCGCCGGCTCCTTGCAATTCGCTAAAGTTCTCCGTCGCGCACTTCTTTACCGAGGCTTCTAAAAACGCATCCGCGCCTGTTTCTGGCCACACCCACAAAACACCCGCGTGCACTTTGCACGGATACTCTGACGCGCAGCTTTTCTTCGAATTACACGCGGTTGCGTTGGCGTTCTCATCGATGGACATCGGAATGTCCACGCACTTGCCGTCCTTGGCAAACTCCCACCCGTGGTATCTGCACACGAGCGCATCTTTATTTGAATCGATGAACCCGAGCGATAACGGCGCTCTTCTGTGTGGGCAGGAATCTTCCAAGCACGACCATCCATTTTTCGTCTTCCAGACTACCATCTCTAAAC
>MDSY01039883.1_pt1 | contig 11014 bp, 9 predicted proteins | sample 811131 | NCBI WGS metagenome assembly MDSY01 (sample SAMN05326643, study PRJNA326480) | marine metagenome | isolation source: seawater | place: Atlantic Ocean: South West | collected 2010
CCGGGTGGACCGCTCTTCTTGGGAGGACCGCCTTTCGAGGGGCCGGGTGGACCGCTCTTCTTTGGAGGACCACCTTTCGAAGGACCGGGTGGACCGCTTCGCTTAGGAGCACTACGTTTTGGAACTTCAACAACTTCTTCTTCCTCTTCTTCTTCAAACATTGCACCACAATGCGGGCACTCATTATCAGTCTCTTTGACCAACCCGTCACATATTTCACAAGCGAACATTTCAACATCGTCTTCTTCAGAATCGGCTCCATTGAGGTTTTCCACTTCTCCGTCTTTTGAACGGGATAATTTCAACTCTGTAATGAGATCAAATCCTTTGAGGGCGACTTCAGTTTGAATCGCATGTTGGAATGCTTGGGTAAGAGCTTCAGGTGTGTCGAGAACTCTGCCATCGTCCACATAAGTCACATTGACCTTTAGAGTACCTTCTTCTAATTTGGCTTGAGGAGTCTCAACGCCAACACCTCTCTTACGCGCAACTCGACGTACAGCAACTTCGCACATTCTACGGAGTAAGGCTTCATTTGGAGCATCCGTAGGAGGAGGGGTGGTATCTATGCCTCGGAGATGGGATGGCAATTCGGTTCCAAGAGATGCCAGAACGTTATTGGCAGGTGTTTGATTCATATTGAGCCATTGACTTCGGCGTTCATCTTTCATTGCCCGTTCAGCTTCTGCCAATCGGTTCACCATTGCGTCAGTAGGAGAGGTTGCCGGATTACTGGCAACAACTGTGCCACCCGGAGTGTATGCAGAGAGATTGCTGACTGGGTTTTGAGGTACTGCGCCGCTGGCGAGTGAAGGTCCACGCGCTTGTTGAGGTCGATCGGATTGAACATTTGGAAGAACATTACCTTGTTGCTGTGGTTGTTGAGGAAGATGCTGAGGTGGCTGTTGCTGAGGCATGCCTTGAGGGGGGATATTACCCATTTGGGAGGGGGGGAAATTTGGGGGAGGGAATTGACCCTGTTGCTGGGGTGGGATATTTTGAGGAGGGAATTGTCCTTGAGGAGGGAATTGTCCTGGAGGTATATTCGGTTGTTGTTGAATGCCCATAGCAATTTGTTGAAGGACTTCGGGAGAAATATTTGTGTTCCCACCCATGGTCATATCCCGTTGCTGACGGACCGCTTCACCCGAGACCACTCCGAAGTTACGGCCGCCCGAGACTTCTTGCCCGCTTAGGCCGATTGAACCGGGGTTGGTAAAACCACCAGCACGTGACATTTCCTGTCGCGCACCACATTCAGGGCAGAATATACTATCATCAGGAATTAGTTCTGTACAAGAGCCACAATCCATAACACATCACCCCGCAGGTTTGGTGCTCGCATAACCCTCCCTAAAGCCTTACGACGGAATGCCATAGTAAGAAGAGGAATACCATTGACTTCTTCTAAGCCAAAGAAGCGCGCAAATACACGGTTCAATACCTACATCTCCCACTTACAGGTGGGATGCTTGAATTCATTGAATACTCAATAAGAAGACATGTGTATTGAAGTCCCTTAAATCGCCAGAATCCAAAAGCGACTCCCTTGAAATCTTATGCGCAAATCGGCCTTCAATGATACTCAGCAGGTCTTTTTATCTCTGAGTCATTTCGTGTTGAAGTTACAAATTGCCAAGACTTCCCTCCCACAGGGTCAAAAACAGAGAACTGTTCCGTCAAATCGAGGGGATTGGATGGCAGTACTCGTCAATGCAAAAATCGATGCATTACTCGAAGCTACATCTCGTTCTTTTTATCCAACCCTCAAGTATCTTCCAAAGAAAGTTCGTGGACAAATTGGATTACTTTACCTTCTCGCTCGAGTTGCAGATACAATCGCAGACTCAAAGCATGGAGAGACTGAATTTCTTCTGAACATTCTTCGAGAGTACAATGATGTCGCCCAAGGTACGAGTTCATCACTCCCAGATTTCACAGAACTTGCAGATATTCAAACCAATGAACACGAGGCGAAACTCCTTCGAAATGTTGATGACGTCATTGCTGGTCTTGAGGTCTATAGTAAAGAAGACCAGAGGCTTATGCTTGAGTGTCTCGACATTATTGTAAGCGGTCAAATACTCGACCTTGAGAGGTTTGGGACCGCCAATGAAGGCGGGAATATTTCTGCGCTTGAGACCGATGAACAGATGGATGATTATGCATTCAAAGTTGCAGGCTCAGTCGGCGTATTTTGGAGTAAAATGTCACTTGAACACCTCTTTTCTTTACCTCCGGAAAAAGAACAAGAGTTCTTTGAGAAGGGAATCAAGTTTGGAAAATCACTGCAAATGATCAACATTCTAAGAGACATCCCTGAAGATTTACGTTTTGGCCGATGCTATATTCCAGAACAGGCACTGAGTCGTTACAACCTCAAGCCAGAGGATTTATTGGATGACAAAAATATCGATGAGTTCAGACCATTGTATGATGAATATCTTGACTTGACAAATGAACATCTTGATGCTGCAATTGAATACATCACTATGTTACCAGAAACCCAATTACGCCTCAAAGCGTCGTGTATGCTCCCAGTTCTCATTGGACAAAAGACCGTTACTTTATTGCGAACAGGTAATGTTTTGAATTCCGAAGAGCGAATTAAAGTTACTCGGGATGAAATCAAATCATATGCTCGTAAACTGCTTCGAGCCCTCATAATACCGGGTGGAGTAAACCGTCTTCTACAAAAAAACAAAGGCAGTTGAGAAAAAATATTGCAGGCAATTAAGGGTAGACCTCAAAAAGGGTGAGGTATGAGGCCTAACTGGTCACAATGCTTGAACGCCGAAAACCACTGGAATTGCTTTTCCCCCTCAAAGGGAACGCAACTTCAAGGGAAGATGAGGGTGAACAAAAGAGCATGAGCACTCTTGACCATCTTCGAGCAGGTGTAATGCTTGCTCGCGATGCCGTAAAAGCAGTCAGCCTCACCGCTATGGAAGCCCTTCGAGAAGGTGCAACATTCATCGGAATGGTTGGAGAGACCAACGAACTTGTTGATCCGTTTTCTCATCTTGATGCTCCAATTTGGTCTCAACGACCACCACAAGAACTCTCGAAACTTGCTTTCCGTTACTGTGAAGAACTGACGATTCGTGAAGCCGGTAATTTCTATCATTCATTCAAATACCTCCCTGACCAACAACGCCACGCCATGTGCGCAGTGTATGCATTTTGCCGTAGAGCAGATGATATCGCAGACGGTGACTGGGCAGACCGATTTCCAGGAAGCAAGGGAGAGATGGATCCTGAAGCTGTCGCCTATCGGGAACAACTCGAAAGTTTGCAAGACCAAGGAACAATTCTCGACCATGAGGCCTACTTGAACAAAATCACACAACTGTTTTTCTTCCGCAAGAAACTCTCGACTTGTTATTCAGATGTCTATTCGACCGACCCTGTATTCCTTGCACTGAAAGAGACCGTCGAAACGTATTCAATTCCAAGAGAAGTCTTTGATGACTTGATTTCTGGCATGGAAGATGACCTTTACAACAACAGATACCGCAGTTTTGATGAATTGTACGTCTATTGCTACCGAGTTGCTTCCGTGGTTGGATTGATGTGTATCGAGATCTACGGGTATGAAGACCCACGAGCAAAGAAGTTCGCCGAATCATGGGGGATTTTCATGCAACTTACCAATGTCTTGAGAGATGTTGGCGAAGATATTGAACGCGACAGAGTCTATCTCCCCCTCAACGAACTTGAAGCCAATGGAATTGTTGAAAGTGAACTTGATGGCAAAGTGGTCCTGAATAAAAACTGGGAGCCTTATTGCCGAGAATATGCACGTAGAGCACGGACCTATCTCGAAGAAGCACGTCAACTCCTTCCGTTACTTCCTCGCAGAACACGTTATTCTCCTGCAGCAATGATTGCATTTTATGACAAAATCCTTCGCCAAATTGAGCGACAACAAGGCGACGTATTCACCAAGCGTGTAAAACTGAATAAAGTTCAGAAAATCAGTTTAGCCGCAGCAGTCTACATGCGACACAGATTACTCCCTGCATTCCTTGACCCAATTTGGTCCGGTCTTGCAAGATTTGGTTTACTCCCTGCTGTTTAAGCAGATTGAGAAGTACCTTACCGAATGAAGTCTGGTTTTGTAAGAAGAGTGTTCCTCATCAGTGAATGAGATTTGCAGATTACGCGAACTTCAACTGGTTTGGATTCAGATTGGGCAAGTGGTATGACCCATCAATTTGTAAAACGGACAGAAGCCAAAGGCTGAAGTCAATACGCTCCAAATCCCAATGCCGAGCAGGAGTACATCCCAATCAAGATTTGCTGCATAATCAATAGCAACCATGCCAAGACCAGCCGAAACACGAATTAAGCGATCTGTAATACCTAGGTTCATATATTTCAACTCTTGACAAGTTGAACTTAAGTTTCTAGCATATAAAGACCTGTTTTACTGGTTTATTCAGAATTTAGAAGGATTCTGTCAATTTCAGATAGTCCGAGTGAAAGCTTGGATTCCTGTGATATATCGACCAATAATCAAATTGTGAATGTCATGTGTACCTTCATAAGTCTTCACTGATTCAAGATTTGCCATGTGACGCATGATTGGATATTCGTCTAGAATACCGTTTGCGCCATGGATATCACGTGCAACACGGGCAATTTGAAGAGCAATGTCAACGTTATTCATTTTGGCAAGAGAGATTTGTTCAGGGAACCAGGTTCCATCGTCTTTCTTTCGACCAAGATGGTAAGCGAGGAGTTGTCCCTTAGTGATCTCTCGAAGCATCCAAGCCAACTTATCTTGAACCAATTGATACGAAGCAATTGGGTGGTCGAATTGAATACGAGAAAGTGCATACGTTTTCGAACTGTGGAAACAGGCCATAGCCGCACCCAATGCACCCCATGAAATACCGAATCGTGCATTGTTAAGACAAGAGAAAGGACCTTTCAAACCTTTGACATTCGGCAACATTCGGTCTTTAGGAATCTTGCAATCTTGGAAAACAAGTTCACTTGTCACAGAGGCCCGAAGTGAATATTTACCTTTCATTTCTGGAGCCGTAAATCCTTCATCACCTTTCTCGACGATGAAGCCACGGATGACGCCATCGAGTTTTGCCCAAACAACTGCTACGTCAGCAATAGTTCCGTTCGTGATCCACATTTTTGCTCCGTTCAGAAGGTAATGGTCGCCTTTATCTTCTGCTTTCGTGATCATGTCACCTGGATTTGAACCGTAGTCTGGTTCGGTTAAACCAAAGCATCCAATCCATTCACCAGAAGTCAATTTTGGTAAGTAGTAATTTTTTTGATCCTCGGAACCAAAGTCCCAGATTGGATACATAGCGAGTGAACCTTGCACGGATGCAAACGAGCGAAGACCAGAGTCTCCACGTTCAAGTTCTTGACAAATCAAACCGTAAGCAACATAGGAAAGTCCAGGGCACCCATAGCCCTTCAAAGGCGCTCCAAGAACACCCATTTCACCGAGTGCAACACGCCATTCGTCCAAGAAAACACCGTCTGCACATGCGTGTTCGATCTTTGGAAGTACTGCCTCATCGACCCAGTCACGAACCATGTCGCGAATCATGATTTCTTCTTCTGTAAGCAAGCTTTCAATATCGTAGAAATCTAATCCTTCGTAAGGCTCCATACTATCCTCTCATGTTGGGTCTCTTCACGGGGCTTCAAGAACCTAACGCTCTCAACGATAGAGGAAAAGAATCTTTTTCCATGAAAGTCTACATCAATCTTGTACAAAAGAAAGAAGATTATTTTTTATTCAAACCACGGAATTGCAGATATTTCCGTTGAAGATAAGGGCTGTTCATGTAGATTAACCCCAAGACGACACCTGGGACAGAAATAGTCACTGCAGCCATGACCAAAATGGACATAAGGCCTAAATCTTCACCCGAAACACCTATTTTCTCAAACGATACGATGTTGCCAAATGAAGTAATAATGAAACCTTCTTGGTGCGCATTCTCCCAAACGACCTCGAGTGAACGTCCGGCGACAACTGCATCCCATGCCATTGCATCCTCAGATACAATTTGGGCAAATGCTTCTGATACCAACGGTTGTTGGCGAATTGTTGAGAATGGTGCCATGTGGATCAAAGTGGTTCCATCGTGCCCTCGAGAGACTCCGGTGAAGTCACCGTCCAGTGAGGAGAGTTGCATGATGGCCCGTGTTGTTGATTCACTCGCATCCGCCATATCCAGCCGAATGGCTTGAGTTCTCAACCCGCTGGCAAATCCGACACACTCATTCAACGTCGGGTCTGCACAATCGACACCGACCCAAGTATCACCGCCCGTACCTGGAAGGAATGTAAGTTGGTCGTTCGTCGAAAGAACGGCAAGACCATCATTGAGTGTTGCGACCACACACACATTTTGACTCCGATGGCAGGCGATATCGCTTATTGCAGAACTGCGAGTTTCGGCTATAGCAGTCATACCTGAGCCTTCATTAAACTTCCAAAGGCTACCATCCGATGCACCAAAGTAAGCATAATCACCTGCAGGTCGCCATTCAACTGCAGTCATGTTGAGTCCAATAACCGAACCTGAGCCATTGACGGTCGACACCGCATGGTTTTCAGTCGAATAACGTAGAGCAACTCCCATATCACCAGTAATTAAGGCTGTTTCGCCCCGTGGATGCCAAGACACATCATGTAACGCAGCATTCCGCCCCGTACTCAGTTCCACATCTTGGCTCCGGTCTTCAGCATGAAGTGCAGAGACACGATGTGCATATCCATTCTCACCGACAAGTAAGACCGACAAGCCATCCGGTGATACCTTCCCTGCATGGATGCCAATATCAGAGTCTTCGAGGGAGTCGACTAGTTTCAATTCAATGAGTGACTCGGGTTGCGCAGGTACCGCTGGCAAGAGTAAGATAAGGAGACATACGCCCAAGAAAAAGTGCCCTCGCATGATTTGCCCAAAGCCAACTACAAGAAAACCCCTCCTACGCATTCGAACAGGTTTTTCTCATTCACCTCAACGGTGAGCCTTATGGGAAAGAGGCTCTTCGCCGATGTATGGAGCGATTCGCAGTCAAGCGTGGTTTAGAAAAAAACATTGGTGGGAATGCAGGGCTTGCACGTATTGCAACAACCTATTTCGACAACATTCAAGTGAATGCTGAAGGCGAGTTTACTGGCTCATTTGCCATCCTCACTCGAATCAACGGCCACTTCGGATCCGATGGAAAACTCGTGATGGATGTTGAACAAATGAAAGGCGAAGACCTCAACAATTTCTTATCTGCTGATGGTGGACGAGAAAACGCAATGATGTCCCGCCAGAAATGGTCATCATTCCTCGATGAAGTCACAGGATATTCTCCTAAGCAACGAGGCGACAAGGCCAAAGAAGATGCAAAGAAATTCTCCAAAGCTAAATCGGCTATTAAAATGGCCTACAAAATGATGGAAATGAGTAAATCAATCGACCAACCCACCATTGATACTGCAAATACTATGATTGCTGAATTACAAGCAATGATTGATTCCGGAACTCCTCCTTCAGAAGGAAAAGTAAAGAAACTCAACGATTTAATTTGAAAGAAGTGGTAACATGGGCATCGATTCAGTTCTCGAATCCTTTGTCGAAGAGAACCCACGTATCCTTGAATTAAACGAGCAACAACAACACCGTCTGGCATTGATGGTAGGCCAAGTTGACGAAACCGTTGGTATTGGCCATCTCGTGAATTGCTTGGCAGATAACACCAGCATGGCCGGTGATGGCGTGATACGCTGTTATGTCGGATTTGAACCGTCAGGAAAAGCACACATCGGATGGAAAGTTCTCTCATTACAACTCCGAAGAATGTTAGAAGCCGATGCCAATGTGCTCATATTTCTGGCAGATTGGCACGCTTGGGTCAATGACAAATTTAACGGCGTCATGGAAGATATTCAAACAACAGCCACCTACATGGAAGAAACCTTCCGTGCTCTACTCGGTCATCCAGAAGAGGGCGATGGACCTGGACAACTACGTTTTATTTGGGCATCTGAAATAATGAGTTCTGGAGATTATTGGGCACGTGTTCTTCGCTGTTCCAAGGGAGCAACACTTGCAAAAGTTCGCAAGACATTCACCATCATGGGCCGAGATGAGGCATCCTCTGACCATGACCTCTCCAAATTCTATTATCCAGCAATGCAAGCCAGTGACATCTTTGAAATGAAAATTGATGTTGCTCTTGGTGGTATGGATCAACGTAAAGCTCACATGTTCATGCGAGATGTTGCAACTCGATGGAATTGGGAAAAACCAACCTGTTTACACACTCCTATTCTTTCATCACTCAAAGCAGCAGGAGTTCGAATGGAGAGTTTTGACCACAAGATGAGCAAATCTGATCCTTCAGGTGCAATATTACTGCACGATGAAGCGAAAGCCCTTCGAAAGAAAATGCAAAAGCATGCTTACTTGAATCCCGAAGACCCTCATTCACCTGTCTATGAATTGGCGGAACATGTCGTTCTACCTGAATGGGGAGAAATCATCGTTACTCCGAACCCAAAATTTGGTGAACCTTCGACTTGGAAGGACCTTGAAGCATTCAAAGCAGCCGTTGTAGATGGTACACTCCACCCACTTGACGCCAAACTCGGCGTAGCAGATGGTATTATTCGTGGCTTGCAAAGTGTCTCGGAACATTTTGAAAAGCATCCGGAAACGCTCGATGCAGTTTCAGCCCTAAGAAAGTGATTCTTCTTCTGAGGTATCGACTTCAAGCTCAACATGATGGGAAAAGCCTTCTTCAACGCTGTGGGCTCTCAAGAATACCATCCGCCTTGTATCTCGAATGAAATCTCGGTTAATCAACGGGTCAACTGCAACAACGGCGTTAATGGTTAAGCAATCACCCTTGGCATATTGTCCAACATATTCATCGAACACGACAACTTGGAAACTTTCCCCGTTTTCTGCCATACCGTTTTCCAACATCATTGGAGATACAATTTCAAGATATTGAACGTCTTCATAGTAGTTTTCTTCCGCTACCATCGAGATGTCTGTTGGGTCTTTATGATACGACTTCGGTTTCTTTGCATCCATGTTTGAAAGAATGATATCGAGGCAGGTTCGGCAATATTTTACCTTTTCACGAGGACGAGCTAAACGCTCTTCAATCGTCCACTTCGAATCGCAATCATTGCATTTGTGAACACTGGTCTTGAGCCATCCGATAATAGGACTCATCGCTACGACAACTCCGTCGAAGCTGAGTAATCGAGTACGGTCTCGCATCCGCAATTCACTCATTTCATAGGCTCGATTATCCGGGAGGTTGATGACTCGTATCACTGGGCGTGTTGACATGTTACGAACAGAATATTGCTCTTTCAGTACTTGATTGCCGCAAAAAAGAGTAGGACCCATGTTTTCAGAAAACTTCACTTGAAGACCATTATACTCCGCCAAATCATCCCATTCCACTTCAAAACCAAAAACTGGATCTCCGTTACCAGGTAGTGCATCAAGGTCGTTTTTGTAGACCTCGCTTTCAAACAAAAGCCTCCATGATTCGAGAGTGCTTTGGGAATCTTCATCGGGTTCAGTAGGAGATTTTTGCTTCATGGATTCTATCGGGCAGTTGAGACGGTTAAGAAACATTTTGATTAGTCGCCATTAACTTACTTTATCTCGCACAGCCTGTGATGTGTAATCCAACGGGTCACTGCGAGTGGAGGCCAATGAATTCGTGTGCAAACGTTCAAGAATCCCTTTGAGTTGGTCAAGATATCCCTTGGGAGTGTCTCTGCTATGGCCAACATTATCGTCCTCGTTAAACAAGTACCCGATACCAATGCTCGCATCGTCCTTTCTGGCGACAGAGTCGACCTTTCTGCTGTCAAAAAAGTGATGAGTCCTTACGATGAATTCGCTGTAGAAACTGCACTCCAACATCGCGAATCAAGCGGCGGTGAAGTGACGGCAATTACCGTCGGGGGCGCAGGGGCTGACAAAGTATTGAAAGATGCGAAAGCCATTGGTGTCGACAACATTGTCCGTGTTGATTGTGATGCCTCACTCGATTCGAATGCACTCCAATCAATTCTTGCCTCAGTCATCTCAAGCCTTGGCGCTGAAGTCGTCTATTGCGGGAAATCTGCAGCAGATACAGGCGCAGGCTCGACTGGACCGGGATTAGCTGAACGTCTCGGCTGGGCTTCTGTCTCGAACACCATAAGCGTTGAATTTGGTGAACAACTCTCCGTAGTTACTCCAGCCGCTGGAGGAAATGCGCGAATCAATGTGCCTCTACCGGCAGTTGTCTCCTGCGACAAGGGTAACATCAAGGTTCGAAAACCAAATGTCAAAGGAATTATGCAAGCAAAGAAGGCTCAAGTTGATGTTCGTAGCGTTGATGTTCTTGCTTCGACCGTTTCGGTCGTAGCACACAGTATGCCTCCTGCAAAACCTGCAGGCAAATCCTACCAAGGTGGCGCAGCAGCAGCTGAAGTCGCTCAACTCCTCCGAGATGAGGCAAACATAATTTGAGGTGAAAGAAATGACTGAAACTATAGTAATCGCTGAAATCGTCAAGGGTGCAGTCCACCCTACAACTGCTGAACTCATCACTGCGGCCCTCGCACTTGGATCACAACCTGTTGTTGTTGTCCCGTGTACAGACGCAAGTGTCGCTGATGGTGCCTCCCAATTTTCCGGTGCAGCACGTATTCTTGCTGCAAAATCTGATGTGTTCTCAAATTATGATGCTGCTGGATGGGCTTCTGCACTTGATGCAGTAGCACCAGCAGGTATTATCATCACCTCGGCCTCTCCACAATCGAAGGACCTTGCTGCCCGTTTGGCTGCTCGAAGAGGGATTTCTGTCGTGCAAGATGTCGTACAAATCGAAGGTGGAAACTTGACTTCACCAATTTACTCTGGTAAGGCAATGCAAACTGTGTCCCTCGGTGGTAATGCGGTTGTCACTGTTCGACCGAATGTCTTTGCAGCAGCAGCCAGTGATGGTTCAACCG
>MDSY01051384.1_pt1 | contig 11014 bp, 7 predicted proteins | sample 811131 | NCBI WGS metagenome assembly MDSY01 (sample SAMN05326643, study PRJNA326480) | marine metagenome | isolation source: seawater | place: Atlantic Ocean: South West | collected 2010
AATGGCAATCGTTTCGCTTGCTGTAAAAGTAAGAGTGACAACATCATCTGGAACAGCTTGAGTGGTTGTGGAATTATTTGAGGCTATGCTGATAGAGCTAATAGTGGGAGGAGTAGATTCGATTATAAAACTAAAAGCTGTTATTGACTGTATTCCTGCAAAATAACTTGAGGCTGTATCTTTAAATGTATTATTAGTTATTTGAACATAATATTCTAAATTAGCTTTAAAATTATTAGGATTAATTGTAATTTTAGAAGTACCACTTCCTATAACTTTTGAACTTTTAACATTAATACTTTCAAATAATGAGTCATCTGAAGCCCTATAAATATTAATATACTCACCTTCTTCTGTAAAAATATTTTCACTAAAGTTTAGAACTATATCTATATTAGCTGTGACATTATTCGAATTTGTATTCGGTACTGTAGAAACTAAAGTTGGTACATTATTATTTTCGAAAAAAGTGCAATTAGGGGTATCATTATATTCGGAGCCATTATTAGTATTACGAAACATATTTTGCAAATCAGCATCACAAGAAACATCCCAACTTCTAATATCTTGGTTGAAATTTGTAGCACCGTTAAACATGTTTGACATATTATTCACACTGCCAGTGTCCCAACTTCCAATAGGTCTGTTAAAACTTATTGCATTCCTAAACATTTTTGACATATTTCTTACATTGTTTGTATCCCAAGACAAAATATTTCCGTTAAAATTTGAGTTATCTTGAAACATAGATTTCATAAGCGTAACATTGCTTGTATCCCATGTTGTAATATCATTGCTAAAATTGCTATTTCTAAACATATTAGACAAATAATTTACTGCGCTGGTATTCCAGCCACTGATGTCCTGATTAAATGCAGTCGCATCCCTAAACATGTTTGACATATTTGTTACTTTACCTGTGTCCCACTGACTTAAGTTTTGGTTGAAAGCCGTAGCACCTCTAAACATGCTTGTCATATCTTGCACATTGTCAGTTATAAAATTTTCATCAAGAGATAGATTAAAGTTAGACGCATCTCTAAACATTTCTGACATATCGTTCACATTGGATGTGTTCCACTTACTTAAGTTTTGGTTGAAAGCTGTGTTGTTTTTGAAAGCACCAGACATACTTGTGATTTGAGTAACATCACAAGTCGTTACTAAATCTGTGCTGTTATTCCAAGAACTTGCACGAGATTTAAGATCATTAAGACTAATGTATGCACCAGAAGAGCTAGAAATCGATGCATAGGTTGTATTATTTACAACACAATCAGCATATATTTTTGAATGAACAAAAATAGACAATAATAAAACACACACAAATAGCTTTTTGTATTTCTTCCGCATAAGAAACCCATTGCTTAAAGCTGCTATTATTTATAACATTAAAATCACATAAATTAAAAGTTAATTTTGTTTAATATCAAGATCTAGCAAAGTCTTAATATGATATAAGATGAAGCATTCTAGTTAGACTTTAATATTTAATAATATTAATGATATGATTAACCAAGTTAGGCTGGCTCAAAATCTAATATAATAATTAATCCTGGATTATTATTTTTTAGAGTAAGTTTAGCATTATGTAATTTTGCAATAGCATTTACTAAGCTTAAACCTAGTCCAGATCCAGGTGTTGTTCGGCTTTTCTCCATCCTGTAAAGACGGTTTAAGACCTTTTTATGGTATAAAGTTGGTATTCCTGGACCATTATCAGAAATAGTCAGTCTTAATTTATTTTTGTAAGGTTTTAGTTGAATTTTAATTTTTACTCCCTTGGGTGTATGACGGATGGAGTTTTCAATCAAGTTTACAATTAATTGGCCAATTAACTCTTCGTTGCCCATAATGAATAAATTATTATTATTTTTAATATTAGTAGTAAATACATGGCTACTTTTTTTTACAAACGGATCATATAAATCAAAGATTTTGTTTGATAATTGTGCTAGGTTAATTCTTTTAAATGAAGTTTTTAGTGTAGAACCTTCTATTTGAACGATTTCTAGCAATGAATTAAAAATATTTATTATTGAACTAATTTCATACTGGATATCATTTAGTTTTCCATTAATTTTATTTGGGACACTTTTAAGGTTTTGTATTTCAGTGATTGATAATTGAACCCTTTGTATAGGTGACTTTAAGTCATGAGCAATATCTGAAGATATCTGATTTAAAGATTCTATTGCTGTCTTATGGGAAGTTGCCATCATATTTATATTTGTAGCAATACTTAATAAATCATCTGTAAAATTAAAAGTACATCTAACTCGCGCACTAAAATCACCTTTAGTCAATAAATTAAGTGTTTTATTAATTTCATATATTCTTCTTGAGCTTCTGTATGTAAAAATATTTCCAACAATTATAGAAAAAAGGATTGTTGGTATTATTCCCCAAAGAGCAATTTTTTTTAATGTTAAATTTAGTATTCTTATATTGTCAGGAGCTTCTCCTAACATTAGGACACCACCAAAAATAGACACTGTTTGAATTAAAAACTTATTACTTTCACTACTTTTTTTTTCATAGATTGCTGATAAGGGTAATGACTTATCTGTCCCTAACAATATGGGTTGTAAATTTATTTGTTTGTATGCGATTTCTTTTAACAAAAGAATTTTAAATCCAGCATCACTTTTAATGACCTTAGCATTTCCAAAAAGCTCAGCTTTTTTATTTGTGTAGCTGTAAATTTGTTTTGTATTATCCTGTTGATGGGTATAATTAGACTTAAGAACTATATCTATAAGTTCTTTTTCTGTATCAACTTTTTGAAAAAGTAAAACTTTGTTATTTAACTTAATAACTTCTTTGTTTTTTTCTGCTGTGAGAATTACAACACATAAAATTATATATATAAAAACACCAAAAATAGTTACTGCACTAATATGGTATAATATTAGGTTTAGTGGAGTTGTTTTCCAAAACTTCATTTTTCTATCATATATCCAATACCGTGAATTGTTTTAATTAATTCTTCTGTTGGTTTCGGACTAATCTTGGCTCTTAAGCGACTTATATGTGTTTCAACAACATTTGTTCCAGGATTAAAATTGATATCCCATATTTTATTTAAAAGCATAGTTTTAGTTTGAATGAAACCCTTATTTTCTATAAAATATTTAAGTAATTTGTATTCTCTAGGTAATAATCTAATATCAATGTTATTTTTTGTTACCCGATGCTCTTGTATATAAATTTTAATATTACCAGCGCTTAACTTATTCTTTATTTGATTAATATTTGGCCTTCGGGATAATGCATTTAATCGTGCTAAAAGTTCACCAAATATAAAAGGTTTAGTTAAGTAATCATCACCACCTGCAGTTAGGCCTTCAATTCTATCATTAACATTTCCTAGGGATGATAGTATTAAAACAGGTGTATATATATTGTTTTGACGCAATGCCTTTATTACTGAAATACCATTTAATTTTGGCAGCATTCTGTCAACAATTATAACATCATATTTTGAATCAAAACAAAAATCTAATCCTTCTATACCATCATGTGCTACATCAACATTATGAGATTCTTGTGATAATCCATTTGATATGTAATTTGCTAATTTTGTATCGTCTTCTATGATCAGTATATACATTAGTTTATATCCAGGGAGTTGGGGATTTGAGATATCGAAGTTTAATCAGTTTTCTTACTTATTATACTTATTAATCCCTTCTTTAAAATTAATAATTTACATAATACTAAAAAAATAGATAATTATACTAATTTGTAATTTTTCTGTAATATAAATGTAATAATCTTTTATTTTAAATCAAAATTTAATATCATTATGATTAAAAGTTAGATTCGACCGTATTCTATAAATTTTTAATGATTATATTTTTATATAACTGAAAATAACATATTTGTAATTTAACTGCAATGTTGGTGTAATGCTTTGATGGTAATATATTAGAATCAAAGTATTTATATTCTATCATCATCATGCAGTTTTATTTTTAATAATAAATCCCGTTATTACCGATATAGTTTCAAATTATATACTAAAACAAAAAGGAACACAGTTTATGACAGTAAAACCACCTTTAAGCAAACTCAATATTAGTACTGAAGATACAGGATTTTATGAAGGGTTTTCAAAATTTGTAACTGTGGGATCAAAATTAGCCATTGGTATTTTAATACTTTGGGCAACCATATTTCCAAAGAATGCAGGTAATGTTTTAAAGGATATTCGAGGCGTTATTGATGCAAATACTGGTCCATGGTATATGTATGTTATGGGCTTTTATATTATTGTCTGTCTAATTTTGGCATTATGGCCTGCAACTGGGCGTATCCGTTTAGGAGGGAATGATAGCAAACCAGAATTCTCAAATTTTTCATGGTTTTCAATGATGTTTGGTGCAGGCATTGGTATTGGAATGCTCACATATGCAACTGGTGAACCAATCTATCATTTTGCGACAAATCCAGATGTAATTATGGGAAATACGTTAGCTAGTAATGAAAATAATGTTCGCGCTGCAATGAAGTGGTCGTTCCTGCATTGGGGCTTCTCAGCTTGGGGTTGTTATGCTATTGTAGGCTTAGCGCTTGCATTCTTTAGCTATGCACGTGGTCTACCACTTACTATTCGTTCAGGTTTAACACCAATCTTTGGTCGATCACTAGAGGGCCCACTAGGTCATATTATTGATATTATTTCTGTAATTGCTACTATTTTGGGTGTTTCTGTGACACTAGGCTATGGGGTTTCTCAATTTGCATCTGGTTTGCATAATATTACTGGTCTTGACTGGATGATGAATGAATCAGACTCGCCAACTAATATTGCAATGATAATTTCTTTAGTTATTGTTATGATAGCTTCGACATTATCAGCATTATCTGGAGTTGGTAAAGGTATAAAGTGGTTATCTAACATCAACATGGGCTTGTCTTTCTTTATCTTGATATTTTTCTTAATCTTTGGTTCTACACTATTTACGTTGAGTGCTTTATTTACAGGTTTTTGGGATTACTTAATTAACCTACCTTCAATGGTATTCACTGTATGGTCACCAGATGGAACACAGGAACAAAACATTACTAATAGTCTTGCAGGATGGCAGGGCGGCTGGACTATCTTCTACTGGGCTTGGTGGATTGCATTTGCACCATTTGTTGGCTTATTTTTGGCACGTATTTCTAAAGGTCGCACAATCCGTGAGTACGTTTTAGGGGCAATGATTGTTCCGTCAATCATGTGTTTTGTATGGTTCGCGATCGTTGGAGGTACTGCTATAGATTTAACACTTAATGGTGGTGCTGGGGATGCAATTACTGGTGCAGGACTATCTAGCCAGTTATTTGCGATGATTAATTTCATGCTTTCACCTACACTTGCAACTTTAATGTCAATTATAATTGTCATTTTGCTTCTGACTTATCTTGTAACGTCTGCAGACTCTGCTGTATTAATTATTAATACTATTGCAGCAGGAGGCGACGAAAGCCCTAAAGGAAGTATTCATATTATATCATGGGGTGTTATATTAACACTTGTTATTGGTGGTCTCTTGTTAGCTGGTGGTCTTGGTGCAATTAATACTGCAATGATTATTGGGGCTTTACCATTTTCTGTTGTTATGGCTCTTATGGGAATTGCGTTATTCAAAGCACTAATCCGTGATGGTATGCGTGCGAAAGAAATTATTACTAAAGAAGATAGTCAACATCAAATCACCATGCCTTGAATTAAAAGTAATATTTATAAAATCCATATAATTTTTGTCTAGATAAAATATAAATTTATGCTAACTGGAAGGGAAATGTAATTACTCTGGAAAATTATAGGAATAGTGGCTATTGTTTTAATCAGATTATAATTGAGTGAATGCGGCATTGAAAAAATATATAAATTTGCAAGTTTTCTTAAGAATACATAATGTGTAGGTTTCTAGCTTGGGTTGGGGCTCCACGTTTTTTGGATGACCTTATTCTTGAACAAGAGCAATCTCTTATTGAACAAAGTAAGAATGCTTTGATTGGTAAAACAACTATAAATGCAGACGGTTTTGGAGTGGCATTTTACCAAAACCGTGAAACGCCTTGTACTTTTAAAGATACTCACCCAGCCTGGTCGAACGCAAACCTCAAGCAAATTACACATCACACAAGATCTAGCTTATTTCTTGCTCACATTCGATCGTCAACAGGTATGGCTATTTCTCGAAATAATTGCCACCCATTTTCGGTAGGTAAATGGTGCTTCATGCATAATGGTCAAGTTGGTGGTCATGAAAAATTTCGTCAAGCTTTAGATGCATTAATTCCTACTGAGCTATACAAATTTCGATATGGTGCAACTGATAGTGAAGCAATTTTTCTTATAGCTATGGGGTTTGGATTAGAGCATGACCCCATCTATGCCATGGAGCGCGCAGTAAGAATGGTGCAAAAGCTTGCCGAAGAACTAGGCAATAGCCCCTTCATGCGTTTTGCCGCATGTTGGTCTGATGGGGAAAGATTATTTGCTGCACGGATGGCATCTGATAGTTTCGCTCCAAGCCTATTTGCAAAAGAATACAAAAATGGGTATGTTATTTCTTCTGAACCACTTGAAATTGTACGTGATGATTGGTTAGAAATTTCTGCAGGTGAAGCAATCGAAATTCAAAGAGGGAAACTTATGATTCATCACTCATTCAAATCTCCTATTAAATAATTTATTATTAAATTTAATTTTTTAATTTTGCTCATTATCTAAAAATACACCCCACTCACACGACATAGACACGTAGGCGCCAAGTGCTGCTCCACACGGATAAGTTTGCATAAAAAGCTATCCATTAACCAACCTAAATAATTTTAATGAGGAAACCATTTTTTACATTAACAATCTAGGATGCTTTTGATGGTCAGTGGGGAAATTAAAAATTGAGTTGTGTTGCAGATATATGCCTCCCAGTAACTTTACTTATCAATAGATTTCATAAAAAGATTGCTAAAAAAAATTAAAAAAATTTATTTAGCTTTGAAAACCTACCTTTAGGCAGAACAGATTAGTATTTGCATTGTATAAAATATAATAAGATTAAATTATCTAAATTTCATAAAATTAACTTATTAAAAGAGGCATCAAATACATCTAAGTGGTATTGGAGTTATATTTATTTTAAAAATATACGATTTTGTAATGTTTTGTCCACTTTATTGTAATCTTTATATGTTTAATATTATTTATGTCATTATGAAACTAATATCGTTATGGGGATAATTGATATATGATGATCTTGGCATTTGGTTAATAGGTTGGCATATATAGTTTCCCCGCATGGATTTTATATTTTTAATTACTGACCTATTAACCTACTACAAAATCTCATTATGAATCTTAAATGGTGAAATATATGACGCAGTATAATTTTTTTATTTGACTCCTATAGAATTTTCAATCGCATATTACAGAATTTTGTATATATTTTTAACGTGCTTTTTTAGAGTGAAAAAATAATTAGTTTATACATTCTATTTCAAATATCACATTATAAAATAATAAATTCAACTGTAACTTTGTATTTATCTAATGTAAGTGTTAAAGGATTTATTTGAAAATAAATCTCGTATCTGGCTAACTGAACAAGTAGCTTATGAGTTAAACAGTTACCCAGGTTAGCATCAAAACCAAATTATAAATGAGGTAATTTTTGTAAGAGGGAATAATAAATTATTAACTAATTCATCGTTATAAAGCCCAATAACTGAGCTTTGTGGGGCTGGTAGTATCTTTGGCTTTGTTAGATTCAAAGCCAACCTTTATGCACTCAAATATGGGGGGGTAGCGTTAAGCAATTGGGGGACAAATTGGGGGACAAGTATTTATTAAAAAACATTAAATCCAATATATTCAATATGTTAAATGAATTTTGTGGTGCGGGTGAAGGCACCGTATACATATTTAAACTCAACCATACTTGACTTTCTGAAGCCTCTAAAATTAATCTTGGGCGCCTTTTAGCCCTTTTGTGGGCGCCTTTTATTCACTAAAATTCGACTCACAGAGTGCCGCGAGTAGCATATACAATCAACATCAAGATTGGAGACACCCTACACGCTACCTCTGATTACTTTGGGATACTCTTGTATGTCCCCACAAACATAATATAGCTCCGAGCAGAGCGAGGGTCGTCTACCAGAATAACTCAAGACTGAGTTATTTTTGTTGTTATTCCTTATTCTATAATATAATTTATTTCTGATAGATATTATAAACCTTTATAGCCCCCTTTAACGGGGGGCGGCTTACTATATTTGTTTCACTAGGTTTTTTTGCAAGCGGTACACGACAAATGGGCGCGTGATGCCAGTGTACCAATCATTATAGACTAGGCAGAGCGATAGTTGTCTTAATCTCAGGGCATTAAAGCATTACTGCACCATCGGTTTCAAAAACTTGAATCCGTAAATAGTCACTACCAGTTGAATAAGAAAACCAATCGCCAATCCAACCAAATTAGCAGACATGGTCACTAATCCATTTGCAGTGAGATAGTATATAGCCAGCAAACCAACGGGAATGTTGAGCAGCACGCTTACAATTAATCCCGGATTATAACCGGATTTAAAATACATCCCTAAGTGCGAGCTAGCATTTATGATTGAGAAATAGGCCGTCCACAAACCTATTGAGAGGTGCACGGAACCCGCTAGTATTGCGGAAATTGGAAATCCGACATAAATAATGGGGATATTGATCCAAAAGGATACTTTTTTTCCCAACGGAAAATCTGCTTTGGAGGACCCCAGTACGGTCTTGTTAAAAAACGCTATGAATTTTCCGGGAAATATATACTCCTCAAACTGATGTAAAAGATACACCACTGTTTGCATCCAGATTAAGAACAAAGCGAAGCTGTCGTTAAGAATATACGTTACGGCAAGCAAAAAGATATAAACTGCTAAAAAAATGGTTGATTTGTACCAATTATCATACAACCAAATCATAATTGCCTCCTAATTTACAAACGGTAGAGTATATTTATCACTAATAATCAAAACAACGTCGAAGATACTGCTATTTTTATAATAAACACAAGTTAAAATTAATTATCAATAGGCCATTACTAATATTACAAATTTGTAATGAACCAATCATGTTGGTGTAATATTTTTGATATAAATAAACTCACAATGTCTGGACTTTAAGCTGCGACTGGTCAGGCATTTGGCTGATAGATGTACTTTTAACCCTTAATTATATCCAGAGGGGAGAGCATCTATCAGTCTTCTACTCAAGATGTATTATAAATTAAATATTAGGACAAGGTCTTAAATGGCTACTCTCACAGAAAATTCAAAATCTCATAAATCTGCTGTATGGGCAAATTTGAAGGCTTATGAATTAGATTAATAGAAAGAGAAGTCTTTAGGATATAATTGATCTAGTATTTTGTTGCACCTAAATGTTTGCTGATCACTTTTTCATCAGGCTGCTTTATTCGACGGTGACGCAGATTGTATGTTTCAAATGGTTAATCGCACTAAGCTGGTCAACCAGAAAGCCTGCTAAATCTTCGCGTGGAATGGTTTTAGTCATTGCTGTGTTAGAGGCCAGAACCCGGCCAGTGCCCGGTTTTTCGGTTAGTACGGCGGCACGCACAGCGGTCCAATCCAGCCTGTCATCGGCAAAAATTTCCTCTTCGTACGCATGTTCCATCAGAATAGTTTTCAGTATCGTGCTGAAAAGGATCTTCGAATACCATGGTATTCGTTTCCAACTATCGCCGACACCCGCAGCCGAGACAAAGATCAGCCGTTTGACCCCATGCTCTAGCATCGCGTCGCGAATAATTGCAGCGCCCGTAGATAGGGTAACGCGGTCTTTCAATCCGACCGGGCCAAGACAAACCAAAACGGCCTCTTGCCCGGTCATAGCCTGAGAAACGGCTCCAGCGTTAAGTACGTCACCCTTTACCTTGTTGATACTTTCCTGTGCATAGCGCCCCTCGATCGAGCGACCGAAAACCGTAACATCGTGGTTTGCGGCCACCGCCTTGCGCCAGCAATGATCGCCGGTCTTACCAGTAGCGCCAAATACAATAACCTTCATTTCTCTTAGATCACCTTTTTATAATCCCCAGCGACGAAAGCATCGTGGAGAACAAATTCTGGATTTTGCCCAAACTAGTAAGCGGAGAAGTCATCAGATTTAAGTCATAGATTGTTAAAGTCGCTTCCCCGAACTTATTAAGCCTTACTGTTGTTAGCTTTTTCACACATTTATTAATAAAAGTCTAGATAGGCGTCGTGTTAAGCTAGTAGCCTATTCAGCTCTTGTTTAGAGGAAAAGGTTTTGCATTCCAAATTGTCCCGTTTTTTGTCAACAAGCGCGACACGCAACCCGTTTTGAGCTAGTAGAATCACCGTCGCACTACCAGACACACCAGCCCCTAAAATGATGGTATCATAAGTATAAGATGTTGAAGATATCATTATGTCACTTTTCTGTTAAGAAATATCTAGTCGAGATACGTTTAGCAGCCACAGACAATATCCGTACCAGCACGTGCCTCAGACCCCTCTGTGGCATAGCCATCGCGTATCCACCAATCCAAACCGCCAATCAATTCACGGACTTGAAAACCAAGAGTAAGCAATTTCAGCGCAGTTTTAGTCGAGGCATTGCATCCGATGCCATCGCAATAGCAGACATAGGTCTGAGATTTATCGAGCATGTCAGTGGTGTTAAAACACAGCTCTTTGTGTGGCAGGTTGATTGCCCCGGGAATGTGTTCTTTGGCAAATGCGGCAGCAGAGCGCCCATCTACAATGGTCAGTGGCTTGGCTTTTTCCAACCCGACATAGACATCCCAGCTGTCCATCTCGTAAGATAGTTTGTTATAATAATGTGCCATTTGTTCCGTGCTCATGTCGTTATTCCTTTCAGGGGTGTGTGATATTTTTTCAGGTGTTGGGCGATGCGAGCAAGTGCTACTTGTCCGGTTGCGTTGTTATAAAGAAGGGCATCATGTGGGGCACCTGAAAACCAATC
>MDSY01015170.1_pt1 | contig 11011 bp, 10 predicted proteins | sample 811131 | NCBI WGS metagenome assembly MDSY01 (sample SAMN05326643, study PRJNA326480) | marine metagenome | isolation source: seawater | place: Atlantic Ocean: South West | collected 2010
AAATCAATATGGGTATGACTAAGCTGGCAAGATCTCTTGGCTCTCCAAAAAAAGAATTTGGTCTTAAAATTGCTGTACCAAACCACAATGATTTATTGCCTTCAGTAAACTCTGTTAGCGCTTCAAATGAAATTGTGATGCCTATTAAGTCTAGAAAAACTTGAGCTACTCCAAATAAAATACAGCCATAAAGTATTTTGGATGAATGCAAGACCACTTGATTAAAAAATACTCGACTATTAAAGGCTAAAATAAAAACAATTGGGAAAAAAACAAAATATGAAATAAAAGAGACGTAGCCAATTATGATCCTCACATTAAATATTGATCCAATGTAATAAGTCATTGAGATTATAAAAGACATTGTTGTTATGAAAAAAATCAATATTAGGTAAGAGTTAACACCTGTTAAAAAATAGTTACTAAATCTTTTTTGCAAATCACTATTAATAATTAAGGCAGCGATCATAAATCCAATAAATGGAAATAATAAAACTCTATATATACTTATATCAATTGGCCCTAACTCAATTGATATTGCTTTAAGGGTTATGCTTGCAAGTAAAAGAGAAAGAAAAATCTTAAGCATTAATTATTAGAATTTTTTATTGTTTTTGCCAGGGTATCCGCCAAAGATAAAGATATAATAGAATCAAGCTTGAAAGCGCTCTTTTCATCAACATCAATATGACCCATAACTCCTCCAGTTAAGGTCTTATATTTCTGATAAAAAGATGATTTAACAATATTAAAACCTTTTATCTTTTTAAATAAGGTCTCTCTTTCTAGCCTATGTTTATCAGAATTGGTAATTTCATTTAAAGAAGAGCCATCATGCTGATAATAAACCTCATTTGACTCAGAAACTCCTACAATGGAGTCCAATTGATTAAATATTTTAATGTTGTTAATTGCTTGATCAATTAAATGAGATTCTAAAAAAGGTGTGTCTATAGTTTTGACTAAGATAGTATCAAATTTATATTGAGCTATATTTTTATCTTCCAATATATCTTTTATGGTTTCATATAATGAAATGTTCTGAAAACCTTGTTCTTCTTTTCTGTCCCTAACTTCAATTTGTGGATACTCTTTTTTAATATGATCTCTAATTCTTTTATCAGGTGAAGATAGTATTATATGATTGAGTGTTTCAGACTCTATTACAGATTGAACAGTCCAATCAATAACATACTTACCATCAAGCTTTTCAAAGTCGAAGTTATCAGAATTGTGAATAGAGCCTCTTGTGGGAATAATTCCAAGCGGATTATTTTTTTTAAGATTTGATGAATTTGCAATCTTTTTAATTACCTTAGAGCGAATAGTATATAGTTTACTCAAGTCTTTGCTTAAGCTGCTAGGGTGCTGCCTGTAGTAGAATAAGGGTTTATTTACATTTGTAACTTCATATCCTCCAACTATCAATTTCATCCATAGATAATACCCATCCTGTCTATCAAAAGAGGTATCGTAACCACCAATGCTTTTAAGGACATCGAGCTTAATTAATGTGCATGCTCCATGAGCTGGCATATTATGAAGAGATACTTGGTCATTAAAATTAAACCTTTGTATTCTTTTTAAAATTGAACCTGTTATTGAAATCTCAAAAAAATCAGGAAAGGCTAAAACAGCTTTAGGAAAATTTTCTAATGTTTCAACAAGAATATTTATAGCATTATCATGAAAATAATCATCAGCATCTAGTCTAATTATATATTTACCTTTTGCTTTCTTAATTGCTATATTATTTGCAGCAACAAGGCCTACATTCTCTTGTTCAATGATTCTGATATTTTCTTGTGTATCTCTATACTTATCTAAAATATCTTTAGAGTTATCTGAAGATCCATTGTCAATAATTATAATATCTAAATTTTTATAAGTTTGATTAAGAACACTTTCGATTGCTTCAACAAGATAATCCTCATAGTTATGATTAAGAATATATACAGTTACTAATGCAGCTTCCAAAATTAATGTCCTATTATATCTTTAATGGCTTTTGCTGCCGCCATTTGGGCCTTGGATTCTGAATCATAACTTAAGCCAGCAATATGTGGAGTAATAATTAAATTATCATTATTTCTGGCATATTGTATAAGAGAACTTTTTGGTAAATTAACATCCTGTTCCCCAGAAATTACATCCAATGCTGCTCCTTGAATATGACCGCTATTCAAAGCTGAAAGAAGTGCATCCTCATCAACAACATCTCCTCTTGATGTATTTATAAAAAAAGAGTTCTTTTTCATTAAAGAAAATTTCTCTGCGTTCATCATTTTATAAGTTTCTTCTGATAGGTGAACACAGTTCATTAAAATGTCTGCATTCTTAATGACTTCATCTGCAGAATGCATGACTTTAATATATTGTGGTAGATCATTTTTATAAGGATCATAGCCAATAATATTTGCATTCATTGCATGAGCATATCTAGCTACATTTCCCCCTATTCTTCCAATACCTATAATACCAATTGTCATTGTAGAAATTTCCCTTCCTCTAAGTTGATTTTCAACTTCTCTCCATGTTCCATTTCTTGCATATTCAAATGCTTTTGGTATTTGTCTAACCAAAGAGAGAAGTAAGGCGAATGTAAACTCAGAAGAAGCAGTAATCTCATTCACTGTTTCTGAGCCTCTTAAACAAAATGTTTCAATATTATTTTTTTTACAAAAATCAAGATCAATATGATTTGTTCCAGTTGAAGGCGTTGCTATAATCTCTAATGATGAGAACTTATTTAAAATATCATTAGAAGCAAAATATTTAGGACATGGGTTTATCATCCATGCAGAAAAAGATGAGATATCTTTTAAAGAAGATATATCAGTTTTTTCTAGGCACAAATTATAAGTACAATCATAACTTTCTTCGAGAAAATCTTTTACAGGTTTAATAAAATCGACTGGGGCAGAAACTAATATCTTTTTTTTCATTATTATAAGTAAAGGTCAGCTTTATTTGAGTTGTTTCTAAGATCGAAATAGGTAATATTTTTAGGTATTTTTAATTCTTTAAATTGCTGGTGAGGAACTGCTAAAATAACTGAGTGATAATCTGAAAGTTTTTTTGGCAGGGATCTTTTTATTGAAATGCCACACTCTTTTTTTACTTCATCCTTGCAAGCCAAAGGATCAACAATGTCACAATTTATTCCATATAAATTCAATTGATTTATCACATTAAAAACTTTTGAGTTTCTTATGTCAGAACAATTCTCTTTAAATGTTATGCCTAATATTAAGCACTTTTTCTTAACAGGATTTATATCTTTATTTAATAAATACTTTAGTAATTTGCTTGCCACATAATTTGGCATTTCTTCATTTATTTTTCTTCCTGATAAAATGACTTGGGGTATATAACCAACTGATTCAGCTTTGTGAGTTAAGTAGTATGGATCTACTCCTATGCAATGACCGCCTACAAGACCAGGATGAAAATTTATAAAATTCCATTTGGTGCCAGCAGCTTTTAACACTTCATATGTATTTATATTTAATTTATCAAAAATAATTGCAAGCTCATTCATTAAAGCAATATTCAAATCTCTTTGTATGTTTTCAATCACTTTTGCTGACTCAGCAACTTTAATTGATGGAGCAAGATAAGTTCCTGCTTTAATAATTTCAGCATATAAATTATTAATTTCAATAGCTATATTTTTGTAGAGCCGCTTGTAATCTTTAAGATATCACTTATGCTCTTTGATTTATCTCCTGGATTGATTCTTTCAGGACTGTAACCACAATAAAAGTAGTTTTTAGCATTTTTTTTATCTTGTTTTAAGCATTGATAGTTAGAGATATTTTCAATAATGGGTATGCATATTTCTTCGGTGGCTCCTGGATAAACAGTAGATTCAAATATGACAACATTTCCATTATTTAAATTCCTACCTACTATCTCACTTGCACTTATAACATAGCTGAGATCTGGCTTATTTGATTTATCAATAGGTGTTGGAACAGTGATAATAAATATATCTACACTCTTAAGATTAAGCTTGTCAGAAGTAAAAGTAAGTTTTTTTGAGGAATTTAATTCTTCAGACGAGATCTCAAGAGTACTGTCAACTTTATTCTTTAAATCATTTATCCTTTTTCTGTTTATATCAAAGCCAATAACTTTTCTTTTCTTGCCAAATTCGACGGCCAGAGGTAAGCCAACATAGCCTAATCCAATTACTCCAATTGTCTTATCTTTTAAATTTGGATTCATTTTTCTTTCCTTGATTCAATATATGATTTGATAGTTTTTTTCATACCTGACTGAATATCATCAAAAGGGATATAGTCTAACTCCTTCTTTGCTTTTGATATATCTGCAAGGGAATGCCTAACATCCCCATCTCTAAAGGAGCCATATGTTGGTAATATTTCTGATTTAATTTTAATATGCGAACTTAGTTCGTTCTTAATTAGATTATATAAATCTGTAAGGGAAGTTCTTTCGCCAACAGCAATATTATAGACTTCATTTAAAGAGGATGAATTTTTGGTTAGAGCTGACAGGATATTCGCTTGAACGACGTTATCAATATAGCAAAAGTCTCTACTTGTTTTTCCATCTCCATTTATAGTAATTTGTTTATTATTTATTAAAGCATCTATCCATAAAGGGATTACTGCAGCATAAGTGCTTTTTGGATCTTGCCTTTTACCAAAAACATTAAAGTATCTTAATCCAATAGAATTAAATCCATATGACTTATGAAATATATCTGCATATATTTCATTTACAAATTTTGTTACTGCATACGGACTTAATGGCTTGCCTATGTTTTCTTCAATTTTTGGAAGGGCTGGATGGTCTCCATATGTTGAGCTTGAAGCAGCATATACAAAATTATTTACTTCAGCATCTCTGCCTGCCACTAACATATTCAGAAAACCACCAATATTAACCTCATTTGTTAAAATAGGATTTTTTAAAGACCTTGGGACTGATCCAAGTGCTGCCTGATGAAGAACATAGTCAACGTCTTTGCATGCTTTATGACAATCATCAATATTTCTTATATCACCTTCAATAAAAGTAAAATTTTTCTCATTAAATTTTCTATTATCTATGGTCAATAGATCTTTGGCATTATTTCTTGCTAATTCTATATTATGCTTATTGCCAGTTAAAAAATTATCCAAAGCTACTACTTTTTGTCCCAAAAATAATAGATTCTCAATTATATTAGACCCTATAAATCCAGCTGCACCAGTCACGAGCCATGTTTGAGGCGGGTTACCTTTTAGCTCTTCATATATTTTATGTGACATAGATAGCTATTCCTAAAGAGATTATTATATCTTAATTACGCAAGTAGCCCATGACAGACCTACTCCAAAACCAGACATAAGTATTATGCTGCCTTTTTGTAATTTACCTTCTAAAAGTAGCTCATTTATTAGAATGGGAATTGAAGATGAAGTCGTATTACCAATCTCTTTTAAGTTTCGTGGTAATTGTCTATGTGATATACCTAGTTTTTTTTGAAGCGTATCTAAAACAAGATTACTTGCTTGATGAAATAAAAATAAATCAATTTCTTTCTTATCCATGCCGCTTTCTTCAATAGCTAGCTCTATACTAGATAAAACCTCTCGTGTTGAAAATTTAAGAACTGCTGGACCATCCATGAATAATTCTGGAATATGATGATGTTGATTTTTTAAAATTAATTTATCTGTACTTGCTCCTGAGGTTCCAAAATTATACGAAAGCATCGCAAAATTGCTATCAAAGTTAATATTTATTGCTGATGCAGCATCAGAAAAGATAAGATATGTTGAATTCGACTGGTCATTTATAAATTTAGCATATGTATCAGTGCAAACTATAACTCCGTCTTTTATTGTAGAACTTTTTGTAAGACTATTTAGGACTATAAATGCATATACAAAACCTGAGCATCCAAGATTAATATCCAATGAAAAAATATTATTTTCTTTAGACTCTGATAAAAGAAATGCTGATAAATGAGGCAAATGATATGGGCTAGTTTGAGTAACAGTAATAAGGCAGTCAGGATATGAACCCTTAGATTTCAATAAATCATTAAATGCCTTAGATGCTAAAGTTAATGAATTTTCATTATCTAAAGAGAGAAATCTATTAGTTATACCTATTCTTTCAATCAAACTCTCAGCTTTTTCTGGAGAAACACCTCTACTGATCAAAATCTCTTTATTTGAAACCTTCTTACTGCCAAAAGAGCATGCAATGTCCGTAAAAAGATCAGACATACTAGGAATCTATCAAATTATTGTCATTTAATAGTTCAAGAATACCTTTTACTGAATATACTTCAAATAATTCTTCAATATCATCCGATTTGGCATTAGTGAGGTCTGAAATTTCAGAAGTAATTAAGATTTGTGCCATAGAGTCCCATTCGGAAATAGTATCAGATGAACTATCTATATTTATTTCTTGATCAACCTCTAAAACTAAAGAAATAATGTCAATTAATTTTTCTAAATTTATCATTAGCGAATTATAACAATATTATTTTTATATAAAAGAAATTACTTCAATATTAGATTTTTATTCCTAAGTAATTCTATAAGGGGCTTTACTTTTGTCTCTTTAATGCCAATTATTTTTGCAATATCTTTTGAGGAGTTAGTTCCATCAGAATAAGCAAGAATATTTTTTATATTTTTGACAAATGAGGTTTTTTTTCTTGCTCCTAAAAGAGGATAAAGCCCCCTTTTCCCAAGGTTTGGTTCACAATTATGAATTGCAATTGGGAAATCTAGATTTTCTATATTTTCTAGAGTTTGAATTAAAACATCTATAGACCCCTTGAGGCCATGCTTAGTAACTAAATTAAAATCATCTAGTGAAGTATGGTATTCCGGATAAGTTCCGTATTTACTTCTACAGAAACCAGAAATAGGAAGATTAACACCAGGGCTACAAAATTGCCTTTCATCAGAACCTCTTTCAAGAAAAGAGTATTTTTTAAGTTTTGCTGAATATTTCTTTACATTAAGGGTTATAGTTTCAGCTAGGATTTTCTCAAGAGGATTATTTGAAGTTCTAGATGAGATGATTGAAAAACTTCTTTCATCACCAAGGCATGATAAAACAAAACCTCCTAATATATTTTTTTTCATTTTTTCTAAATTTTTTTTAATATAGGCAATTGATCCTATAGTCTCTGGTATAAAGATAAATCTATATGAGAAATTATTATTTCTTTTTGAAAGATGTTGAATAAGACTTTCTGCAACAACCGGTCCTGATAGTTCATTATTTACCATAGAGGGATGACATACATAGGTTGAAAAAAATATTTCTCTTTTGCTTTTACCGGGAATATATATTTCTGCATAATTCATTGAAGCAGAATCTAAAGATGAGTCAATTTCAACAAAAAAATGGTCATCTTTAAGTGATTTTTTTTGATTTTCTGATATGCAGAAACCCCATTCTTTCTTGTAATAACTTGTTACATATGGGATGGCATCTGGCAAATCAGGTCGAGTGTGAATATGTGCCATTAACTCTTTTCTTGTTACTTTCTTTTTTATTGGCTGAGAGTGAGAAATAACATGGAGATTGTTATTTTTGAAATCTACTAGGACTTCACCTTTCATATTTAAAATTTTTGCTTTTTTTACATTCCATCTTTTTGGTATATTCCAATCATAGACTTTACTTTTAGATTTAAAACTTTTAATTTTAAGATCTTTATGATCTCTGCCTAGGATTTGTAATGATTTTTTTACACCGATATTTGAAATACTTCTATTAATTGGAAATAATTCTTTTGCCAGTAAGAGTGCATGAGTTGCATATTTTGTTAATTCTTTATTTTTCACGAACTTCAGTATACAGATAATCTAATGCATGATTATTTTTGATAATTTCTGCTGTCTCAAAAAATAGTTCAGCTGCGTTGATGGTTCTAAAAAAATTAGGCTCATTAAATCTAGAACCCTTATATATTTTCTTCTTCCATAACAATTCTCCCATTGGATTAACTCTAGTTTTAATTCCTCTTTTAATATCTCTAACAAATAGTTTATATGTTTTATTCTCTTTGATGCCTTCATTATTAATGTAGGTCCCACTGAAATCTTTAAAATATCTATAATCAACTTTAAGTGCTTCTTCAACATGATGATAGAAAGTCATACTATTCTGATCTTCAAGACCTAAAATTCCAATTTTACCATCAAGCTCTTTTAATATTGCAAATGGAGAATCCATGCCATATCCGCTAATATTATCTATATCTTTAAAAAAGTGTGCATTTCTTCCAATAACTGCAAATGAATAAATCGGATGTCCAGTTCTAAATGATTCGGAGTGATTTCTAGCATATTCTGATAAAGATCCCATCTGAGATTTACTGTTTTTAATATCAAAAAAATTTGTATTAGGAAATTCAAAATTAAATAGAGGAAATAAAAGGGTTCCATTGTCTCCAATAGCTATTTGAAAAGAATTAAAAATATCTTCAACAGTAAATTTATAACCATTTTTGTGCAAATATTGAGAAATATTTTTTAAACTGCTATGTATAAGGACTGTGTCTCCAGGATTTAAATCTGATAATTTCCATTGTGTAATTAAAAAATCAACTGTGTTCATTGTCATTTGGTTTATATCCAAAAGAGAGGTTCACAGCTCTGACCCATCTCCAAAATTTCTTTTCAATTGGATTATATTCCAGCGAATCTCTTTTACATTTAAACCCGCCGTTCCAAAGTGATAAAAATCCCATTGCATAATTATTATTTATTAGGTGCTTTAATCTATAAAGATCTAAGTATATGCATAGATCGTATCTTGATATGTCTATTTCTTTTATTAATTCAATATTTTTGCCTGGTATATGTTTAAGATATAAAGATTGATCTTTAGAGTCTGTGATGCACCAGGCTACATTAAAGGTGCCATCATCCCAAGTATTATTAAAGACTAATAAAGCTTGATAAAGTGATTGAACATATTCATTTAAGTTATCTTTATTATCTTTAGATCTTTCTAAGGCAACTATTTCAACTTGATCTTTGAGTAACTCAGAGTGGGTTTCTAAATTATCTTGTATTCTTTCATCTTTGATATCTCTTTCTTCTATGATGCCGTCTTTTATAAAAAAGAAATCATGAGGATTCATTATAATAACTTCTGAATTAGGCATTTTTGATTCAACCAAATCCTTATATCCATGCTTGTCATCACAATGTAAAGAGTTTGCATAGAAATCATCATTAAAGTAACAGACATCAGATGCATAAGGAACAATATATTTTGGGTTTAAGTCTGAAATGAGGTTTGCGCTATAAACTTTACTATTCTCTCTTTTTTTAATTACCGCTTTGTCCATATCTTCTTTATTCATATTATAAAAACCAGGGAAAGGCCCAGTTTGTGAAGTAATACTAAAGCATAAATTTATTTTATGACTAGAACCTATTAGTCTTGAGTTCTCTCTAGTCATTAGATTATCTGTTTGGAAGAAGACATTGGTATTATCAGCAGAAAAAAGAATTGAAGAATCATGATCATCATGATTTATAAACATCTTAATTTCAATATCATCCTTTAGTTTTATAGATTCATTATCTTTGAGCATTAGTAGATTAGAAAAACCATATTTTTTAAAGGTATCAATAAAATATTTTGCTCCAAAATCAGGAGCAATAACTGGAATGCTTTTTAGATTATGGGGCAACCAATCAATGCTTTTTTTATGGAGATGGTCCTCATGACCATGAGATATATATAAATAATCTATATCCTCAAAATAGTTAGAATCATGTTTCGATTTAGGAAATAACCACAAATTGTTAGCCCAAGATGGTCCATGAAGCCAAGGATCAGTTAATATCTTTACGTTATTATTTGTTGTTATTAAGATGCATGCATGATTAATATATTCTATTTTCATAATTTATAAATCCTATAAAAAATTACAACATATAAAAGTGATATATGAATTTTATTATGAGCTTCTAAGGTTATTATAAAGGTGTGTGAAGAGTATCGCCATTAAAGAAATAATAAAACCCACCATAGTTCCAAGTATCAAAATAAATAAACTATTAGGACCAGATTTTTTGATGGGTAATGATGGGCTATCTACTATCTTAAGTAAATATTCATCACTTATTTTAGTCAGCATCTGATCTTGTATTTTGCTCGAGATCATAGAGTTAATAGAAACTTTTAAATCCAATTGTGTAGATTCATCATGCTTCTTTTTTAGATAATCAATAGCATTTTCAGTTTCTAAATATTTATTTTCGCCAGAAATTTCATTGAGCTTATTAATAATTTTTTGAACTAAATAATTAGCAAAAACTGGTGAAATATGTTTGTAGGATATTTCAATAATGCCAGTGGTTCTATCTTTAGTGATACTAAGATTATTAAGATAAACTTTTTGCACTTCGTAAACGGATGGATTTATCGTAAGGGGCAAGCTGACTTCTCTAGTCCATGAATTTGTCTTTAAATCATATAATTTTTTATCATATGTTAATTCTTTTGACACAGGATTATATGTATTAGCAGCAAATATAGATGTATATATGTAATTATCTTCAATCAGAATGTTTAAGAAATCTTTTGATCTTGCGGTTTGAAGTGCTAGGTCTCCTCTGTCAACTTCAGAGCCTCCGCCGAGTATTCCTCCAGCCAAGCCAGCAAGGCCTCCTAGCGCTCCACTAGATAAAGATTGTGATTGATTATATTCTTCAGCAACAACAAGTTTAGCTTCAGATATATAGTAAGGCTTTACTAAGATTTTTATGTATAAGAAAGAAAAAATAGCTGCAAGAAAAGTTACAAATATTATGATTTTTTTTCTTTCCCAAAAGAACAAAAAAATTTTACTAAAGTCTAATATATCTTCACTATCATCTGTCATAAATCACCTGTTATATCAATATTGATATTGGTACCCAGAGCCGGACTTGAACCGGCATGCAGTTGCCTGCGAGGGATTTTAAGTCCCTTGTGTCTACCAATTCCACCACCTGGGCAAACT
>MDSY01080389.1_pt1 | contig 11011 bp, 5 predicted proteins | sample 811131 | NCBI WGS metagenome assembly MDSY01 (sample SAMN05326643, study PRJNA326480) | marine metagenome | isolation source: seawater | place: Atlantic Ocean: South West | collected 2010
GTTCGAACCCTCGACCTTGGGATTAACAGTCCCACGCTCCACCAGCTAAGCTAAATCGGCAAAGTGGGCGAATAGCCTCACCTTTATGACGACTTCTATCAACCCAACTAGGTGATGATGCGAATGAGTCGGTGAAATTCAGCAGATTGTTCATGGCCAATTTCCATGCAATCCTTGATTCGATTGAGGTGCTCAGAGCTCAATTCAAGGTCATGGTGTATTGAAATCCAAGGTTTCTCTTTCTCGATGAATTGATTTCTGGCAGTCAAGAGAACATATCCGATCCCGTGATTAATGTGATCACTCATCTCAAAACGACCAGCACCAAGTTCTCTGGCGACTTCGGCCAAAACCATTGCATCGATTGAATGAACATACCCCGATTGAGGTGCAAAGAGGGTTGTGACGTTGTGCGCTTTAGGCAAAACCTGTTCGGGGTAAATGGCGAGTTGTTCTGCAACCGTTCGAGACGTACCTTGCTGAACACACATTTCAATAAAAACACGCAGTGCTTCGCCATTTTCAAGTACATCATGAATCCTCTTGATACCGAATTCAAGGGTCGAACTCATTCCGGTCAGAGTGAGTAATTGTCCACCTTGAATAGCGACCAAATCACGAGTGTCCCGCGAACCTTTTCCTTGCAGAACATGGATGCTGCCAAGAACTTCCAAAGCATTTCCAATATGGCTGCCGATTGGCTCATTCATATCGGTTATCTGTGCAACTGTATCGATTCCCAAACCTTTAGCAGTTCCAACCATCGATTCGGCAAGAGCGATGGCATCTTGTTCGGTCTTCATGAAGGCAGCATGACCGCATTTCACATCCAACACCAGTGCATCCAAACCTTCAGCCGCTTTTTTAGATACGATAGAAGCAGTGATGAGGGGAATACTGTCTACGGTATTTGTTACATCACGAATCGCATAGAGTAAACCATCAGCAGGTGCAATTGCGTCGTTCTGAGCGGCAATGCAACACCCCACTTTCTCCACAGCCTCTTGCATCTGCTGTGGTGTGAGGTTACAATTGAATCCAGGTATTGACTCAAGTTTGTCAATTGTCCCACCGGTGTGGCCCAGTCCTCTACCGGCGAGCATTGGATTACGTAAGCCACAGGCAGCAAGAGCCGGAGCCAGAATCAAGGACATCTTGTCTCCAACGCCACCTGTGCTGTGTTTGTCTGCAACATTCGCCAAGCCTTGCCATTCTAGTACTGCGCCAGAATTCATCATACCTTGTGTGAGAGCGGTTGTCTCTTCAACAGAAATCCCGTGGGTATGTACGCATCGCAGCCAATTTTCAATCTCATCAACGGGGAACGTTCGTTGTGCAACACCTTCGATGAACAACGACAAATCTGACATTTCCATCGATTCATTGTTTTGAATTGATGCGCACAGGCGTTGAATGAGGTCGTTGCTCATCTGTTCACCCTTCATCTACAACTAATCCGATTTCTACTAAACGCTGATGCAAATAAGCACCTGCCGTGATCGATGGATACAGAGGCTGTCCCCCCGTCATCTCGACAAACTCTTTACGAGGTGTGAGGTCGATTTCATTGCGAGGGTGGACAAACATCGGCATTGAAAATCGCCGAGCGTTGGAGTTGCTTGGATTAACGACTCGGTGGGTTGTAGATTTGAACAGTCCATTGGTAAGGTTCTGCAACATGTCGCCAGAATCCACAATAATGTGACGTGCATCACCCTGCACTTGAATCCAACTTCCATCATGGTCCATAACTTCGAGTCCGTCCGCCGTGGCAGTGACAAGTAGGGTGATGAAATTGATATCTTCATGCGCTGCTGAACGAACAGCACCTTGAGGCACCTCTTCACCAAGTGGTGGGTAATGGATGATTCTCATAATTGTATTACCGTCTTCGGACATTGAACTCAGCCAGTTTTTGTCTTTCTCTAGGTAGAGGCTGCACGAATGCAAGAGGCTTTGTGACAAAGACTCCATTTGATTGAACAGGCCATCGATGACTGGCTTAAATTCGGGAGCATGGCTTTCAGGCCAAACATTGCCAACATAGGTCGGAACTTTTCCGCTGGTTGGATGACTCCTACCGCTCTGCCAAAATTCTTTCAAATCAGGTGCTGGGTTGTTTTTCGCATGTTCAACTCCAAATGCTGTGTAGCCACGCTGATGTGCGATTTTGGGCTGGAGATAGGACTTTTTAATGGCATCATCCAACGAGAAAAAGATATCACCTTGTTCATAGGCTTGTTCAATAGACTCCAGTGGGATACCGTGATTCTCTAAAGCAAAAAAACCGATATCTTTGAGTGAATCACCTACGGCTTGAATGAATTTCTCTTTTCGTTCTGGCTTACCGCTGGTGTAATCAGAAAAATCCACCACAGGGATGCTTCGCATGAACTCACCTTTCAGTCAAAGTTACTTCGAATCTTGGCAAGAAGCCGGAGCATTTCGAGGTAGATCCACACAATGGTGACCAATAAGCCGAATGCGCCCCACCATTCACCAACTTTAGGCGAGCGTTGTTGAATTCCTTTTTCGATGAAATCAAAATTAATGATGAGAAGGAATGAAGCAACTGTTAAGATGGCGAGAGTTATGATAATTCCAATTGGGCCAGATGAGTGAAGAAAAGGAACATCAAAATTACCCGGAAGGAAAAACAAAACGATGGAGACCAAATACAACATCATGATTCCTCCGACAAGTGTGAATATGATTTTCTTGAACATTGGAGTTGCCTTGATGATTCTTGTTGCATATAATCCATACATTGTGCCAGTGATGCAAACAGTGCCAAGAGCGGCTTGGAAAACAATTCCGTCATACATTGATTCAAACATCATCGAAGAACCACCGACCAAGAGTCCTTCGAAAACTGCGTAGGCAATCATGAGAGTGGCAGGGTTTTCAGGGCGTGAAAACAAGAGAATCAGATAGGTGATTAATCCTCCAATTAAACCAATTAAAGTCCCTAAAAAGAGAATATTCATGTTAACAGTTATGCCAATTGAAACCAGCATGAGAGCAGAAAAGAGCATTGTTCCAAAAAGGATTCCAATTTTCTGCATTGTTCCTTCATAGGACATGGTTTCATATCCACTAATATTGTTCCAAAAGCGGTTCGAGAGAACGGGGTTACTTGATGAATAGACCATAGCAATCGCTTAGAGCAATGTGCGGCCCCTTGTCAATCTTGTGTTGTTCAAGAGTGTTGGTCGACTTGTTCTTGGTAGTATGCGGCCAGTTCATCAATCGGCCATCCTTGGTCGAGATATTTTTGAATCGTTTCTTCTGGCCATCCGGGACATCGAGCTAAATCTTCGGGAGATAGCCCAGGGGTCTCATCTCCACTTCCGTCAAGCACTGGCATTTGCCAATTGTTCGCATTGATCTCTCCATTGGCGAGAGCGTCGAGGTTTTCACTTTCAATCGTGATTAAATCTTTGATTTCTTCGCCCTCTGTTTCAATATTCCTTAGAATGAAGTATGCTCCACCTGCCAATGCCATACCTGCAAGCATGAAGAACAGCATCATCCCAGTGCCGAAATTGGAACTGGTATCAGCACTTGGTGTGGCGTTGGAGTTTCGTTGTTCTGTTGAACAGCCGTTAAGGTCAACTGGAATGTTTGTAATTGTGTTCGGGCAAAGGTCATCTCGATTGATGACCATATCTCCATCATCATCCAGTGTGCCATTGTCAACAATTGTCTGGTCGTCATCTGAAAGAATTCCCCCAAGGTCGCAACCGAGCACTTCGGATTCATTGACCCCGTCACCATCAGCATCGGCGAGTGTTAATGCATCGGTCGGTGAAACATCAGTGATTGAGGAATCAAGAGCAGTGGATTGAGCCCATGAAACTTCGACAGCATCGGGAATACAGTCGCCATCAGTATCTGCATTGGTGGCATGGCTACCGAATACATATTCCAGTTCGTTGGTTAATCCATCACCGTCAGCATCGTGTTCACCTTCAAGCATATTGAGGTCACCAAGCGTACGGGTTGTTCGGTTGAGTCCATTGGCAACTTCCCAATAGTCTGGAAGTCCGTCGTTATCTGTATCGGTGACGTTATCGGTTCGAACCCAATCTCTGTGCCATCCTGCAAGGAAAGGTGCTGTGACTTCAGAACTGCTGAGAATAAGTCCCATTTCTCGGTTACGGGTTGGAGCAGAATCTCCCCAGTTGATTGAAGAGACAAGTACGTGTTCTTCATCGATAATCATACCTTTATTGTGCAATTTCGATACTTCATCATCTTCGCTCATGACAATTGCATTAATGTCGTATCCAAGCGTAGTGTTCCAGTCCTCATTGAAGGTGTCAACCACTTCTTGAATGTCTTTGTCAAGGTAGGCGCCGTTCAATATCAATCGAATTCGAACACCACTTTGCGCAGCATCTTCTAATGCTGTGACAATCGGGTTATCTCCCCATCCCCAACTCCAATCAACATCAAGATATTGCAGTGACAAGAGTATCTCTTCATCTGCCTGTTCAATCATCCATACCAATCCGTCAACACACGTGTCTGGGCAAGTGAGGAGGCGTCCAGAAACATTGGTCGTAATTGGCTGTGCCATGGTTCCATTGGCAACGGATTTGAGTGAATCCATGGACCAATCTAACGGTCCTGAACCTGGGTAGACTTGGGTGATGTATGTTCTGCTTTCTGATTCGTCATAGGCAAGTTGTTGCATTACTTTTTGGGCGAGATCAATGTTATCGACAATGACACCCCATTCAGAATTACCTCTCTCATCAGGTGCTGGTTGAGAAGAACTCTTCCAATTTCCAGAACCAATCCACACACTTTCGTTATCTTTTACAGCAACTTTACTGTGGAGGTAGGTGTAAGGCTCATCACTTTGGCCACCGAACCAAAGCGTGTTGATTCCTGCTGTCGCCAGATGATTTGCTGTGCCGAGTTGATTGTTTTTATCGTAACTGTTCCACCAGTATTCTGCATGGTTTAGGACGACAGTCACATCAACTCCTCGGTTGTGAGCTTCGATAAGTGCTTGAACCAGATTCGGCTGTTCGATATGGTAAAGGTGAACGTGCAACGATTCATTTGCGCCGTCAATCCATGCAAGCAAGTCAATCAGTCCGTCTTGAGGACCAATTAACGGTGTAACGCTACTTGCGCCAGAGAAAAGAGTTGGACCACAGAAGGTACTTCCACCCAACCGACCCCAGCGATGTTGCCAATCGAGAGCCAAGTCGGTATCTGGTAAGTTACCACATCCATCACCTCGGTGATAGACGAGTAACGAAATACTTGAAACTGGTTCAACTAAACTTATGCCGCTCCATCCTTGAACTTCGACAGGTCCGTTTCCATACGCTACAGTATCGGCAAGAACACCAGCAGGTGTGGTGATTTGAATGGTTGCTCCAGAGTCTGGGAGAGTGAAACCTGTTGCCAACATAGCCGAATCAAAAGCAATGATTGTTCCATCCTCATATACTGAAAGGCCGCTTGGGTCTGTGGCGAGTATGACTGAACCATTGGAGGGAATTGAAATTTCAGCAAAGGAGTAATCCGTTGCTTCGTTTGCCGAATTAATGAGCGTTAACATCCAACCATTCATGTAAGCGAGGGTGTCTCCAATGTTCGTAATTTCAATAAACTCAGTATTGCTTGAAATATCTGTGGAACCTTCTGGCATAAAGCGACTTATGACAATGTCCTGTGCTTCCGCTAGCAGATTCGAATCGGGCTCTTCTGAACCTGGTGTAGGCCACATCAGTAACTGCCACCCATCGACTTCAGTGTCTCCTGGGCCCATTGTTTGACAATCACTTACGATGTTCCATTGAGCAGTCTGAACAAGGGTTCCATCAGGGTCTGAGAGTTGTATTTGGTCACCTAAACCAGAGATGATGTTGTTTTCCATAAGCAGCACAGCGCGCTGTTGAGGAGCGAGAATCATCGTATCATCAGACGAGTTCCACATTGAAGTGGTTCTGAAGAATCTTCTGTCACCATCATTAGAATCTACTCTCCAACGGCTCAAGTTAAGATCTTCAGTTCCCGTATTCATGACTTCTATCCAGTCCTCAACAGGCTCGATTGAATCATCATTACAATATGCAAGGATCTCCGTCATCGAGACATCATGTGTTCCGGTATAGGCCGGCCAAACTGGATTGATTTGACCTGGTGTAGCCCAGGCAGATTGTGCCCACTCGCTGCTCGCTGCGCCATTTCCAAGAGGTCCTGCGCCGGCATGGCTGCTGTTTGAAGGAATCAAAGATTCACCTTCTACAGTCGTGGTCCACGACATTGAGTCGACCGTATTGGCATTTCCATCAACTAAGACGATTGTATCTGGCGTTGTATGCTTGAGGTAGAAACTGGTCGTCCCATTGAGGGCAATCAAGGCTACTTCTCCCGGTTGAATAATCGATGTGGATTGTAAAGGCATGTTGAATTGATGTAGAGTCAAAGAACGACTGTTTGAGGATTTTAATTTCCACCCACCAACATCAAGAGCAGTGCTACCATTATTGTAAATCTCAAGCCATTCACCGAGTGGCCATTGTTGAGAATCACTTCCAACTGCATCAGGGAACACTTCTGTGAAAATTACTAGGCCAGTTGAAGGCGTTTCTACTGGGTCGGGCTGACCGGGGGTCATCCAACTTGAAGGAACCCAAGGGTCTGCAGCATTCTCTGAGGGGATGAGCGAAACATTTTGTCCATAGTCTGTCACATACCATGCAGTATCAACAATACTTCCATTTGCATCTCGAAGCATGAGTTGGTTGTAATAATCCCACAATTCGGTGTCTCCATTAAACTGAACCAGCCTTCGCTCTTCAGCATCAATTGAAGTTGAACCTTGGGTTTGGTTAAACACCAATGAACCGGGGTCTAAATACGTGACATTGCCCATGCCGTCAATGATTGACCAACCTGACAAGTCCACCGTTGCTGAACCTGTATTGAGTAGTTCTATCCATTCCCCATCAGGGAAAGCCATGCCATCAGAACTGCTGTTTGACAAGAGTTCAGCGAACTCGATTGGCGAGGGGGTTGATGCAATTATTGCAAAATCGAGAGGATTGCTTGCGTTTGGGGTAGGGTATGCGGCATAACCCCAGTATTGAGAAGATGTACTTTCAACCAGTGAAAAACCAGCCTCTGTATCAGTCCACGAAACTTGTTGCGCTTTGGTGCCGTTAGGCCAAAACAACGACAATGTTTCAACTCCATTGTTCAAAACGCCAGAACTACCTGATCCATTGACTGCGACAATTCGAGTATCCCCTGGCTGGATGGTTGTTGAACTTGCATTGGATGTGAATCCTACAAGGTGGCTCGCATCGAATTCGAGTATATTGCCTGCAGCATCCTGTAGTGACCAACCAGTTAAGTTCATGGCATCCATTCCTGAATTGAAGATTTCAACCCATTCACCGCCAGGCCATGTTGCGTTATCGTCTGATGGCCAAGGATTGGACATCACTTCATTGATGACTAAATCTGAAGGATAAACAGTTGGTCCACCAGTCGAACCTCCTGAATTGATAGCACCGGGTGTAGGTCCGTTTGTAGCAACCCAATCGTTGGTTGCACCGAAACTGTCCTCTTCAAGACTTGAGCCCGAGGGTGCTCCGGAAGACGAAAAAGTCCATGTGGCTTGATCAACTTGTACTCCTGCCGATGTATAGAGCGAAACAATATCATTGGTGTTTGCAAGATAAAAGATGGAAGATGATAATCCATTTCGAGCGATGACCATATACTCATCCGGTTCAATTTCCCAACTGGTAGAGTCTGCAGCATCATAGTCGACAATAGATGTCGAATTGAAGTAAAGGGTCTTTGAAGCCTTGTTGGTAAGATACCAATCGCGAACATCGACAGTTGTGTTGCCTGAGTTATGAATTTCCATCCATTCGCCACCTGGCCAGCTAGCATCATCGAATCCATTTGGGTTGGGAAGTGCCTCATTGAGGCAAATATCCCCGGTGCAAACCAACGAGCGACTTGAGGTGTTTGTCACTTCAGACGTTTGTTCCAGCGATGAAGTACCGAGAGGAACTGCGGTTGAAAGAATCATGAGGGCTGCGAGACAGAGGGAGCGAAAGACGGCATTCATGGTGTCACCAACATTCCGTGGATTCGGTCAAAGGGGATATCACTTTCCCCTTGCCATTCCGAAGAAATGCCTTTGAGCATTCATAGGAATCCGGCATTGTCAACGAGGTTTTTGAACAAAAGATAGGTAATTGGCACTAAAATAACACCCATGGCGTGGCTACGTCGAATTCCAAGACGAGGCGGTAGAAGTCCAAGCATTGTTCCAACAATCATAACTGCAAGGCCAATGAATCCAGTACTGACAAACACCAGTGAAGCAACGAAAATGATGACACTCATGATCATCTGCTGAAGAGGAATTGCAGCGTGAAGCCTTAGCATCCCCTTGCCGACATAACGCATAATCGGCATAGCCAGTAAACCTGCTGCCAAGGTGATGGCTAACAGGCGAATGAAGTCAGCAGTAGGCTCGAGAGTACTCCATGTGTCAACCGGGTACATTGCTTTGAGTGCTAATGTTGCACCTGAACGAGAACGTCCGATGATGTAGAGGAATCCAAGAACACATACAGTTACAGAGGTATTTACTGCTGACAGAATTGCAATAATTTCCAAATCTTGCTTTGTCTGTGGTCCTTCGACCCCTTCTTCGGACTCTGCCTTGGCGATTTCAAGTAATTCGTCGTCAGATAACTCAGTCAGGCGTCGAGTTTCCCAATCCATTCCAAAACCTTGCTTCCCTTGTAACTTGGCCGCGACGTTTCGCCCGCCCATCACCAAGACTGTGGCTTGTGAGGCAGTCATGCCGGGCAGAACACCCATTGAAGCACCAGCAACTCCAGACCAAAAGCACGGAACAATTAACGGTCGAGCAGGTGGTAAATCCCAATTTTCTTTTTGTGGTGGGAGGTGGGATGTGGTGGCGTAGATATCAAGCAGATTGGCAATTCCAAATAGTCCCGCCAAACTCGGCAGCAAGAGGCTTGCCCCTGGCATATCCAGAGGTGAGCGAGCAGGTAGGGAATGAGGGCCAATAATTGTCCATCCAAATAAACCGGTTAAGAGGAAAAAGGCTGTTGCCGAAAAGAATCCAGCCAATCGAGAGTCAGTTCCAAAGAGCCCTCCAGAAGCATTTTGTAACCACGCTGGCCAATCGAGGCGCGTCGTTTCAGTTGCTAATAGAAGGAGCGAAATTGTCAGTAAAATGAAGGGTAGTATAGTTCGTAAATCTTCATACCATCCGAGTTCAGGTCCGAAAGCAATACGAGCTACAATGATTAACGGGAGTGACAAGAAGAGGCCTAATTGGGAGCCTCGAGCTGACCAAGCAACGCCGCGAGCAGCGTTTCCTGAAAGTAACATTCTGTGGCCGGGCAGTAAGGAAAGAGCTTGATCTGCATCTGGAGCCCCCATTAATGCTGAAGGGATATAATTGAGAAATGTATGCACTGTACTTGTTGAAACAATGATTCCTGCTACTGCTGAAAGAGGTATTCCTAAGCTGAAGAGGGCCGGTGCTAATGCGAGCAGAATAAGAGCGACGTTATTGACGTGGAAACCAGGAATGATTCCAGTCAGTGTCCCCATGCCTACGCCAAAAAACAGGGCGGCAAACATCCAACCCAGTTCATACATGTAAGCATCAAACATTTTTACACCTCAGGAGTTATCGTTATTTGGTCCCGTTCCGTTTTCCATTTCTTCGCGGTCGTCAATACCGTCTCCATCCGAATCTTCAGTATTCGAATTGAAACCAGTTGCATCCTCAAAACTGTCTGCAAGGCGATCTCCATCAGCATCCAATGCATCTGCATCATCGAGAGTGAACACCAATGACAAATCAGTAGGGTGTTCGATTTGTCGGAGTCGGCCGTTCCATGTGAGGGATTGATTTTCATGCAAAGAGTCTGTGCCAATAGCGTTCAGCCGGACATTGAGTTTGATGGATTGCTCAGATCCTGGGCGTTCAAGATACCATCCATCGTCATGCATGGCTGCTTTGCCATCGATAAGAACGAATTTATTTTGAGAATAGCCCCATTGTGTTGCTCCAGCATCCCAAAGAAGTGGTTGAGGTGCCGCAGGTTCTCCTACCAGTTGGTAAGTATCTACCATGAGTCGCATCATCATTTTTTCATCATCCCAAGAAACGGTTACATTTGCGACGAGACCTTGTCCAGCCTCGATCCACTCGGTTCGTGTGGAAGGGAATGTCATCGCAACACGAGTTTGTCCGAAACTGTAGGTTTGGCTATCAACAAAGTATCCTTCAGTGTCCAGTGGTTCAAATGAATATTGCATGAAGGTACTGAGCGTGTATACTCTGCCGGGGTCCAACAGCATCGAAGCAGGATTTGATGAGAGCATTGCCTGCATAGACATAGCCGACATTGGGTCGATGAGGTTCGTTCCATTTCCGTTATTTGCATCGATGCACCACATGCTTCGTCCATCGTTCCACATCAAGCGACCTGTAGCCTCGTAAGTTGAACCATTGTATCCCTCGGTTTGGGCGTTTGTAGCATCCTCATCAGTTGGAAGGATACAAATCTCATTGCCGTTTGGTCCTGAAAGTGTCCATTGTCCGTTTGTAATCAAGACTTTACCTGCCATAGAGACTAAACTTCCAGACTCATAACTCCATGTGGATTCTCCTGCCCATTCGAGCATTTTGATTTGAGGAGAATGGCTTCTATCGAGGAGTATGGTCGGACCTTGAGTCATGAGCGCCCATCTCAAACTTGTTTCTTGATATGCAATCATGCCAGTTACTTCAATTTTTGAATCCGCTTCAATCCATACATCAGGCGATGATTGAATGAGAAGTTGCATTTGGTGAGCTTCATCGCTGATGTACGCACTTGTAAATGTCAAATCAGGATTTACAGATTCACTGATGAATCCATTTACTGTGACAATTTCTCCGACATAGTCTTCGGGAGCAATAGCGAGGTCAGTA
>MDSY01085424.1_pt1 | contig 11011 bp, 7 predicted proteins | sample 811131 | NCBI WGS metagenome assembly MDSY01 (sample SAMN05326643, study PRJNA326480) | marine metagenome | isolation source: seawater | place: Atlantic Ocean: South West | collected 2010
CGTCTTCATGCCTTGTCCCGTCAAGTATGCCTCCCATCCGACCAAGGAGGGTTTGATGGAAGATTGCCAACTACTTCGGGCGAACTTCTTGGATTGCCTGGAGTTGGACCATACACGGCAGCAGCAGTTGCCAGTATCGCTCACGGTGAACCTGTGGCTTGTGTTGATGGGAATATTCGCAGAGTGATGGCACGACAAAACAAATCACTCAATCCCTCTCCCAAAGAAGTAGAATATTGGGCCAACGACAGTCTTTTCACACACGATGCTGGGAGTTGGAATCAAGCCTTGATGGAATTAGGTGCTACAGTTTGTACTCCGAAGCGTCCGAAGTGTACTCAATGTCCAGTCTCAGAGAGTTGTTCAGGTCAAAGTGAAGCAGTTTCCTTCCCTCAACCGAAACGAGTCACGAGAAAGCGTCTCGATCTGATGTGTGAACTTCGTTATGATGATGCCGGGCTTCCGCACTTATCTAAGCGTGGAGACAACGGCATTTTAGCAGGACTCTGGGGTCCTCGAATGGAGGAGAAGATTGAGGTGGGCACACTTTCGTTTATTGGGGAAGTCAAGCATGTTCTTTCACACAGAGATATTTTTGTTCAAGTTTGGTTGGGTTCTTGTAAGAAAGGAACAGACCCAACTACGGTTGCTCTCTCTTCTTTGGACCGTAAAATACTCGCCCTTGGAGGCCGACAATAATGCATATACTCATCGTTGACCTTCTTGCTGAACGCCAAGCCTTTGGTCGAGAAGGAGTTCGAGAAATCCTCGCACCTTTTGATTCACCAACCGTTTCTCTCTGGTCTCCTCATGTGACTCAACGAGTCGACTATGAATTTGGAACCGTTGTTGAACAACCCGTGGATGCAGACCTGATTATTATCACCGGTTCTCGAAGGAATGTCTCTCAGTGGGAAGATTGGATGGATGAGGTTGCTCACTTGATTCAAACTACAACTGTGCCAATATTGGGTATTTGCTTCGGTCATCAAATCATTGCAGCCTCACTGGGTGGCCGTGTGACTCGTTCGGATGAAAACAGTGCCCTTGTCACCGAAGTTTCCTATGACGACGGACGTGTTGTCAAAGCCCTTTTTACACACCAAGATCATGTGGTGGATGCAGGTGAAATGAATGTCATTGCATCCTCTAAGCATTGCCCAATTGCTGCATGCCAGCATCCCATGCGTCCAATATTAACCGTTCAATATCATCCTGAAGCGGTATCTTCCGTCATCGAAAAGGCATTGCTATTAGGGGAAATGAGTGCAGAAGAGCGCCTTCAATTCAATTTAGACATGCCCATCATCAACATGACAGACGCATTGGTAAAGCCACTTCAATCACTTGAATGAGATGTATTCTTTTCTTTCAAGTCCCAATCGATAGAAGCCATCGTGATTACTAAACCCAGAAAGAGAATAAATTCCGCCGGAGCTGCAAAATCTATTGCCGGCTGTAATTCATTGAGGGTAAGGCGAAGTGAACCATTTTTCGTCAAATCATCACGGTTCAATAGCAAATAGGCTGTAAGGGACAGATTCATCACGATGAACCCCAGTAGAGCCAGTACTAACCCGATACGGCGAAGTGTTCTGCCTTCACTGTTCGTTGAATCAAATAACAAGTGAGTCGAACCTCCCCAAACCAGCCCGCCCCCAAAGACGAAAAAAGCAGCCACACAATGCAAGAAAAGGAAATCATACATGTTGGCAAAAGCCAACACAAAAAGCGAGATTCCGGTTATCATTCCGCTGTAAAACGAGAGACGCACTCTGTTGGGTTGTTTCGAGGCATGAAACATTTTTTTGAATCGATACGAAAGAATGGAAAGAATTACTCCATTGATGGCTAAGCCGCTGGTGAATATCCATCGCTCAACCCCAGGGTAATCAGATTCAGAAATGAAAAAGGGAACATCTCTTGCGTTGCCACTCAAGAGGTGAACACTCATCGAAAAGACGACTGTGAGCAGAGGCATGAGCCAGCCCATTCGGGCAAGGGAACGGTCACTCAACTGTAAACCAGCAATTTGAATACCTTTCTCGTCTTCAAAGTTCACTGTCAAAGGCCTCCACTGTGTCTTTGATACAATTCTCAAAAGACTCCCATTCAAGTCCTAAGACATCAGTTGCTTTCTGTGAAGAAAGGTTTGAATCGCCTTTGAAATATCCCTTAACGGCTTTTCTTGTCATTCTACGTTCAGCACCAAACTTACCCATCAGCCAATCTTGGAATACGACAATGAACATTAAAGATCGTGGGATTGCATATCGAGGCGATTTAGTGTTCGGATACAACTCTCGTATTGTCCTACACACATCAGCAAGGGTTTTGTTTTTGTGTGGCGCAACTATGAATCGTCCCTCTGCTTCTTCAACTTCAAACGCTCTTCGGTGAGCCCGTGCAACATCACGAACATGAACGATCGGGATTGGGATTTTTGGAGCGACAGGAAACTTTCCTGCCATCGCATCTGGGAAAAAATCAACGCTTGGAGTTGGTTTAACAAAACCTCCACCCAATACGCCTCCAGGATTGATGACGCGTAAGTCGAGTTTGTACTTCTTCGCTAGAGACCATGCGAGTTTTTCAGATTCTGTTTTGGCAATCGTATATGGTGAAGAGCGAAGCGTCTGCCAATCTTCTTCGGTTTTGGCACGACCCTTCGGTAAGGAACCAACTGCGGCGACACTCGAGGTGTAAATCACTCGTGGAATGTTTGCGTTCTTTGCTGCCGTTAGAAGATGAGTTGTGCCTTTCGTTGCCGTATCAAGGATCACTTCAGCATCTTTTGAGTTTGAATAGACGGTAGCAGTGTGAAATAAAGCATCGCAACCTTGGATTTTTTCAGTCCATCCATCAGCATCCAAGACATCACCTTCGACCAACTGAAGTTTCTTTTCACAACCCAAATCTATTGCATGCTGGCGAACATGGTCGACTTTTAGCGGATCATCTAAATCCCGAACAGAACCAATGACATTGTATCCATGTTCAAGGAGGTCTCGTACAATATGATTGCCAATATGCCCATTAACGCCCGTAACAAAAACCGTCTTTGGAGCCGCCATACTACCCTCAACCATGGCTTCCTACAGGGCAGAGTATCTTAACCTTCAAGTGAGGCTGTTCATACCACCGGTTGAATCCCATGCCCATCCGACTGCACGACACTCGAAGGAGAGCCAAGGTCGATTTCTCGACTATGGAACCTGGCAAAGTTTCGATGTATGTCTGTGGTGTGACTGTTTACGACCGTTGTCATTTAGGTCATGCACGTTGTTATTTGGCTTTTGATTTGATCCATCGTTGGCTTGAAGTTTCAGGATTTGATGTTCATTATGTTCAGAACTTTACTGATATCGATGACAAAATCATCCACCGAGCCAACGAAACCGGTATCGACTGGAAAGTGTTGGTTGATGACAATATTGCTACCTATTACCAAGACATGGATGCACTCAATATTCTTCGGGCAGATGACTATCCACGATGTACTGAATACGTCGATGATATGATTCGGATTACTCAAGACCTCATCGACAAAGGACATGCATATCAAACCGATGAAGGCGTTTACTTCCATATCGATTCTGCCCCTGAGAAATACGGTGCACTCACCGGTCAAAATATCGAAGCAGTTCGTTCAGGTGCTGGCGGTCGTGTTGGCGCTACAGGTTCGGCAAAAAGGGACCACAAGGACTTCGCTCTTTGGAAAGCCGCAAAACCGGGAGAGCCAACTTGGGATTCTCCGTGGGGCCCCGGTCGTCCAGGCTGGCACATTGAATGTACTGCAATGTCAATGGATTATTTCGGTGCTCAATTCGATATTCATGGCGGAGGCCATGACCTGCGCTTCCCTCACCATGAAGCAGAAATTTTTCAAGGAGAATGTCATACTGGTTGCAGTCCTGTTGTCCATCATTGGCTCCACAATGGTTTTGTCAATATCGATGGCGAAAAGATGAGTAAGTCTCTTGGAAACTTTTGGACAATACAAGATATTCTTGAGAAAGTCGATGCAATGGTTCTTCGTTTCTCGTTAATCAATGCCCATTACCGTTCTCCAATAGACATGAATGAAACTATCCTCAAAGATGCAGAACGAAATTATAATCGGATTTTAGAAACCTATGTTCGAGCTTTGAACCACTTTGATTCGGATACGCCTCGAGTTGATTTACCACATGCAGACATCTCCAGCCAGCAACCCTTGTCGCGATGTTTAGGTATGCTTGAGAAGATGGGCGAAGGATTTGCTCAAGCCATGGATGATGATTTCAACAGTCGGGAAGCAGTTGCCAAAGTATTGGGTGCTGTTCGAGAGATTGGTAAAATGCTTGACAGCGAATTGGATCTTACTGACCTGCATGCATTTGCTCACTACGCAGTCGATTGGCTTGAAGAAACTGCAGGTTCGGTTCTTGGAGTGCTTCCATCAAGAGAGATGGCGCTTGCAGAACCAAAAGAAGACCCACGTCGTGTTGAAGTCGCCGATGAAGTGGAATTACTTCTCGTCGCTCGTGGAGAAGCACGTTCCACCAAGGATTGGGGCAAAGCAGATGAGATTCGAGATCAACTCAAAGCCATGGGCGTTGTAGTCAAAGATACGCCCGAAGGCCCTTCTTGGACTCTTGAATAATCACTCTTCTTCATCAGATTTTGGTGGTGCAATGTCCATTGGTGGTAAAGCAGGAACGAAGCCTGAATCACTTGAACTGAGTTTCGTAGCACCGTCAATAACTTCATCATCCCACATCTTTTCAATCATTGCTTCTTGATTCAAATTGAGTTCATCGCCACCGCTTCTTCCAGCGAAAAACAAACCGCCTCCAATTACAATGACCAAGCCTATCAAAGCGAATACTGCCTTATTTTCGGTGGAATCTGAGGAGCTGGCATCCGTGTCACTCAGTCCATCATTCTCATCAGCACATGCTTCAGAAGTATCTTCGGGAAGACAGTCTGTGTTTGTGGAATCGTCGGTGTCAATGTCCGAATTTGTATCATCATTCGTGTCTGTGTTGTCTGTGTTGTCGTTAGAGTTGTCATTCGAACCCGTATCGTCAGTATCATCGTTGTTAGAATTACCTGAAGTATCGTCTTGTTGTTCATCAGTGTTCAGTTCGACATTGATTCCATTACGGTCTCCGTCTGCGTCCATTGATATGTCGTAGTAATCGTAGAGTTTGGTTAGGTCAATGTGGGTGTTCGCCCATGAGGAGCGGTTAATGACGTCAAAATAACGTTCGTCTCCAGTGGTGAATATTGGGTCAACGGTGACGCTCTTCAACTGGGATATTCCAGTGTTGGCTGAAATCTTGCCGTCGAATTCCGTGTCGAGGTATGCTTGGACATCTGCATCAGTGTCCCATGCAACGTTGTCTGGGGCAGACCAGTGTTGGCGAATGTCAGAGACATCGTTTCGCATAGCCATAGCCATTCCAGATTCGATGCTTTCCCATGTTTGAGAGCCGTCGACTTCTGACAATGAAGTGACGTCGACAGCCTTTGAGATGCCCCCGCCGTTGATTGGTTCCCAATCGTCTTGGTTGATAGCAGTCATGATGTCGGTGTCTCCAAAGACTGCCTTTCCATGAACGACGGTGAGTCGGACATCTGCATCAATCGCTTCAATCAAGTTTCGGTAAGGGTCGTCGTGGAAGGTGTCCATGACGACAAGGTCAGCGTACATTCCGGGCTTGAGTTGTCCAACAAAAGAGCCCCAACTCGCCGCTTTAGCGGGGTTGCTGGTGACCATTGCAGCCAGTTCGTAGTTTGTGAAATACGAATCCATGACATCTTGGTTCCAAAGGTCAGCAGTTTTGAGTTCATGCAGGTTGTTCTTCGAACCGCTTGGGCCCCAATCTGGTGCTAGAGAAATAGTCACACCAGCAGCATCAGCAGCCCGTACATTAGTGGTGTTTCCGTAGAGAAGGAGATTGGAGATTGGTGACCAAACCAAGTCAGCACCAACAGTCGCCATCTTGTCGAACTGTGAACGGTCAAGTGCTGTTCCATGGATGACTACAGTTTCGTCCATGATGAGTCCCTTATCCCACAGTGCATCAAACTCGTCCTTGCTGCGGTCATCAACGCCTTCAGCGAGGTGAACGAACCAAGCGTTCAGTGAACCTGATTGATTTTGAGATATCAAATGGCTACCTGTATAGTCATTATCTTCAGCACCACACACTGCGCAGGTTGAGATGCCGTCTTGTCCGAAATTGTATAATTCTACGTTACGAGCCAACATGCTGTCCCATGCCGAAGTGCCTGATCCTGGCGAGCCTTGAATTGCAGTCACGCCACCGGCTACGGCTTGTACTTCTGCATACTTCATTTGTTCACTTGCCATTCCCCAGCGGCTGTTTTGTTGAATGTTATTTTTCATCCAAGTGATACTTGGACCGTAATCGTAGTTGCCACCCCACTGGTGTCTGTTGGTATATCCGCCTTCGTCCGAACGGTCATTTTCGTTCAAATGAACGTTGAAATCCCACAATGGAATATGGTTGTAGTGGACGTGATTGTGCAAGTCAATGAGTCCAGGATAGATGGTGCCGTTGGTTTCGATAATGACTGCATTGGTAAGGTCAGCACTAATCGGAACCGGTGAACTCGATGACCATACGGCTTCGATCATTCCATCTCGAACCAAGACATTGCCCTGGTTCATGACGCTGTTTTCACTTTCCATGGTGACAACACGCCCTTTGAGAATAAATGCATCAGAACCTGCTTCTGCAACTTTGAAGCATTTTACAATGTTGAGAGCAACGGTGGAATCGGGGTCGTTCGGACCCCATCCTGGCGATGGGTCAACTTCAACAGCAGTACCAGACGAATCAATCACAATCGAATTGCCGTAAAATCCGAATTCTTTTGGAATCGTCATTGAGTTGGCGAGTGTGTTTGAAGTGTCTGTGATGGACACGGTTTCCATCTCAAAATAACTTAGAACAATGTCGGAGTCTGCACTAAACACAACGATTCTTTGGTCCGGGTCAATGACTGTATTCCAAGCGAGTTGGCATGGAGGGCTGCCGGAGGTGGAACTGAGAACCCAATCGGAAACATTCACTGGAGATGAACCGGTGTTCCATAATTCAATGAATTGGTCAGAATACTTACCATAGTCGCCATCGTTATTCCAGTCAACAGCGTTGTAGATGTTCGAATTAGTAGCGTTGGATTTCAGTTGGTTTGGGCTTCTGAAGAGTTCAGAGACGACAATGTCGGAATTTCGGGCATCAACTTCGGCGACATTCCTCGATTCGAAGGATTCCGGAGTCGATGGAATCAGGGGTGCAAGGAACAGAACAAGGACAAGAAGAGTCGTCAGTCGGGTTAGGCGCATGCAATGGCGTTAAGCCGTGAGCACATGAACTCGTCGCTTGAGCAACTACAAACGAACATGTTGAAGTAGCGCCGATTAAAACAGACTTTCATGGCCTCCGTAGAAATTAACGAACCTGGATTTTCAGATATTATCGATAACAATTCCATCGTCATGCTTGACTTCTGGGCAGAGTGGTGTGGTCCTTGCAAAGCCTATGGCCCGGTATATGAGCGGGTGTCTGAAGAATTTCCAGATGTCGTCTTTGGGAAAATCGACACAGAGGCCGAACCGCAACTGGCTCAATCGTTCAATATCCGTTCAATCCCTACAACAATCGCTTTCAAAGAAGGTATTGGCGTTTTCATGCAACCCGGCGCACTTCCAGAAGATGCTTTGCGAGACTTGGTGACAAAACTCGGTGAGTTAAATATGGATGAAGTTCGAGCTGAACTTAAGACTCGAAATGCTTCTGAAGAAGCCCAAGACTGACTTTAACTCGAAGACCAAACAGCCGGTGCGTTCAAAATACACACCCCCCCAGCCATACATATGAACCTCCGTCCGTGGCTCATTTTATTTGTCTTGATGGCTACCAGTTTATCCGGATGTTTCGGAGAACAAAACGTCGCTGAAGATGAGGTTTCTACGGCTTTTGATGTCTATCCTGAACCATGGGAGCGCGGTGAATTACAATACGATGACAGCGACATTTATTCCCGTGTTACTTTGAACGGAAGTTATGCAATTGATGCTGTGCAATCAGTATTTGTTCCTGTTCCAACCATTACCGCTGCTGATGGTGGCTCTGGAATCACCGGCAATGCTGAAGTTCACCTCGGACTTTGGCTCCCAGTGATTGATGGCTGTGATTGGACTTCTGCTAATCTTTCTGCTGAATGTCAAGTACCTGTTATTGCTGAAGTTGGACCTTATTACAACGACGGCGATGTCGACGCACTGACGCCTGCAGACCGTTTGGGCAAATTTTTGATTGAAAATTATGTACCTCACGGCTTTGGTGTTGCCCAAGTTTCTGTTTTTGGAACAGGTGAGTCAAATCATTGTATGGATCTTATGGGAACCGATGAACAGCGAGGAATTGATGCCGCAGTCACTTGGCTGGGCACTCAATCTTGGTCGAATGGTAAAGTTGGACTGATTGGTAAATCCTATGATGGCTCAACTCCTTGGCAAGCTGCTACATTCGGTAATCCTCATCTTGCTACCATCGTTCCAATGTCTGGATTGATTGGTGTGCATGAATTGATGTGGCGAAATGGAAGTATGGAGGCACGTGGTGCAATTATGCACAACGGCGTCTATGGCTCATTTGGAATTGATGGAGACGCTGAAGACCCTGAAAACCTTTGCGAAGGTTATGTTGAAGGCTATGTCAACGGGCCTGCTGCTTACCTTTCAGGTGGCATGGTTGATTATGCTGGCAACACCTACTGGACTGAGCGTTCCTTCCTTGACCGCGTTGTAGACAATTACAACGGTTCGGTCTACATCATACAGGGGATGCAAGACTGGAACGTCGATCCTCACATGGCTTTCCCTACTCATCAAATTATGGAAGCGGCGGGAATTGAAACCAAAACACTCGCAGGTCAATGGGCTCACGATTATCCAGACCGTAAATCAGGTCATGAAACTCTTCCAGCAGGTGAAGGTGCTGAAGCCTATCCCTACACACTTCGGTGGGATTGGGCGGATGAAATGCTGTATTGGTTCGATTGGTATCTCAAAGGCGAAGGCAGAGCCCCAACTCTAGGCGTCGAAATGCAAGATAATCGTGGAGGCTGGAGACTCGAGACATCCTACCCTGCTCCAGACACTGAATACTTCACCATTAACGGGCAAGACTTGAACCCCAGCGGCGCATCTATTGCTTTGTCTTCTCTTGGACCAGTAACAATGACATATGGGCCGTTTGATCGGGATGTGCACATTGCTGGAATGCCGACTTTCCACATCTCAGCCACTCCACATACTGCGAACGGTGGTCATGCTTTCCTCGAAATGACAGATGATGCAGGGATACACCTTGGACACGCAGTAATGGACTTCCGATTTGCTGATGGTGGTCGCGATGGGAACTTAGGATTGGTCGCTTTTACAACCGTCAATGCCAAAATGGAATTTATGCCAATGGATGTGTTCATAGAAGCAGGAGAATCAATTACCATCACACTTTCTCAAACTGGTGATGATTACGTTCCTTCACCAGCTGCAGTTGGTGGTTACACAATTAATTGGGCAGCCTCAACAATGACTCTTCCTCTCGTCAACAGAACATGCGCAGATATGTTCCAAGCACCCATGCATGAATACTCTCCAGATGCTGGGCGCGTTTGCTAATCAATCAAACATTGAGAGAATATCACGGAACAAGTTCTGGGCGTGACCTTCGCTTCGTTCAACAAGGCGCTTTACAATCAATTCAGGTGTTGAGCGCGCCAAATGATTTCTTTTCGGTGTTCTGTCAACCATCAATTCCAAGTTTGCATCAAGACCAGTTGCTTCAATTCCATCTACTCGTAAATCCTTGCGGCCGGTGGCCTTGATGATTGCAGGTGCTAAGTGGGTTACGAGCATCATACTCGTATCGTCTTGCGCTTCTGCTGCCAACAACATTCCAGCGATAATTCGAGCACCTGCACCAGGTTCAGTAATTGCTTCTAATTCATCTGCTAAGATCAATTTCGGAGTTGGGTCACTTACGACCTTTGCCAATTCTACCAACGTTTGTTCAAGAGCGCCTGCGCTCTGAGTCCCACCGGCTTTGGCTAGGATATGCAGTGCGTCAACTTGCCCAACGCGGGCTGAATCTGCCGGTACTGGAAGTCCCATGTGAGCGAGAATACAGGTGTGGGCAAGCAATTCAAGAAGCGTGGTTTTCCCACCGGAATTTGCACCGGTAAGCAGAGCGAGAGATTGTTGGTCTTGTTTATCTGCAGCAAATCCAAGCCCATAGGTGACTGGGTCTGGTTGACATCCGAGCAGAAGATGTCTGCCCTGTTCGATGAATATTCCATGGTCCACCATCTCTGGAAGAACACAGTTTCTATCTACTGCCCATTGTGCAATGCAGACCCATTGGTCAAATTCAATGAGCGAGCGAACTACTTCCTCGCAACGTTCCCGTAGAGGGCCGAGTTTTTTGGCGAGAGTGAGCATGTGTTCAATCTCTCCAGTTTTGAGTTTTGTTTCCAATGCTTGGTCAATTTCATCAATGGTTTTACGATTAATTTTAGCCGGCCATTGAGATGAAAATATCTCATAGGGGCATCGAACACCCGTTCCTTCCAGAGTTTCAATCATGGTTTGCTTCGCTTTCTCCATCGCTTCAGTAATTACATCTGTAGTTGCCTCTTGCAATTTCTTCTGGAACGCTGCTCCATCGGACAGCGCTTCGAGTAATTCCGCCCCGCTTAGGTCCATTTTCGCATCATTCATCGCTTGGCCTACCTCCGCATTGACTTGCTCTTCGAGGGATTTGGCAGTCTTCCATAATCGGTCTTTCACGTCAGCCATGATGTCCAAATCTCCTTGATCATCGATACTCATGAGGATTTCAGGGAGTTGTTCAAGTCCTACTGTCAATTCATACATTTCATTGATGAAAGGATGCTTTTCAGATGGATTGCGACTCATTTCTACAAC
>MDSY01006898.1_pt1 | contig 11010 bp, 20 predicted proteins | sample 811131 | NCBI WGS metagenome assembly MDSY01 (sample SAMN05326643, study PRJNA326480) | marine metagenome | isolation source: seawater | place: Atlantic Ocean: South West | collected 2010
AAAGGATTGAGAATTAGAACATTATCTAATGAGATAGTCTGCGCTTTATGTGGTTCTGCATTTAAAAATAAAGGTGTTCAAGCAATGCTAGACGGCGTTATAAGATATCTTCCGTCACCTTTAGATATACCAGCAATTAATGGTACAAATGAGGATGAAGAGGCTGATACTAGAGAGGCGTCAGATGAAGCAGGATTTTCTGCCCTAGCATTTAAAATTGCAACAGATCCGTTTGTAGGAACCTTAACATTTTTTAGAGTTTATTCGGGTGTATTAGAAGCAGGTTCTCCAATTATAAATTCAACTAAAGGTAAAAAAGAAAGAGTTGGGAGAATTTTACAAATGCATTCAAATTCAAGAGAAGAAATTAAAGAAGTAAGAGCAGGCGATATTGCTGCTGCAGTAGGACTAAAAGATGTTACTACAGGTGACACACTTTGTGACCCTTCAAAAATAATAACTTTAGAAAAAATGGAATTCCCTGAGCCAGTAATAGCGGTAGCAGTTGAGCCCAAAACAAAAGCTGACCAAGAAAAAATGGGTATAGCATTACAGAAATTAGCACAAGAAGATCCGTCGTTTAGAGTGAAAACTGATGAAGAGTCTGGCCAAACAATTATTTCAGGGATGGGCGAATTACATTTAGAGATTATTGTCGATAGGATGAAAAGAGAGTTTAGTGTTGAAGCTAATGTTGGAGCACCTCAAGTTGCATATAGAGAATGTATAAGAAAATCTGTAGAACAAGAAAGTAAATTTGTAAGGCAAAGTGGAGGTAGAGGTCAATACGGACATGTTTATTTAAGGATAGAGCCTCATGAAGCTGGTACAGGGTATGAATTTGTTAATGAAATTACTGGTGGTGCCATACCAAGAGAATATATCCCAGCTGTAGATAAAGGAATTCAGGAGCAAATGTTAAACGGAGTTATTGCTGGATACCCGGTGGAAGATGTAAAAGTAACGCTCTATGATGGATCATTTCATGATGTAGATTCAAACGAGATGGCTTTTAAAATTGCAGGATCTATGGGTTTTAAAGAAGGTGCAAAAAAAGCTGACCCAGCGCTACTAGAACCAGTAATGAAAGTAGAAGTGGTAACTCCAGAAGATTATATGGGTGACGTAGTTGGTGACTTAAATAGAAGAAGAGGTATAATAGGCGCAATGGAAGATAGTCCAGCTGGTAAAATAATTAGAAGCGAAGTTCCATTAAAAGAAATGTTTGGTTACGCAACTGACCTTAGGTCAGCAACACAAGGAAGAGCTGTGTATTCAATGGAGTTTTCTAAGTATATGGAAGCGCCAAGAAATATAGCAGACGATATTATAAATAAACACTCGGGATAAGAAATTGGTTAAAAAATCTGAAAATTCGACAAATCAAAATATTAGAATCAAATTAAAAGCATTTGATCATAAATTAATAGACCAGTCAGCAGTAGAGATAGTTGATACAGCTAAAAGAACTGGCGCACGAGTAAGAGGACCAATACCTTTACCTACAAAAATGGAAAGGTTTACAGTATTGACATCACCGCACGTTGATAAAGACGCAAGAGACCAGTATGAGATTAGAACCCATAAAAGAATTATGGATATTTTGGATCCAACAGATAAGACAGTAGATGCTCTTATGAAATTAGATTTAGCAGCTGGTGTAGACGTACAAATCAAGCTAAATTAAGCTTTTATAGCTTAAAAATTAGTGTATAATCAGCAAACTTACTTAGATAGTCTAGGTTATGAATTTTATTTCCTGGACTTTTTTTATTTTTACATTTAGAAGAGAATTAAATGAACATAGGTTTATTAGGGAAAAAAGTTGGTATGACAAGGGTATTCGCAGAGAATGGCCAATCTATACCAGTAACAGTTTTGAAAATAGAGACAAATATAGTCTCTATGATAAAAGATATTAAATCTGACGGTTATAACGCAATACAATTATCTTCAATAGAGCAGAAAGAAAATAAAGCTAAAAAACCTCATCTAGGTCATTTTTCTAAAAATAAAATAGCTCCACAAAAAAATATAAAAGAATTTAGAGTAGAAGACACATCAGGTGTGGAAATAGGTCAAACACTCGATGCAACACATTTCGAAGAAGGTACATTTGTGAATGTACGCTCAAGATCAAAAGGTAAAGGTTTTGCTGGAACAATTAAAAGGCATAACTTTAAGGGTAAAGACGCAACACACGGCAACTCAATTTCACATCGTACACCAGGTTCAACTGGTCAATGTCAATTCCCAGGAAGAGTATTTAAAGGTAAAAAGATGGCTGGTCATATGGGAGATGAAATGGTAACAAGAAAAAATCTTCAAATTGTCAGAATTGACGCTGAAAAAAAATTAATATTAGTTAAAGGAGCTGTAGCAGGATTTAACGGAAGATTGGTAGAAGTAACTCAGTCAGCTAAAAGAAAGAAGGGAGCTAACTAATGGAAATTAATATTTTACCAAATAATGAAAAAGTTAATTTATCTGAGAAATGCTTTGGTGCTGATTATAAAAAAACTCTAGTACATCAAGTTATAACATCATACTTCTCAAATGGTAGAGAAAATTATAGCTCACAAAAAAATAGATCTGATGTTCGTGGTGGTGGTAAAAAACCATGGAAACAAAAAGGTACAGGTAGGGCAAGAGCGGGTACAACCAGAGGCCCTATTTGGAGAGGTGGCGGTGTTACATTTGCATCAGGAAAAAGGAATTACTCAGAAAAGATAAATAAAAAAATGTACAACGGTGCAATGAGATCAATAATGTCTGAGCTTATTAGAAATGGTAAAGTAGTAGCAATAGATAAAATAGAATTAAAGGAAATCAAGACAAAAGAAGTTCATAATCTTTTAAAAGAACATGATTTAAAATCAGTTTTAATAGTCACAAATAAAATTGACGAAAAGTTATTTTTATCAGCAAGAAATATAAAAAATGTAGGTATAGCTACTGTGGATTATTTAGATCCCCCACTAATGCTTTCATTTAAGAAAGTTTTAATAGTAAAAGAAGCGCTTGAAGGTTTTGAAAAAAGGTTTGGAGCATAATTATGGATATTTCTAATTTATCAAAAGTTATACTAATGCCTCATGTGTCTGAAAAATCAGTCATGATAGCTGATAATGTTAAGCAACAAACATTTAAAGTGGCATCAACTGCAACAAAAAAAGACGTTAAAGAAGCAATAGAAAAACTATTTGAGGTAGAGGTTATTAAAGTAAATATTTTAACGGTTACAGGCAAGCAAAAAATATTCGGTAGAGCTAAAGGAAAAAGAAAAAACTATAAAAAAGCTTACGTAACTTTAAAAGAAGGACAAGATATAGATTTAGGGGGCGCTAGTTAATTATGGCTACAATATTATCAAAACCAACATCCCCTGGAAAAAGATTTACAGTTACAGTTAAGACTGAAGGTCTTCACAAAGGTCAGCCGTATTCTAAGTTAACAGAGAAAAAAACAAAAACTGGTGGTAGAAATAATGCAGGAAGAATAACTACTAGACATATAGGTGGTGGACATAAACAAAAATATAGAATCATTGATTTTAAAAGAAATAAACATGATGTCCCTGGTAAAATTGAAACACTTGAATATGATCCAAATAGATCTGCTCATATAATGCTGGTGCTTTATAAAGATGGCGAAAGAAGATATATAATTGCCCCAAACAAATTAAAAGTTGGAGATGAAATACTTTCTGGTAACAATGTGCCGATCAAAATTGGAAATTGCATGCCCTTAAGTCAAATACCTTTAGGAACAAGTATTCATTGCGTTGAAATGAAACCTAATAAAGGCGCTCAAATAGCAAGAAGTGCAGGTGCTTCAGTCCAGTTAGTAGCAAAAGATGGGCCCTATGCATTAATAAGATTGCGATCAGGTCAGATGAGAAAAGTACCTCAAGAATGTATTGCTACAATCGGAGAAGTATCAAACCCTGAGCATAATTTAGCAAAATTAGGAAAAGCTGGAGCAAAAAGATGGAGAGGAGTTAGACCAACAGTAAGAGGTGTTGCAATGAATCCAGTAGATCACCCACATGGTGGTGGAGAAGGAAAAACATCTGGAGGAAGACATCCAGTATCTCCATGGGGAACACCAACCAAAGGTTTTAAAACAAGATCTAATAAAAGAACAGATCATTTAATAATTAAAAAAAGAAAATAGGTAAATATTAAAATGCCAAGATCATTAAAAAAAGGACCATTTATAGACCACCATCTAATGAAAAAAGTAGATGATGCTGTTAAAAGTAATAATAAAAAACCTATAAAAACATGGTCAAGAAGATCAATGGTAATTCCGGAAATGGTCGGTCTTACAATAGCAATCCACAATGGAAGACAGCACATACCGGTATTAATATCTGAAAATATGGTGGGTCATAAATTAGGTGAATTTTCAATGACGAGAACATTTAAAGGACACTCTGGAGACAGAAAGGCAAAATAATGGAAGTAAGAGCAAATTTAAAATATATAAGAGTATCGCCACAAAAATGTAGGTTGATAGTTGATTTAATTAGAGGAAAAAAAGTTTCTGATGCTTTAGATATTTTGCATTACAGTAAACAAAAAAGCTCTGATATCGTTAAAAAGGTTTTGGAGTCTGCTATAGCAAATGCCGAGCATAATAACGGAGCTGATATTGATGCTTTAAAAGTAAAAACTGTATATGTAAACGTTGGGCCTACATTAAAAAGATTTAGAGCTAGAGCAAAAGGAAGTGCAAATCAAATTTTAAAAAGATCAAGTCATATAACAATAGGTCTATCAGACGAGTAAAATATTATGGGACAAAAAGTACATCCAATAGGATTTAGATTAGGAGTATCCTCTGAACATACATCAAAATGGTATGCTCAAGGAAAAGAGTATCCTGAATTTTTATTAAAAGATCTAATGGTTAAAGATTTTTTAAAGACCAAGCTATCACAGGCTTCAGTTAGCAAGATAACAATCGAAAGACCAACAAAAGCAGCAATAATAACTATTCATACTGCAAGGCCAGGAATCGTTATTGGTAAAAAGGGAGAAGATGTAGAAATTTTAAGAAAAAAAGTTGCCTCAATGATGGATATAAATATTAATAATGTAAAGATTAATATTGAGGAAATAAGAAAGCCAGAAATTGATGCACAATTAGTTGCTGAAGGTATAGCTTCGCAGTTAGAAAGAAGAATTATGTATAGAAGAGCGATGAAAAGAGCAGTTCAGAATTCCATGAGATTAGGGGTTTTGGGTATCAAAGTAAATATAGCAGGAAGGCTTAACGGCGCAGAAATTGCAAGATCAGAGTGGTATAGAGAGGGAAGAGTTCCTTTGCATACTTTGAAAGCAAAAATTGATTATGGAACAGCTGAAGCAATGACTACATATGGAATTATTGGTATTAAAACCTGGATATATACTGGTGAAACTGAAGAAGAAACAACAAAAGATAAGGGTTAATTAGAAAATGTTACAACCAAAGAAAACAAAATACCGTAAGCAAATGAAAGGTAAAAATAGAGGTCTTGCCCTTAGAGGATCTAAGGTAAGCTTTGGTGAATTTGGATTAAAATCTACAGGCAGAGGAAGGCTTTCAGCTAGACAAATAGAAGCTGCAAGAAGAGCTATGACTAGACATGTGAAAAGAGGTGGTAAGATTTGGATAAGAGTTTTTCCTGATGTTCCAATAACAAAAAAACCTTTGGAAGTTAGGCAAGGCAAAGGAAAAGGAAATGTAGAATATTGGGTTGCAAAAATACAACCAGGAAGAGTGCTTTATGAAATGGAAGGAGTTACTGAAGAAGTTGCAAGACAAGCTTTTAAGTTGGCAGCAGCAAAACTTCCTTTCTCAACTCAATTTGTTATTAGAACAATAATGTAGGTAAATAAAGATGTTAGCAAAAGAAATTAGAGAAAAAACTGTGGAAGAGCTTGTAGTGTTATTAGATGAAACAAGCATTGAACATTTTAAATTAAAAATGCAGTTAACGACTGGTCAACTTCCGCAACATAGGCAAGTTAGGGAGTCTAGGAAAAATATTGCATTAATTAAAACCATTATAAATGAAAAAAGGCTGACTGATGGAACAGAATAAAAAAATTAAAACACTGACTGGAAAAGTGGTTAGCGATAAAATGAATAAGACAGCGGTTGTCCTTTTTGAAAGAAAAGTAAAGCACCCGAAATATGGAAAATATATTAAAAAATCAACAAAATTTAAAATACATGACGAAAATAATAAATGTAAAATTGGAGATATTGTAACAATAACTGAAGTAAGACCAATATCAAAAGACAAGTCATGGAAATTAGTAGAAGTTTTAGGAAGCAAGGAGAACTAGAGTGATACAAGTACAAACAGTTTTGACTGCAGCAGATAATAGTGGAGCTAAAAAGATCCAGTGTATTAAAGTACTTGGTGGGTCAAAGAGAAGGTATGCGCGAATTGGAGACATAATTAAAATAAGTGTTCAATCAGCAATACCAAGAGGAAAAGTTAAAAAAGGTGAAGTTTTAAATGCTGTAGTGGTGAGAACTGCGAAAGGTGTAAGAAGAGAAGATGGTTCGTTAATAAAATTTGATGGTAATGCTGCAGTATTATTAAATGCACAATTACAGCCAATTGGAACTAGAATATTTGGCCCAGTGACAAGGGAATTAAGAACAGAAAAGTTTATGAAAATTATTTCATTAGCTCCTGAAGTTTTGTAGGAAGGTTTATAGATGAATAGATTAAAAAAAGGCGATCAAGTTTATATTATCTCAGGTAAGGATAAGGGTAAGCTTGGGACTGTCTCTAAAATAGTAAGCGAAGAAAAAATCTTGGTGGATGGGATAAATTTAGCAAAAAAACATGTCAAGCCAAATCCAAACAAAAATGAAACTGGCGGTATCGTAGAAAAAGAAATGCCTATACATACGTCTAATGCAATGATTTATAACATTAAAACAAAAAAACCAGACAGAGTTGGTGTTTTAAAATTAAAAGATAATAAAAAAGTTAGGGTGTACAAATCAACAGGGGAACAAATTGATTTATGAGTAATAGACTTCAAACAATTTATAAAGAAGAAATAAGAAAATCATTGCAGGAAAAAATGAAATATAAATCTTCTATGGAAATTCCATATATAACAAAAATTACCATTAATGTTGGTTTAGGCCAAGCTGTAAAAGATAAAAAAGTTGTGGAGCAAGCTGTTGGAGATGTTGAAAAAATTTCTGGGCAAAAACCTGTGATCACCAAAGCTAAAAAATCTATAGCGAATTTTGGACTAAGAGAAGGTATGCCAATAGGGTGCAAGGTAACATTAAGAAAGGATAAAATGTATGAGTTTCTTGACAGGTTAATAACAGTAGCGATTCCTAGAATTCGTGATTTTAGAGGTTTTTCAAGAAAATCTTTTGATGGAAGAGGTAACTATACTTTAGGAATAAAAGAACAAATAATATTTCCAGAAATAGATTATGAAAAAATAGATAGCGTAAGAGGTCTAGATATAGCTATAACAACATCTGCAAAAAATGATGATGAAGCTAGATTATTACTTCAAGAATTTAACTTTCCTTTTAGGAGATAAGATGGCTAAAACATCAATGATAATGCGAGAAAAAAAGAGAATAAAATTAAGTAAGAAATTATTTTCAAAAAGAAAGGCTTTAAAAGATATATTAAATAGTCAGGATGCGTCAATAGAGGAAAAGTTAGAGGCATCCAACAAATTACAAAAATTACCGCGTGATTCAAGCATGAGTAGAATTACAAATAGATGCGCAATTACAGGAAGACCAAAAGGTTTCTATAGAAAATTTGGGCTTGGAAGAGTAAAGGTCAGGGAAGCAGCGATGCGAGGTGATATCCCTGGATTAGTTAAGGCTAGTTGGTAACGGAGATATAATTATGAGTATGAGTGATCCAATAGCAGCAATGCTTACAATAATAAGAAACGGACAAATGGTTAATAAATCATTTGTGTGTACAGACATGTCTACCAAAAAGGAATCCATTCTTTTTGTTTTAAAAGATGAAGGGTTTATACAAGACTATGAGATAAAAGAAATTGAAAATAATAAAAAAAGATTAAAAATAAAATTAAAGTATTTTCAAGGAAAGCCTGTGATAAGTAATATTAAAAGAATAAGTAAACCTAGTTTAAGAATATATAAAAGTAAAAGCGAGCTTCCAAAAGTTTTAGGCGGACTTGGTGTAGCAATAGTTTCAACCTCTAAAGGGATGATGACTGCTGATGCAGCAAGAAAGCAAAATTTTGGTGGCGAAATAATTTGTACAGTGGAGTAATAAATTGTCAAGAATAGCAAAACAACCTGTTGAAATACCAAGTGGTGTAGAAATTAATATTAAAGATAATTTAATATCTTTCAAGGGGCCTAAAGGCGAGATGTCAATGGATGTCCATTCTACTGTTGACATAAATAAGAATGATAAAGTTATTAATGTAGAGGTAAAAGATAATAATAGCGCTATGGCTGGAACAATGAGAGCCCTGATATACAATAATGTTATAGGTGTAAGCCAAGGTTATGAAAAAAAATTAAACTTAGTAGGTGTTGGTTATAAGGCTGAAGTAAAGAATAACCAATTGCATTTAGCTTTAGGTTTTTCTCATCCGGTTGTGTATGCGTATGAAAAAGATATTAATATTGAAACGCCTGCTCCAACTGAAATTATTATAAAAGGTATTAGCAAGCAAAGAGTTGGACAAATTGCAGCTGAAATAAGAGCTTTTAGACCACCAGAACCCTATAAAGGAAAAGGTGTTAAGTATAGCGATGAAAATATTATAAGAAAAGAGGCTAAAAAGAAATAGCAATGAAAAATAAATTAGCAAGATTAAGATCTGCAAAAAAAATAAGAAGTAAGATATCGTTAGGTGATAAACATAGATTAACTGTTTATAAGACAACTATGCATACATATGCACAGCTGTGTTCACCAAAAGGTGATGTTATTGCCTCTGCTAGTACTTTAGAAAAAGCCATAGTGAAAAATAAAGTTCATACGGGAAATATAGAAGCAGCAAAAGTTATTGGAAAAGTAATTGCGGAAAGAGCAAGTGCAAAAAATATTACAGAAGTGGCCTTTGATAGAAGTGGTTATAATTATCATGGAAGAGTAAAGGCGCTTGCTGAGTCTGCAAGAGAAAATGGATTAAAATTTTAACAGAGAATAAATATGGCAACAAATATAGACAAATACCAAGGCAGTGAAGAGCTTTTAGAAAAGCTGGTTAAAGTAAATCGTGTAGCTAAGGTTGTAAAAGGTGGTAGGCAGTTTGGTTTTACAGCTTTAACTGTGATTGGTGATGGTAATGGAAGAATTGGTTACGGTTACGGAAAAGCAAAAGAAGTTCCTCTAGCTATACAGAAAGCCATGGAAAAAGCTAGAAGAGACATGACAAGAATACCTATAATTAATGGAACATTGCATTATCCATTGGTTGGAAGGCACGGTGCTGCAAGAGTATATATGCAACCAGCTTCAGAAGGTACAGGAATTATTGCCGGGGGAGCCATGAGAGCAGTATTTGAAGTGTTAGGAATTCATAATGTTCTGGCAAAATGTATTGGTACAACAAATCCAATTAATGTCGTTAAAGCAACAATTAATGGATTGAGATCAGTTGAATCGCCACAGCATGTTTCTAATAAAAGAGGTAAATCAATCGAACACATATTAGGTGTAGAAAATGTCAAAGATTAAGTTAACTTTAGTAAAAAGCTTAAGTGGAAGACTAAAAGCACATCAGGCATGTGCTAAAGGTTTAGGTATAAAAAAAATACATAGAACTATTGAGGTAAATGATACTCCGGAAAATAGAGGAATGATCAATAAGATTAATTACTTATTAAAAATTGAGAAATAATAATGGAACTAAACACAATAGCACCAGAAGTAAAAAAGAAAAACGCCAAAAGAGTTGGAAGAGGCATAGGTTCTGGTAGTGGAAAAACTGCTGGAAGAGGACATAAAGGCCAAAAAGCTAGAGCAGGTGGATACCATAAAGTTGGTTTTGAAGGCGGTCAAATGCCTATCCAAAGAAGACTTCCTAAAGTAGGTTTCTCATCTAGAAAAAATGATACGGCTAGAGTTAGATTGGGAGAGTTACATTTCGAAGGTAATCAAAATATTACAATAGAAATTTTAAAAGAAAAAAAGATAATTTCACATAAAGCGAAAGATGTAAAAGTATTTTTGTCTGGTGAATTAAAAGAAAAAGTTAATTTACAAGGAATAATGGTAACAAAAGGTGTTAGAAAAATTATTGAAGATTTAGGTGGAAAAATTACAGAATAAATTATGGAAGAGCTTAGAAAAAGATTATTTTTTGTATTTGGTGCAATTCTAGTTTATAGAATAGGCACCTACATACCTGTTCCTGGAATTAATCCAGCAGCATTAGCTTCTTTCTTTGAGCAACAAAGCGGAACAATAATTGATATGTTTAATATGTTTTCGGGTGGAGCCCTAGAGAGATTCAGTATTCTCGCGTTAGGGATTATGCCTTATATTTCAGCTTCTATAATTATGCAGTTAATGTCATCAACAATGCCTGCTCTTAAAGAAATAAAAAAAGAAGGAGAGACTGGAAGAAAAAAAATAACTCAATATACAAGGTTTGGAACTTTAGGTTTAGCGACACTACAAGCAGGAGGAGTAGCAGTTGCTCTTCAGGCACAAGGTATTGCTTTGTATAGTGGTTCTGGATTTGTATTCTCAACTATAGTCACTTTAGTTACTGGGACAATGTTTTTAATGTGGTTAGGTGAGCAAATATCTGAAAAAGGTATCGGTAATGGAATATCTATAATTATATTTGTAAGTATAGTATCAGGTTTGCCTACAGCAGTTGGCGGTACATTGGAGTTAGCGAGTACAGGTGAGCTGAACTCGGCATTAGTAGTCATGATACTGGTATTAGCAATTGCTGTTACAGCATTTGTGGTTTTTATAGAACGTGGACAAAGAAAAATTACAGTAAATTATGCAAG
>MDSY01073014.1_pt1 | contig 11010 bp, 10 predicted proteins | sample 811131 | NCBI WGS metagenome assembly MDSY01 (sample SAMN05326643, study PRJNA326480) | marine metagenome | isolation source: seawater | place: Atlantic Ocean: South West | collected 2010
GGTGATTTACACGAATACATAAATATTTTACTACAGACCTCGTGAGGAAAAGGGAGTTGATATAGTATATCCATTATTGGTTATACTATATCAAACATATATTTTTGATTTCAATTTTATATTATTAAATATTAATAATACAATCGCCTAATCCAACGCTTTCACGATATTCATCAAATAATTCTTCGTTTACAGTAATCTCCGTATCAGCGATGGAAATCTCAAAAATATCAGGCAGAGACTTAAGGTCGATAATGTCCCCTGTGATGCGCGTATTGTAAATGTAAATCTCGCTCAAATCCTGCAGCGATTTCAGGTGGACGATGTTTCCAGTGACGCCACTGTAGCTGAGGCTAATCACGGTCAACTTCTGCAGCGATTTCAGGTGGACGATGTTTCCAGTGACGCCCGTGTTGTCGAGGTGAATCTCGGTCAACTTCTGCAGCGATTTCAGGTGTTCGATGTCCCCCGTGACGCCCGTTTTGCTTAGGCAAATATCGGTCAAATTTTGCAGCGATTTCAGGTGGACGATGTTTCCAGTGACGCCCGTGTTTTCGAGGTCAATCGCGGTCAAGTTATGCAGCGATTTCAGGTGGACGATGTTTCCAGTGACGCCCGTGAATCTGAGGTAAATCGCGGTCAAATTCTGCAGCGATTTCAGGTGGACGATGTTTCCACTGACGTGCACGGTGCCGATGAGGTTAATGTAGGTCAAATTCTGCAGCGACTTCAGGTGTTCAATGTCAAAGGTCAGTTGTTCCCTTCTTTCTTCAAAAGAGAGAGTAGTGCTGACCAATATTTCTACCACATGTCCGTCGCCATCCAGTACAATGCCTCCATTTTTAATTAATTTATTGTAAATATCAAATCCTATTATATGTTTTAGTGCAGCACTACCAAGACCATTATGCGGTGATTTACACGCATACATAAATATTTTACTACAGACCTCGTCAGGAAAAGGAAGTTGATATAGTATATCCATTATTGGTTATACTATATCAAACATATATTTTTGATTTCAATTTTATAGTAATACATATTAAAATTACAATTCAACGATAAAATATGGTAATCCTGCGCTTTTACGGTTATTGACAAACGCTTCCTTGTCCCCCGACACGTCCGTGCCGTCGAGGTAAATCATGTTCAACTTCGGCAGCGACTTCAGGTGTTCAATGTTTCCCGAGACGCCCGTGTTGTCGAAGAAAATACGGGTCAAGTTAAGCAGCGACTTCAGGTGGGCAATGTTTCCAGAGACGCCCGTGTTGCGGAGGTCAATCAAGGTCAACTTCGGCAGCGACTTCAGGTGTTCAATGTTTCCCGAGACGCCTGTGTTGTTGAAGCCAATCTCGGACAACTTCGGCAGCGACTTCAGGTGGGCAATGTTTCCCGAGACGCCCGTGTTGTATAAGAAAATACGGGTCAAGTTAAGCAGCGACTTCAGGTGGGCAATGTTTCCAGAGACGCCCGTGTTTTCGAGGTCAATCACGGTCAAGTTTGGCAGTGACTTTAGGTGGTCAATGTCAAAGGTCAGTTCCCGTAGCTCGGCGTGGTTCAAAATCCACCCTTCGCCTTGCTTCCACACCCGAAACTCCATCACATTTACGTCGTCCTCCTCATATCCAATTAATTTATTATAAATAGATAATCCTATTATTTTTTTTAGTATAGCAACACCTAATCCAGTATGTGGTGATTTACATGCATACATAAATATTTTACTACAGACCTCGTCAGGAAAAGAAAGTTGATATAGTATATCCATTATTGGTTATACTATATCAAACATATATTTTTATTTCAATTTTATGTTAATTCAAGTTCTATTTTATTTGTTAAATAGAGAGCGTATAGTATTTTAATTGAATAAGTATTAGGTTTCTTATAATGAAATATATTATCCAATTCTGGAATAGACAAATATCGTTCTTCAATATTAGATTGAATATATTCTGAAATAAGTGATAATGTTTCGTAAGGAGAATAGTGATTACTACTATTTTCTATTCCGCAATTTTTTTCTTGGAAATGTTTTGAATTATATACACGTGGTTTTATGTTATTTTTATACCAATCATTTGTATGATTCCATTCTTTATCTAATTGAAGAAATGGAGTAATTTTTTCATTTGTAAATGATGTTACCATTGCAGTTTTTCCAGCGCCTTTATGTAATGATGATTTCCAAATAAAATCATTTTTTTGAAAATCAGAAGATAGATTATCTAATTCAACCCTCAATTGTTTAATTTTTAAAGAAGGTACATGAATATGAAATTTGCTATTTATTTTTTTAGGTTTTACAACATGATTTGCAAATAAACCATTGGGTAAATCATTCAAGTTATTTTGGAGTACTGGAAGTTCTCTGGGTAATGATGACAATGTAATATTTAGTTTATTTTTTATTGCATTACCCAATGCTAATGACAAATGTACGCATACCGCATTACCTATTTGCTTATGTTTTGTTGTGCTAGATTTACCAGTAAATTGATATGTTATTGGAAATCCCATTAAACTTGATAATTCTCGTATTGTGGGCGCACGATATTTATTTGTTGTCCCTTCTTTTGCAAAGATTAATGATTCACGAGAGCAATATGATTCTGTAGCCATAATCGTTCTACACAATCGATTGGTTCTCTCAGGAAAATCCATTTTACCCATATATCCATGGTCTGTTTTCAATCGCTTTGCTTTAGCGACCCAATCATCCGGTATTTCATTATCATATAAATGGTCACTTAAATTAGACCGTTCTATTTGAATATTATAAAATGGATCTTTTACAGTTTCAGGACTAGATGATAACGGAGCGCCCAGAGCATTCATAATTTCTTGCGTTAATATGAAATTTGTATCATTATGTGTTATCTCTGGAAGTATGTAATCTCCTGCAATTGCTCTTTTCCTACCTTGAGGACTTCCATAATTTGAAGCAACCAATTCATGTTTTTCTGGAATAATTAAATTTGATAAATTAGGATTTAATCCCAATTCTTCTGCACTATATTTATTTTTTACATAATTTAAACTATTTGGAACATTTTCCATAATCCAATATTTTAATATTGAACCAGGTTTTGTTTTTTTATGTAAAATAATTTTTAAATATTGGTAAATTAATTGAATTCCTAATGTTTTATCAGCTTTTCCAGATTTATTAGAATTTGAAAAAGAAACACAAGGCGGAGAGCCAATAATAATATCCGTATCTGGTATGATTTCATCTATTTTTTCAGGAGTATCCAAATCCAATATATTCATACAAACACTTTTACAAAATGGATGATTTAAATCATGTGTTTCAATGGCAGGTTTCCAATTATCTAAACCAAATATTACTTTAAACCCTGCTTGATGAAAGCCTTCGGAAAATCCTCCTGCACCACAAAAGAAATCTGCTACTGTAAGTGGTTCATTCATTTATATATGAACAAATATATATTATTTAAATCAATTTTATTTTATAATGGAAATATATGGAATTATATACATATTATTATTATGTTAATCCGTGTTATGAATTTGTTTTAACACATAACAAAGAAAAACTACAAAAGCCAATTGATTTACAATTTTTTATTGAAATATTAAAATTAAAATATGACATTTATTTGCAAGTATTTCCTACAAAAAATAATAAAATCATAAAAGCAAATATTGAAATAGACAAAAAAGACTTATATTATAATATAGAATTTAAACTGAGAAATTATATTAAAAAACATTATATATGAATGATGATGTCATATTTCATATACAAGAATATATAAGTGATTTTGATTTTTTATATAACATTTCATTAATAAATACTGGTTTTTGTCTTAAAAAAAGACGAAAAAATATACAAGATATAAATAATTCGATGCACTTATTAAAAACATTTATAAATACTGATATACAGTATATAAATGATTTTTTATCTATCAACTCTTTTAGTGAAACTATTCAATGGTATTCTAATGTTTTATTGAATACTATTCCAATAGAAAAATATGAATACAATCAATTAAGAATATATAATTATACTGTAAATAAATTTGCATCATCTTATAGATATAATAGTCAAATATTTATAAGATATTATCCAGTAAAATTACATAATATATATCGTTGTTTACCATTAACTTATTATAAAATTAAAAAAAGTTTAACATTAAAGGCTCTTATTTATTAAACTTATTTGTTTTAATATTTTGTATTATCTTAAAAAAAATTTATTAATTAATATGTATATGCAAATTATTTCCAAAAATATTCGTAAAGGTATTAAAGGTATACCTAAAAATCTTTTAACAAAATTTAAAAATGATAAAAACTTAAATCAAGCAATTAAATGTTCCCTACCATTATTACAAAAATATAAAAAAGAAATAAACTTACAGGAAAATATAATTAATTTCTACAATAGTGATGCTATTGTACCTTATAATCCACTATACGCAAAAGGACCCTGGATAATATCAGATAATGGGGCAGTTTTATATGATGTTGGAGGATATGGAATGTTGGGTTTTGGTCATTCACCAAATTGGGCATCAGATATTCTATCAAAACCACATGTAATGGCTAATATAATGACACCTAATAAAATACAAAAATTATTTACAGATACCCTAAAAAAAAAAATAGGAATAAATAGAAACAATGATTGCCCTTATTCTCATTTTGCATTTTTAAATAGTGGTTCGGAAAGTATGGAATTAGCTACCAGAATAAGTGATATTAATAATTATGATAAAAAATCATTCTTTATAGTTCTTAAAAATAGTTTCCATGGAAGAACACATAATGCGGCAACAATTTCTGATTCATCAATGAAAAATTATAAAAAATATTTAAATTCATTTGACAATATACCTGTGAAAACCGTAGAAATAAATGATGTAAATTATTTAGAAAAAACATTTAATCAAATAATCAAAAATAATTATGTAAAAGCTGTCATAATGGAACCTGTTATGGGAGAAGGAAATCCAGGAATAGAATTAGATCCTAATTTTTATAGAATGTCTAGGGAATTAACTTATAATAATAATTCTGATTTAATAATTGATTCCGTTCAAGCTGGAATAAGAACAAACGGATATTTAAGCGTTGTCGATTATCCAAATTTAAAGAATGAAAAACCTCCTGATATGGAAATTTTCTCAAAAGCAATCAATGCTGGTCAATATCCATTATCTGTTCTAGCTGTAACAGATAAAATAGCAAAAAGATTTAAAACAGGTATATATGGTAATACTATGACAGGAAATCCAAAAGCATTAGAAATAGGTTATGAAACTCTAAAAAAAATAAACAATAAAATTATTAAAAACATTCAAAAAAAAGGAATTGTATTTAAAAACATGTTAAAAGAATTAGAGAAAAAATATCCTGAAATTGTATCTCACGTAACAGGTAAAGGTTTATTACTTGCTTTACATATAAATCATAAGTATAAAGTGGATGATTATAAAGGCCTTGAATACATATGTAGAGAAAATGGTTTAAATGTAATACACGGCGGAGAAAATGCTCTCAGATTTACACCACATTTTTTGATAACAAATAAAGAAATAGAATTAATAAAAAATATACTAGAAATAAGTATTGAACAATTAAAAAATAAATACTAATTCACATTTTCTGGAATAGATTTTATTATAGACGATTTGAGTAACGGTAACGTACTTGAAGTAAATTTGAAACCAGGATTTTCTGGTGCGATTAAATTATTTCCAGAAGATTTTATAAAAGCATTATTCTTAAGATAAATGTTTCGTTAATTTTTTAATTAAACAAAGTCTACAAATATCTTTGCCATCGTGTTTCCCAGGACCACTTACATGATAAATATATTTTTTTCTTAAATCAATTGTATTACTACAATAGTCGCATATATTATATTTTGGTTTCGGTTTTAAAAACATATATTTGTATTATATTTTAAATAATACAAATATAATAAACATGATTACCAGTAACAAGATTTTTCTATTTTATCGTAATCGTTTGGTCTTTCATTTTTTTTAGGACGAGACCAATATTTATTCAAATATATTTTTAATATATCAGGTGTTTCTCTAATCCATCTTTCTCCATATATACCAAAGTACATTTGTAATACTCCTCCTACATAAATTGCTGATTTATTTAAATCATATATATAGGAACATACTAGGTTTCCATATCCACCACATGAACATAGTGCAATGTCAAAATCATTTTCTATTTCTTTTATTTTTTTACAAAAATAATCAAGCTCTTTTGAAAAATCTTGAGAAGGATTAGATCCATTTGTTTGCGGTGGTTTTAAAAATACAAAGGTACATTCAGGAAATAAATCTATATTGTAAATTTTTTCCCGGTCATTTATTTTTTCTTTTATACTTTCAATAAAAGAACTAACGATTAATATTCTTAATCCTCGTAATTTTAGTGTCCAAGGTTCTATATGTATATGATTAAATATACTTAATGTTTCACTATCCACTCTTTTTTTTTTAAAATTATTATACATAAACGGAAAAGAATTTTTGGAATATTTTGCAACATTTGAAAATACAGACCAATCAAAATATATATCACATTTTTCAAATGCATTTAAATATAATTGTGAGTAATTTATAATGCTATTTAATGACGATAAATAAATACCAGCATTATTTTTCATTATCTTTATTTTTGATAATAAAACGTTTTTATCAGTAATTTCTTTTTTTATAAATAAAACAGATTCATGTGCTAAATTATTTTCTATACCAGCTAATCTTGGTATTATAAAATTCTCTTTAGCTTGTATTTTTTTTTCAATATAACTACTAAGTTCTTGATTTTCTGTTTTAAAATTATAATTATGTGAAAATATAACATTTTGAGAACTTTTAATAATAGGATAAATACCTCGATATGGTCTAGGTAATGAATTGCTTTGTACGTAATTTCTTATATTTGACATATGATAATGATAACATTTTATCAATTCTGGTTCGTTATAACACTGATATCCTAATATATTCCATAAATACACGAGCTTATTATCGCAACCAGGTTTTCCCATAGAAAATTCAAATATTTTTCGATTACATTTTGGAATATTATATTTACTATGAAATATCCATGTATCCTGACTATCTGCTCTTCCATATTTCTGAGTATTATTTGTAAATAATTTACATTCTGATAATAATTTTGTTTCATCATATTCATGCCTCAATTGACAATAAACTTTTTTTTCATTTTCAAGATTACATTGTTTAATATACATTAAACTTTTATCAAAAAATATATCTGAATTAGTAATGATAATATATCCATTTAATGATAGTTTTTCTATATAATCAAAACATATACTATATAATAAACGTTTTTCAATATTTATTTGTTTAATTTTATTAGATTGTATACCCAATTCCTCATCACTGTAAATACGTTCATTTAATAAGTAAATTTTATCAATCATATTGTTATAAACTATTAATTTTAAAGAATTTAATAATTCTCTTTTTCTATTAGAATTTGTTGGTAAATAAAATTGAGTTATAATATAAATAGGTTCATTACATATTGTATCCTTTAGTTTTGTTTCACTTGATTTATAAATATCCATAATATATATAATAATTTTTATTTATATTATGATTTATTTACATTAAAAATCGTTTTTGATTACTATCGTTTTTTGGTTTAAATTGTTTTGTTGTAAGCCGACTACCGTTTCTAATATCGTGGTCAGCATAAAATTCGCTATTACAATCAATTGGAACTTGAAAAGAATAAATTTGTACCATTTCATTTTCTATGTAAAAATTTAAATTACTTATACTATTAATACCATCACTCCCGGTATCTTGTTTTACACGTGGAATATTATTTACAGATAAGTTACGGACAACGCCATCAAATAATTGTAATATATTATGGTCTCCGATTTTATAAAATGAGTTTCTATCTACATATAATCCGTGCTTAATACATCTATTATAAACACAATTGTCTTCGAACCCCCATGACCAAAAATTGGGAAATCCGTTTATTTTTTCAAAATCTCTACCAGTAATTGAAAAAATACCACCTAATGCAAAATCGAAACCATAAAAATGTTTCACTATACCATTTATCGTTTTATAATTCAATAGATTTTTTTTATATGGTACAGTATCTACATCGTTAAATACAAATATTATATCTTTATAATGTTTATAAATTTGTTTTGCTACTAAAAGACCTATATTTTTCAAAGCCCCACGATTAAACGGTCTATGGTCTAATTGATGAATAAACCATAACTTATACTCGTCTTCTGGAATATCTTCTAAAATATATTTCATATGTCTCATAAAAAAACTTTTATGTTGCAATCTATCTCTATATGGGATTATAAATATATATTTAATCATTAATATTAACAATCATATTTTTCCAGTATTTTTTTCGGCACTAATATATCTTTCATTGAATCTAACTTTTTATAACATTTATTAATGGTTACTTCACTTATGCGACTAATTACATTTATATCTTTTTTATTTATGCTTAAATGACATATTTGACATACGAAATATACTATACCCGCTGATATAGAATGAGGAGTATTTTCTGGAATTAAGTTTCTTTTTTCTACAATAGTAGCAATAAATAAACAAAATTTAGTTAATTCTTCATTTATGTTTAATTTACTACAATATCTATCAATAAATGATGACGGAGTTGTTTTACTTAATACTGTTTTATCTGTATTTATAAAATCACGTTCTAAATCATTTACAATAGATAAAGCATTTTTACAACCTTTCGTTGCACTTGTATTGTCTAGTGAGAATATTTGTGCAATCTCTTTTGCAGTTCGAGGATGTTTATTTATACTACATGCAATATATATTGATGCAGCTAGTATTCCATCTCTATTTAATCCTCTAAATGTTTTAGCTTTAGAAATTGTAGTATAATAACGAAGAGCGTCATCAATTATAATTTTTGGTATACCCGATTTAGATGCCATAGCAGTTATAAATTGAAAATCACCCCATCTTGCATGTTCTTGATAAGGCATAGATTGCCATTCTGTATATCTTTTTATTTTTCTCATTTCATAACTTGAACTTGGTCTGCACATAATTTTACAACCATAAGATGATTCTTTTAATAATGGGTTAATTGGTAATCCACATCGTGTAGGATCAGATGTTTTATTATCATCTGCTCCATAATATCTCCATTCAGCCGCTGAATCTAAAATATCTTTATAAATAATACCACATGATTTATTTGTACAAGCCAAGAATCCTTCCTCTGTAATACATAATACATAACTGCATATATCACAATTTTCTCTTTCTCCTATGTTACGATATATACACTCCATTTTATCTTGTTTATCTTGTTCATTTTCTAAGTCAAATTGTTTCCATATTTGTGCTTTATTTTTGGGTCGTCTCTTTTTTTTTCGTTTCATTCATTTTATTAATACTTGTATTATTTTAAATCTTTTATTCAATTTTATTTTATATTAATATATATAATGGGTAATGTATTTTCGATTATAAGAAATAAATATAATTCTTTAACCAGTGGCAATTCTTCATCTAAAGATATTGCCGAAGAAGTAGACAAAATAGCTACACAATATATATTAACGCAAGATGCAATAGAATTATTAAAATTAAAAGACACAAAATATTATGATAATTTAGTTATTTTAACTAGAGATGTGTTATTAAAACATTTAAATTCAAAAGAATTAAGTTACTTATATGAATACAAAAAAAATGGAGAAAAATTTGAAGAAATGAAAAAAACGAATGTAATAGCATTAAATAAAAATAATTTAGATGAATATGATGTTAAAAATAAAACTCAAAAAAAAAGAATGGCTTATGCTATAGCAAAGTATTATGTAAAAATAGCTCATGTATATGCCGCAATTGCCAGTACAATTGATCCAGAATATAAATATACTGAAACAGATGGTTCAGAAAAATCATTTCATTTACATGATTTCGATAATTTAGCAAATATTCCTGTAGATGCATTATCTTCATTAAAAGTACAATCATTAAATAATCCAATGGCATTATGTAAAAAAAGATTAGACACGTTAATGAATAAATTTGATTTAAATTCAAAAAGTGATATAATAATTAATCCAGGAGAAAAATTTTGCAATATGAATTACGATACTGAATTAAATGATAGTAAAGTATTGTCGAAAGAACCAGGTATTGAAACATTAGATAAATTATATAATGATGTATACAATACTGAAACTGGTGCATGGGATAAAAGAAGTCCTAAAATGGAACAAGAATTTAATAAAGATTTAAAATTATTTCATGAAACATTTACAGCAAAATCTCAAATGCCTGAAGATATTAAATCATTTTCAGATATTAAACTTATTGACTTCCATACATTACCAGGATGCAAAGATGAAAATTCAGAATATAGAAAAGATTACACCGGACATGTAAATGACCCATTATTTTATAAATATGCAAATACAATAAAAAAGATGATACGAGAATCGGAGCAAGGTAAAAATAAATTATTAAAAATTTTAAAAAAATTATTTATTACAAAAGAAATAGAAATAGAAGAATATGACGAAGATTCTGATATTGAAAATGAAGAAGAATTAAATAATGAAGAACAAAATGAAGAACAAAATGAAGAAGAAACAATGAATGCCCCTATTATGGAGGATGCAAATTCTGACATGTCTTCTGAAAATGAAGATGAATCAGATACTGAAGAAAGAGAAAATAATCTCGAAGATGAATTAGATGCTGAAAATAATTACGAAGATGAATTAGATGATGAAAATAATGACAAAGATAAATTAGATCCTGAAAATAATCTCGAAGATGAATTAGATGCTGAAAATAATGACAAAGATAAATTAGATGCTGAAAATAATCTCGAAGATGAATTAAATGCTGAAAATAATGACAAAGATAAATTAGATGCTGAAAATAATCTCGAAGATGAATTAAATGCTGAAAATAATGACAAAGATAA
>MDSY01000243.1_pt1 | contig 11009 bp, 9 predicted proteins | sample 811131 | NCBI WGS metagenome assembly MDSY01 (sample SAMN05326643, study PRJNA326480) | marine metagenome | isolation source: seawater | place: Atlantic Ocean: South West | collected 2010
CCATTACCATTAGAATCATCAAACTTTTCTGCAGACTCCCAATTCCACATACCTGGAGTTGCACCTACATGCCAACCACTTATATCATCTCTGTTCGTATATCTAAGAGTATCCCCATCCTCGCCGATTCTATAAGGAACCACATTGGAATTTTCAGGGTCTGAAATATCTTTGTTCCCAGCTGCATGCCTCCATTCAAACCAATTTGGGAAACCATCGTTATCATTGTCTCTCCAGCGAACCCCCTGAAACTGATCTTGAATGAAACGCGCAAAACGAACTGTGTAAAAAGTTCTTGGAGTAAGAGAGTGATTTATTTCAAAATTTACCCTGTAAGTATCACGAAACAATTCATTTCTACCCTCATCCCAATAAAGATATCTGGCATTAAAAGCCTGTAAATGGTTTGCAACCCTCCAATAACTAAGATGAAATCTTAATTTACCAGAATATTTATAGCTTAATTTCGTAAAAATATCCGTTGTCTTATCAAAACCAAAACCTCTAAAACCTGATACATTATCCCAAGGATTTACTAGGTTCGTTTTATTTAATGCTAACGTATCCAGCAATAAATCTTGATCCTCACCTAGATAAACACGGTCATCAAATTCATAAACACTATAGTTTTCTTCTGTTGTATGTTGACCACTGAACCAAAATCTTAATTTCGGAATCCCTAATACCGGACCACCAATACCAAAGTTGTAATCATTCAAACCCCTCAGCTTATCAAAGTTTTCAGTATCTTTTGTTTTACCCCGAAGCTCATTCAAAAAAGCACCAACCAAACTAGTCTCATATTCAAAATGGTATTCAATGTTTTCGCCACCAGATGAGGTGTGCCAATTTGAAACAGCAGACATTGCATCACCATATTCTGCATTGAAACCACCTGGCTGCCAATCAAATTCATTAATTGCAAATAAGTTCAACCTTGTGCCGGAGCCAATACCACCAAAAATTGGATTTCTTATATACATACCATCAATCATGTAAGCGATTTCTCCAGACCGACCACCTCGAACATGAACTTCTTCAAGACCTCTTTCCTCCTGATTAGGAATGCCCCTAGTTTTACTTTCAACTTTTACAACACCAGATTGAAGAGAATAGAGCTCAGACATATCTCGAATAGGCAACGACTGAATGGCTTCTTTATCCACCGTGATTTTTTTCGATGTACTTCCTCGTTCTACCAAAGGCCTCGTGCCTAAAACTTCTATCTCGTCACCCTCAACGGCTGCAACAGGCAGAATTGGGTTTAGCCAAACCGTTTGGTCCATCACAACATGAATTTCTTTATATGTTTTCTTTTGATAACCCACCATTTGAACGACAACATCGTATTTACCAACTGGTATATTTAAAATAATAAAATTACCGCTTACATCAGCTGCTGCACCAACGCCCAAACTAGGAAGATAAATAGTTGCTCCCGGCAGCTCCATTGAGTCCTCATCAGAGACTTTCCCGCGAATAGTCCCGTCTGTCCCAGCAAGAACAAAACCAGAAAGATAAATAAGGCCTAATAATAAAAGTCTAATAATCATTCAGCACTCTCACGAAAATCAATCGTATGAAAACCACTCTGCCTACTTATTTTAAAAGGGTCATAATTAAAATCGGGCAGGTCTTTAAAATCCTCTTTTTTGACTACTTGAGCGGGATTATATATTTGTCTAAAAACATTACCAGATTTATTCACATTAATTTCAGCTAGCTCAATCCTCGAAAACCCAGACCATGTTTGCCCATTCTCATCCACCTCTCCGGAAGAAAATGAGTCAGCATATGGACTTTCTGTCCAACGAATGTAGAGATCACTTTTTACTATGCCGTGGTCTTTTGCAAGCCAGGTGTAAACTTTTTGACCATATTCAACACCAGAACCCATCATAGTCATATTCGTTGTGCTTGTAATTTTAAAACAATCAACAAATGTTGTATCTACTTGAGGACAGTCTTCTTCAAAATCAGCTGTTAAGCCATCCCTAAGGCAGGTATATAGGCCATTGTTAAATACTGCCTTGATTCTAGCTGCTGGAACTGTTATTTCAGCTTTCTCAACCTCAAATGACTTCTCCATTAGGTACACAGCTATTTCAGTTGTGTCATAATAAGCGGTGTCTACATGCTCACCATCTCGAAATAGACCGTTGTAAGAATATAAATAAATATCTTTTTCTAATTGTGTTTTATGCCAAAAACCTTGACTGACTTGAGACTCACTCCAATAAAACCCAAGTGGCAAAAAATAACTCTTATATAAATGCTGATTTATATGTTGATCTTTTGAAAAAATTTGATAATCATAATCGACTCTTAAGCCGTCGTCCCCTATACGATTAGAAAGGAACTCAGTTTTTGTTACATAGAAATCTCCAGGCTGCTGAGAACTATCATCAATATAACCTACTACATCATTTGTATAAAGAGTCACCAGTGAATCAATATCCCCAACTTCCTTTCTTTTTGTGTCGACAAATGAAACAGTTTCTATGATGTTCTGATAAACAATTCCCCACCTACTTGTAACACTATCGCCTATACTAATACTAAGTCGCAATTCCGGACTATCCAAATCTGTCCAATCTACCAAAATATTATTGGGTACGGAGCCAGTTTTGTATAAATGCTTTTCCGAATCATCATCAGAATCCTTGAGCGTATATTCTTCGATATCATCATACTGACCATTTCCTTTATCAGTTATTTCTGCGGTATCCCACCCATTGTTACAGTTCCTGTCTTCATAGGGTTCTCCAACATCATAAATCCCATTTTCATTAACGTCATAATAGGTTTCAGCTGGATCTAATATATCATTTCCTCTATCGACAAATTCATAAATGACATCATCCAAATTGCCATCACCATTGTAATCAAAATTGTCATTATTTTCGAAAAATGTGTCCTTCATATCCCCATCATTATTATAGTCAGCAACACCCAGTTCAGCCTGATCCCACTGGTTATTATCATTACAATCAGTGTTTGTCCTAAATATTAGAGAATCAACATGCATCTGAGTTCTTGAAAACTCGAAATTGTTAGTAAAAGAAATTAAATCGTCTTTTATAAAAGAATAGCTAGTATCTTGCCATTCTGAAGTATCAACAAACATAAAACCATTATCTATTAAGGGGGTATCAACAACTGCCCAATAGGATTTAACATCAAATGTGTCTGCGTAATATATAAGGGTATCTTCTTGAACCCAGCCTGAATTTCTTAATCTGTATCTTTGTAAGGAAGGTTCAGCTTCTAAATCCCATTCGATAGATTCCAAATTTTTAAATTGAGAAGATACTAAGGAAATTGAGTCTTGAACTATTTTACCAATATCCGAAGTAATTGTATCTGATGCAATGACTAGAGTATCAATAGGATTGCGAATTAAGAATTGCCCTGAATCAGGAGAAATATCAAGTAAATAGTCAGGAAAATTTTTCACCGTCAAGTAATCAGGGGGATATGGATAAGACGATAAAAATTTATCATACGAAGTGCTAAATTTAGACTTAGAGTATTTAAAATACTTCGCATCATATGTATTATCAAAGTTGTAAAAATAATCGTCGGTAGAGCCCGTACTTCCATCTCCGATAGACTGGCTTTGCAATGTGTTTCTATAAGTTTTTAATTCGGAATCTTCATTGCTTTTTGGTTCTTCACAATTTTGAAGAATTATAACAACAATCAAAGACGCTAAAAGTTTATAAAGATTTTTATTATTCAACATTTTATACTAAAAATATAAACAACAATAGTCGTTTAATTAAAAGATAATCTATTTACGATAGTTTAAAAAAATTATTATCTTAAAAAAGAGTATAGAATATATTTAATAAGGTAGAAAAAATCAGCTATAATATTAAAAATATTAAGCCGACTTCTTCTTGAGCTCTTTTAAGTCTGACAAGCCTAGAGCACCCAATAAAAAATCTTCACTGATAATAATTTTTTCAGGTTTTTTCATATCAGGAACTTCGTACATCAGATCCATTAAACTCTCCTCTAAAACAGCCCTTAAAGACCTTGCACCTGAATTACGTTTTTGTGCTAATTCAACAATTTTTTTCAGTGCAGACTTCTCGAAGATTAACTCTACATCTTCCATTTGAAAGAGTTTTTTATACTGATTTATCAGAGCATTTTTAGGTTTTGTCAAAATTTTCAACATTTCCAGATCAGATAAATTACTCATGGTTGAAACCACTGGTAACCGACCAATAAGCTCAGGAATAATTCCAAACTCAACCAGGTCTTGTTGCCTAACAGCTTTAAATATATTATAAATATTAGAAATATTCGAACCCTCTTTAATATTTTCATTTTTACTAGAATTAAAACCCAGTTCTCCTTTTCCAGTGCGTTTTTGAATAATGTCCTCAAGACCAGAAAAAGAACCTCCGCAAATGAATAAAATATTTGAAGTATCTATTGATATTAAACTTTGCTCGGGATGCTTGCGCCCTCCCTTTGGTGGAACATTGCTTATAGTGCCCTCGATTATTTTGAGCAGTGCTTGTTGAACGCCTTCTCCGCTAACATCACGAGTAATTGAAGTACTTGCAGATTTTCTACCAACTTTATCAATCTCATCAATATAAACAATTCCTTTTTCGGCAGCACTAACATTGTAGTTAGACACTTGAAGCAACCTAACCAAAATGTTTTCAACATCCTCTCCTACATATCCAGCTTCTGTAAAGGTAGTTGCATCCGCTATCGCGAAAGGAACGGAAAGAAAACGAGCTAGTGTTTGAGCTATCAAAGTTTTACCTGTCCCTGTTGGGCCTATGAGCAAAATATTACTTTTATCTAATTCAACGCCAGACTCATAAGACTGGTTGATTATACGTTTATAATGGTTGTATACGGCAACGGAAATTGTCTTCTTAGCATAATCTTGACCAACGACGTAAGAGTCTAAAAAATCTTTTATTTTTGAAGGTTTTTGTAGAGTAACCTTAAAACTTTCTTTAGGTTTTTCTTCTTCAGATAGATTCAGTTCTAGATTGCTATTTTTTGTTGGTCTATTCGTCATTTATTTTCTAATAGATAATACCGAATCAATTAAACCATATTTTTTTGCTTCGTTAGCTGACATAAAATTATCTCTGTCCGTGTCTTCCTCAATTTTTTTTAATGATTGACCTGTATTTTTAGATAATATTTTATTAAGCTGAGTCTTCATTCTAAGAATTTCATCCGCTTGAATCCTGATATCAACAGCTTGTCCTTGTGCGCCACCCATTGGCTGATGAATCATAATTCTACTATTTGGCAGAGCCGATCTTTTTCCTTTTGCACCACCAGAAAGAAGGAAAGCACCCATGCTAGCAGCTTGCCCCATACAAATTGTAGCCACATCAGGCTTAATGTATTGCATAGTATCATAAATCCCAAAACCAGAGGTTATAATTCCGCCAGGCGAATTAATGTAAAGATAAATATCTTTTTCAGAATCTTCTGATTCTAGAAAAAGAAGCTGCGCAATCACAAGAGAAGACATCGTGTCATCTATCGGGGTACCAAGGAATATAATTCTTTCTTTTAGCAGTCTTGAATAAATATCAAATGCTCTCTCCGATCGACCAGTTTGTTCTACTACTATAGGTACTAACTGATTAATAATATTTTTATCTACACTCATTGGCCTTCTCCGCGAATTTCCTTTGTATTTACTTCAACTTCTTTAATTTTTGCAAATTGAGTTAGATAATCTAATATCTTCTTTTCAGTTAAGTCATCTTCAATTCGCTGTCTATTACTAGGTTTTTTATAAAACCTTCGTATTTCTTTTTCAGATTGCGGAGTACGAGAAATTAAGTTTTCTACCTCAGCATCTATATCCGCTCTACTGAAACTTAACTGCTCTTGATCGATAAGCTTTTTACGAATTAAGTACCACTTTAAATTTCTTTCAGCAGAAGGCCTGTATGTTTCAAGAACTTTTTGCTCATCAACCTTTTCGCCATTATTTTGTTTTTTTACATCTTCCAAAATATTATTAAGATAGTTGTTTACCATACTTGGAGGCGTTTCAAATCCTATTTTACCTATCAAAGCATCTGAAATTTCCTTCTCAAAACTTTGACGAGATCTTTCAGCAAAATTCTCATTGATTTTTTCGAGTACGTCATTATTTAATTCGTCAACCGATTTTAATTCAGGATTTACCATCTTGACAAAATCATCGTTAAGCTCTGGCAAGACTTCTCTTTCTACTTTTACAACAGTTAATTCATAGGGGTTTTTGATTGTTTTGTCTTCATTATCTGGTAAATCTAGTTTTGATGACTCGCCTGGCTTGAGGCCGATTAATTTGCTTGTTTGATCATCAGTAAAAGAACCATCTCCAACTTTCAACATTTGCTTTTCAAATTTTTTACCAATAATTGCGACACCAGACTCGTCAACTTTTTGAAGATCGCACAAAATAAAATCTTTCTCTTTAGCACCATCTTCGACTGCTTCTATGCGAGCATGAGACCTTCTAAGTTGATTTATACCATCAGTTATATCTTGCTCGTCAGGAATAAATTTATTTTTCTGAACTTTAAACATATTGTTTTTGAACTTGGGCAAATTAAAATCTGGTTCAACTTCAAATTTTGCAGTAAATGAAAAATTCTCACCTAGCTGGAATTGGACATCACTTATTTCTGCTTGATTTACTGGCACAATTTTCTCTTCCTGTAAGGCCATTAAATAATATTTATGAATATTATCATCCATGAACTGAGCCTCAATATTTGGCTGGAATTGTTGCATTAGCCTATCTCGAGGAATTTTCCCAGGTCTAAAGCCAGGAAGCTTTACCTTTTTACTAAATTTTTTAGTAGTAGATTCAAAGTCCGGCTCTAATTTAGACCATGGAATGTCAAGCTTTACTTCTTTTGTATAATCATTTATTATTTTTACGTCTATCTTCAATTTGTATCCCTTTCTAAGGCGAAGAATTTATACAAGCATTTACAAGTATACCACATAGTTAATAATAATTTAAACCACTTTAAAACAAAAATTACTTTTTCGAATCAATAGAATTTTGGATTTTTTCATTCCACTTTGTCCATCTTTCTTTTTCTACAGACCTCTTTGGAGTACCTTCAAAACTTTTCGTCCCATCAGCATACCAATCTATCCAATTACCAGTAGCCAGCCCTTCTTCAACTTCACCTTCAATACTTTTTTGCCCATCGGAATACCACTCTGTCCATTTACCTGTTAGCACTCCACTCTCCCAATTTGCTTGTTGCTTTGAATTGTTATTAGCATACCACTCAGTCCATTCTCCACTTGGAAGACCATCTTCATAAGATTCAACTGATTTTTTTTCACCGCTAACAAAATACTCTGTCCAGGAACCCGTCTTAGACCCTTCTGAATACTCGCCTTCTATTTTCTCTTCACCGCTTTCATACCATTCCGTATACTTGCCATTTAAGCTTCCGTTGGACCAGTTATATTCTTTTTTGTTTGCTCCTGTTTCGAACCACTCACTCCAAGTGCCTTCTTCTTTCCCATTTAAATATGACTGAGATAATTTTTCATTGCCGTTCTCAAACCAAAGATTCCAAGTTCCGCTACCTTTCCCTAGCTTACTTTCACCGCCTGACTCATAAATGACTTCTACTCTTTTTTCACCATTCGAATACCACTCTGTCCACTCTCTATCTATAACGTCATATTGATCTTTTTTTGGATCAAAGTCATTCAGCGCAGATACAGCAATCAAATTTGATAGCACACCATTTTCGTATCTACCTTCTAATTGTTTGTTCGCCTCAGAATCTCTAAATGTCCATTTACCTGACCTTAGGCCTACATCAAATACTCCCGAACTATCAAGCATCCCTTCTCGACTCCACCAAACCCAAGTTTTATCTTCCCGATTATTTTTAAAAAAACCTTCACTTGATTTTTGCTGATCATCGAACCAAAGTATAAATGCAGATTCACTTTCTTTTTTATTTAGTTCATAAGAGCGCCATCCCCAAGGGTACCAATTCGTCCACTTACCAGATTTTTCATTATCCCTATAATCACCCTCAACCTCTATTTGTCCATTATTATACCATAAAAGCCATTTACCATTTTTTTTATTGTTTTTGTAGGTTTCTTTTAACTTTGTTTGGCCATTGCTATGCCATTCGACCCATTGACCATCTTTTTCGCCGTTGATATAGTTACCAGTTTCTTTAAGTTGTCCATTGGGATGCCAATAATTCCAAATTCCATCATTTAAAAAAGCTAGACCAGAGCTATCACTACTTACAGGATTCCCTTCCTCTCTTTTTTGCCCGTTTGGATACCAATAAACCCAAAGACCATCAGGCTTACCATTTAAAAAGTTACCCTCAACCATTGGTTGGCCATTCTGATACCACTCTGTCCAATTTCCATCATGAATACCTTCTTTATAAGTTCTCTCAAACTCGAGCTGACCATTGGAATACCACTGTTTATGAACGCCATTCTTAACTCCTAATTGGTATTCAATTTCCTCCTCAGGCTGACCATTCTCATACCAATTGTTCCATTTTGCATCCGGCTTACCATCGACATAATTATATTCGAGCTTATTAATTCCACTAGCCCAAATAGCCTTTACATTACCACTAAAACTAGTATCTTGGTCTGGAGCATACACCAACCCGTTTCTATCAAACAGGTCTTCATATTTAATTATCTGATCATCTTGAGCAAACGCCAAAGCATAAAATACTAGAAACAGATAAAATCGAGATATATTCATTTTAATGCGAAGTGATTTTTAAATAGGCTTAACCAAGTAAACCTGAATGTTTGTGCCACCGCTACTACTTGATACAACAGTAAATCCCTTTTTGATATAATCATCTACAGCATCAACAAGCTCTAAACCACAACTAACAGTTGTGGTAATCATCACGTTGTTATCCCCTTCAAAAATATCTAAATGCTCAATAATTTTACGTTCGCCCATTCATTTACTCCAATTGTTAACGATAAATTCTATTTAACTATACAAATTAATTTTTTTCTTAACCACAGTTTTCATTGAGGGCTCATTTTTTACTAAACTCATTCGAAATAACCATTTTAATAGAAAAAAGCACTATTGCAGACCCTATTATAAAATTGATATCTATTATTTCATCAAAAAAAAATATACCAATAATTGTCGCAAATAATACTTGAACGTAACTAATTGGAGCAGCCTTTGTAGCTGGTAATTCTTTATATCCATAAGTTAAAAATAATTGCCCAAATTGAGTAAAAATACCTACAAGAATCAGATACAACCACTCTTTAGTTGATGGAGTATTCCAATTTGAAAAAATAAATGGAAGGCATAACGGGACTGTAAAAAGAGGGAAAAAAAACATTACCACTAAGGGGTGTTCATTTAAATTAGTAGCTTTTTTAACTAAAACATAAGCTAGACCAGTCAAAATACTTCCACCTACCGCTAAAACTAAGCTAGTAGTATCTATTAAGCTTTGCGATGCAATTGGGAAACCTAATAAGCAGTACACACCAAAAAAACCTGAGCATAAGCCAATAATGACATTTTTAGTTATTGGTTCTGAAAGTAATAAAACAGCAAAAACTGCAGTAAATAAAGGATATAAGTACTGAATCACAGTCGCCTCAGATAGAGGAAAACGGTTAATTGATTCATAAACTAGAAAAAGTGCGACTGTTCCTGCAAGGCCCCTAGCTACAAGCAATTTTCTGTGTTTCCCGAATGGTTTTATTTTTTCACGATGTATAAAAATCCATGTTAGGGCTAATGTAAAGACACCCCTTACAAAAACAATCTGAATTGTAGGAAGAGTTTCTCCAGCTAGCTTAACAAAGACAGTCATCATGCAGAAACTAGCTGCACTTAAAACCATAAATATAAACCCAGATGATACCGGGAAATTATCTACAATTTGGTTGAGTAAACCTCTCTTCAAAAAACTTGCTTCAAGTAAATACGAATAATCTTCAATCTAGTCTAGGATGTTTTTTCCATGCCATAAACCCACCTTCAATAGTAAAAGCTTTAAAATTATTTTTTTTCAAAAAAGCAGCAGCAAGCTTTGAACGGCTCCCCGTTTTGCAATAAACAATTATTTTTTTATTTTTATAATACTCTAATATCGTTAGTTTTTTTTTCAGTTGATTTACTGGAATAAGAAGTGCGTTTTTTATGCTCCCATCGTAGTTAAACTCATTTGCAGTCCTCACGTCCAAGAACAGAACATCTTCATTATTTAAATATTTACTAACATCTTTTGGCTTTATAATATTTTCTTCATTGCAACCAATAAAAGAAAATAAGATTAAAAAATAAAAAGCTTTTTTAGACATAATAACTCAGATTTAACCGGAAATATCCAATATTAACCCGAGGCCTATTCCAGCAAAAACAATACCTGCGGGTACAACCCAAGATTGACCTCCTCTATCGTCAATTAACTCTTTTTCAGATTTGTCACTAATAATGAAAACACTATTTTTAATTGTCTCAATAACAGCTGTAATACTTTTTGAATCATTAATTTCTCTTCGAAATAGAGGCCTCGCATGACCTAGAACATAAATAACATCATTTGGCTTTAGGTAAGTCACGCTACAGCGCATCCTTTTTTTAGCTCCAAAGAACCCTCGATACCTGACTCTATTTTTATTACAATAATTTCGAACATTTATTGGCAACTTATCTGTAAATAATAAAGCAGTTTCATACTGACTATCGCGCCTAACATCGTCCATACTTGCACCTTTTAAATCGACCAGCACTGAGCCAGTTTCATCGCTAATAAAAAAAGGGACGTAATCCTTTGCCCTGTGTCTTGTAATCCATCTACCATGTTTGCCTCTCTTTACGCGCTCTTCAATATGAATACGCCAAAAAACACATTTTTTTTATCAAAAGGATCATCTAATGTTTTATCCTTAGTTTCCATCCTCCCTTTTAACTCAGCCAAACCCATAGCAACAGATCTCATTTTAGATGTAGG
>MDSY01132247.1_pt1 | contig 11008 bp, 5 predicted proteins | sample 811131 | NCBI WGS metagenome assembly MDSY01 (sample SAMN05326643, study PRJNA326480) | marine metagenome | isolation source: seawater | place: Atlantic Ocean: South West | collected 2010
TACCGAAAACGAATCGGTTTACATCCCCATCGGTGCGGTTCACGCGCTAGAAAACCCTGGCAAGATTCCACTAGAGCTTATTGAAGTGCAATCGGGTGCTTATCTAGGTGAAGACGATATTGTACGTTTTTCTGATAGATATGGGCGGGTAGCTAAATAGGTCATAATGATAAGAAGAAAGCACCGAAAGGTGCTTTTTTCTTATCAGGGGATTCCCTCTAAAAGTCAATGTAACGAATATCCTGTGTTGCCACTATTTGAAATAGGTTATCATTATTGGCAACAGCTGGTTTGCATGCTCAGTAGCTGAACCATGCAGCATTAAGGAAAGCAGTTTAGCATTGCATAGGAATAGGGTGTTTACGCATTTTGTTATCAAAAGTACTAAAGCCATCTAATCTTAAACGATTAGCATATCGGCTAGCCAAAAAGTTAATCATAGTCCCTCATCATCAGTTAAGAGAAACTGACACTGAAAACACGGACTCTAGTTGGATGTCAACCGGTGACGACCCACAGTTTATTATTCATCCAGCTCGCCGTATTCCCACTCGAACCTTTAAAAAAGGGTGGTATCTTCTGCGTGTAAAAATGACAGAGAAAAACCATCAGTCACACGTTGCAAAGTTATATTCTAATTTACAAAAAGGTGAGCTAACCACCGTTGACGTACCTTGGCATAGCACCAAATTTGTAAACCGCCTTTTTTACCTAGAAAGTAATAATGCCATGCTTCGGTTTGACCCTTGTGAAGCAGAAACTGAGTTTACTATTAACACTTTCATGATTTCGAAGGTGCCATCGTTTATTGCCATGCGATACATGAAACAGCGATTGTATAAGCTGCTAAGTCATGTCGACGATGTAGAAGAATACCTTGATACAAACCGTAAACTTAACGGTGGAAAGTTTATAGAGACAGTATACGAAGAGTACAACAAAACCTTTATTACTGGAGCGATGGAAAAAAGCTATCCGTTCTGGGTAGAGTTTGATGAGCCGCGCGGGTTACAGAAAATGCAGCAAACCTTCACCCCAGAACAGTCTGAAGTGAAATTTTCTATTATCCTTCCAACTTACAACACTGACCCTATTTATTTAAAAGAGTGTATCGATTCTGTTCTGCTGCAAACTCACAAAAACTGGGAACTGTGTATTGCCGATGATGCGTCGACCAACGTCGACACCATTAAAACGCTAGAGTCGTACGCACAAAAGCACGCCAATATTAAGTTGAACCTGCTGAGCGAAAACGGTCATATATCCAAATCAAGTAACGCCGCTTTAAGCATGGTAACTAGCGATTACGTTTTACTGCTCGACCATGACGATACGTTGCCTGCTCATACGTTATCCTTCTTTGCGCAAGCTATAACAGATAACGCAAACGCGAAAGTGCTTTATGGAGACGAAGATAAAATAGACGAGCAGGGCAATCGTCATCAGCCACACTTCAAACCAGACTGGAACCCCGATTTATTATTAAGTCAAAACTATATATGTCACCCAGTAGTGTACAAAACAAGTGTGATCAAAAAGATAGGCGGATTTAGGGTAGGTGTGGAAGGTTCGCAAGATCACGATTTACTTTTGCGAGCTACCGCCGGCCTAAATCATGATGAAGTAGTACATTTACCTTTCATCCTTTATCACTGGCGCGTTATTGAGAACTCTACAGCCTCTGACGCGTCGGCTAAGACATACACCACCGATGCGGGCATTGAAGCAATAAAGCATTTTCTTGAACAATCTGGCCAAAATGCCTCTGTTGAAAAAGGTAAGTACCCAAATACGTATAAGGTGAATTGGGCGTTGCCAGATGAGGAACCACTCGTTAGCCTGGTGATTCCGACCCGAGATGGCTATGACATTTTAAAGCAGTGTTTAGAGTCTATTTATAACAAGACGTCGTACAAAAACTTTGAAATCATTGTTGTAGATAATCAAACCACCTGTGAAAAAACATTGGGCCTATTCAGTGAGTACACGAATAGCAAAGCTAATTTCAGAGTCTTGAAGTGGGACAAGCCATTTAACTATTCTGCAATTAATAACTTTGCAGTCTCGCAAGCTAAGGGTGAAGTTGTTGGCCTAGTTAATAACGACATTGAAGTTATTAATGAGGGCTGGTTAACTGAAATGGTGTCGCATGTCCTTAGGCCTGAAGTCGGCTGTGTAGGTGCGAAGCTTTATTACCCTAATGATACTATTCAGCATGCGGGTGTAGTGCTGGGCATAGGTGGGGTTGCCGGTCACTCTCACAAATATTTCCATAAGAGTGAACCTGGTTATTTTACGCGCCTTCATCTTGTTCAAAATATGTCCGCCGTTACAGCTGCATGCTTATTAGTTCGAAAGTCTGTATTTGAAGAAGTAGGCGGGTTAAACGAACAAGATTTAACAGTAGCTTTTAATGATGTGGATTTTTGCTTGAAGGTACATACTGCAGGCTATAGAAACCTATTTACCCCGTGGGCTGAACTTTACCATCATGAATCGATAAGTCGCGGCGAAGAAGATACGCCAGAGAAAGTGGCGCGATTTAATAAAGAAAGTGATTATATGAAGGATAAGTGGAAAAAGCTATTGACCAATGACACAGCTTATAATCCGAATTTGTCCAATACCCACGAAAACTTTTCGCTTAAATAGTAACCCAATTTTAGAAGTATTATGAATAACAATTTTCCATTATTTTTTATCCATATTCCAAAAACCGCTGGCTCTAGTTTCCGTGTAGCAGCAGAACAGTACTTTGGTTCTGATGCTACATATAATGATTACGGCATAGACAACAATGAGACACATCCCGATATTCTAAAGTACGAATATAAGTTAAAGGATAGGTATCTAGCTGCGAAAAGCATTAAACAAAACGCTAAATTTTTGTCTGGTCATGTTATTTATCCCAAATATGCACCATTCTTCCCGCCCAAAAATGTTGTGACTTTTGTTCGCCACCCCGCTCAGCAAGTGCGCTCGCATTTTGAGCATTTTTCGAGGTTGCACGGTTATGAGGGAAGTTTTGCTGATTTCATAAAGGAAAACCGTTTTGCAAACATGCAATTTAGAGCATTAAATGGAGTATGGCCAGACGCGCTAGGTTTTATTGGTATAACTGAGCGATACAACGAATCGATTGCCTTATTCAATGAGTACTACGAAACGGATGTTGAAGTTTTAGATATCAACAAAAACTCCGCTAAGTCTTCAGACGCCTATGTACTCAGTGAAGATGAATTGTCCCTCATCCGCAAGATGAATCACCAAGATTTTGCTTTGTATGAATATGCCTTGAAGCGTTTTGAACTTCATCAATCATTACTTAATCGAGGATTACCGTTGATAAGGTTTGGGGAGTTACATGTAGCACCAAGAGACAAAGGAATGCAGTTTAATATTTGGGGTTGTTGTTATGAGCAAGAAGACGCACTGGCTGCTGATATTTTGCTAGATGATATTGTAGTTGATGAAGTGAAGTTGGCAGACTATCGACCTTTAGCGGCCGAAAGGCGCATTCACCGCGACGGTTTCATCGGAAAAGCTTATAGATATCCGGATTCTTTCAAAAAAGGGCAAACGGTAAAGGTCAGAGAAAAGCAGACCCAGGTCATTATTTTTGAAGATACAGTTATCTGAAAAACAGCAAATAAAAATACATGTGACTTTGATATCGTCCGAATTGAATAAGCAGTCTTATAATGAAAAAACGTTCACAGAAAACAGGTATCCGAAGGGCAACAGGTGCTGCGAAACAAAAAGCGAGACGCTTTTTAAATGCCGTAATCCCAAAAGAAAATAGGGTTGAGCGCTCGAGTGTCATTAAAAGTGAATTACACCTTCAAAGCCATGATTCTAGTTTAACAGCAAGTGAGGTGACTTTTATTCAAAGTCAGTTGGAAAAAGGTAATAAATCCTTCGTGAAATGCCTTGGTTTTAAGAGTCTTACAATTGAAGGCGTGTCTCAAGCTGAGGTTAAGGTTTCGTTAGGCAATGCAAAAGAGTTGGTTGAACACTATGTAGCGTCTCCGGACATTATTACGCTAGTCACCCTAATACTGAACCATGCAGAATTTCCAGTCAGTCATTTCATAATGAGTGTAAAGCTAGCACCAGAAGTCTTCAGAGATTTAGCAATACTATTTAGAAAGGTCAACAAGTGTACAAGCTTTTGGTTAATAGCTAGAGCCAAAATGCTCCGTCCAGAAGGGCCTGTTATATCTGAATTGTTTGAACTAATCACAGACGAATATATAGCAACGCTAAATGTGGGAATCGGGGTTATTACCTTTAACAGAAAAGACCACTTAGCAAAAACGGTTGAAGCCATTAAAGCATTCACAACAGGTGATTATCAACTTGTTGTTGCTGACGATGGCAGTAAAGATGATACAGTAGAGTGGTGTGAAAAAAATAACGTAGCTCATACTAATTGCGCGAACAAAGGCGTTGTTCGAAACAAAAACAGGGCCTTGTATTATCTCAACGAAATCAAAAAAGTTGATGTTCTAATTCTGTTAGAGGACGACTGTCGCCCAAATAAAGAAAACTGGCAAAAAGAGTGGGTGATTGCAGCACTTTTGTGGGGGCACATTAATTATGCGCATAAGCGAATAATTAAAAAAGAAGGTGCAGTTGTTTCTGGTACAGGGTCGAGTACTCTACCGTATCTTTGCAAGTTGGTTACAGGGCAATGTACAGCTTGTAGCAAGGATGCCATGGAGAATATAGGGTACTTAGACCCAAGATTCAGTGGTTATGGTGCGGGGCATGTAGAGTGGACTGAAAGGTTTATTCGTCAGGGGTATAACGGCACTACGGAAAAACACTGGGTTTACCCTGCAATTAGTACTGGCTTAAATTCTGATGATGCTCCGACGTTCAAGAACCCTGAACAGTTAGAAAAAAACAGAGCGCTTAAAAAGAAAATAAGTAAAGATGTTCACAAACGTGAAGCCTGGATAGGCAATGAGGAAAGAAACGAGTTCCTTAGCGAAATAGAATCTATCAATGACTAATAAAACATCCAGCCATTTTTATTATTGACGTTAAATAACGCGCCATTCAATAATGCAAAAATATTGGTGAGGTGTATTAGCTGATTTTCGAATAAAAGTATGGATGCTATAAAGTTTCGCGGTTTGTTTTCTTTGTTTTATTGTGTTTAGTTTCTTGCGCTGGTGACTCTCAACCGTCCCCACTAACGGTATCTGAAGAGGAACAATTAAGTCGCTCTTATTCAACCACTCTGCCACAAGAAATTACTTCTGATGAAACAGTTTCCTTAACTGTAAACAGCTCTAATGACAGTAATTCGCAAAAGGTTACGGTAGAGCCGTTGAGTACATCATTGGAAACTTCGCTAAATATAGTGATTACCAGTGAAGACAAGTTCAATTTCATTGCCCCTCAATGCACACCCTCGCGAGCGGGAATGGTTACTGCTGTGTATCAACAACGATTAGGAGTAGATGACAACCGGTATACACCAATACCAGAAAGTGGTTGTCTTTTTATTTAACACCTTGACCCTTTATATAGCTGCCCTCGTCGAAAGGTTTTCGTTGCCAAACAGCGTCGACGCATTAAAAGTGTCCAACTCTCTATAAAAGTGACTATAATTTTAAGCATTTTGTTCTTGGCGGTTGTTCGTCTTGTTACTGCTTAAACATGAATCGTGCGCTTATGATCTGAATTTGCGAGCGCATTTTTGTTGAATTTTTAGACGCCTGATACTAGGATATTTTCTAAAATAAGAGTAGAGCAAAGGTTAGTCTTAACCTAATGAAAAGGATGCCATATGAATTTAATACGCATGTTGCGTGCCCAGTGTTGCCTATTAACGCTAATTTCAATCTCCACTTATGCAAATAGCGCAAATTACCAGACGTTCGAAGAGTTACTAACTAACGAATCATTAATTTTAGCCGTAGATAAAAGCACGCTTGCTGAATACGGTATTTTAGTGGAAGGGATACTCGTTAAATCAGATTCTGGCTCATGGAGCTTTTCTGACTATACACAAACGCAGATTGTCCCTTCATACGATGTTATTTTCTCTGCAAATGAGAACCAGCTTACCCAGACTTATCCAGACAAAACCCATGGGAGCACTTCGTTTGAAATGTATGATGTGTACAGCAGTACCTATCGTGACCGGTGGGGAGATCAAGTTGCAGACCAGCTTATTACTGCTTTTGAACAAGGGCTGATTACGCGAACGCCATCTCTACAGTGGACAAGTTTAACTGACAACGTTGTATATACTATTTCTAATACAGCAGAGGGCTACTTCGATGTCAGCGCTAGCGTTACGGTAGAAGAAGTGCTCTATATCCCAGAATATATTGTCGAGGGAATTGAAGGTGGTTGGCAAGGCAACACGGAAGTTTCGGCGTTTTCAACAAACTCATTAGAATCTTTACGATTTGAATTTGGAATAGAAGATCGAGGAATCACATTTGATAGTTTGGAAGGTGTCAAAGCCGCCATCCCTGTTGTGGATGAAATCAACTTTTACTCCGGCGAAGAACTAAACGCTATTGTACATGATATTTTTAAGATATCGAGTGTGCCCACTTCAGCAGTAAGCCAAGTTCTAGAGGATTCCTATACCGCCGAACTTAAAAGTGAAGAAATTTTGATAAACATGAACGATGTTTTGTTTGTCATTACGCCAATTCAAAAAGTGAATGAATCTGTGTGGACTGTTCTCGTAGAAGTCAGTGCTGATGGAGAAACATATCGCTTTGCTCGTGAATTGGTGGCCATGGATAGTTCAGCTGAAAACTTTGGTCAAAACCTAGTATCAAATTTCCCGTTTGTTTACAGCGCTAACATCAACGGGCGTGTAGAAGCGCGAGCAAACGAAAAGGGTTGGCCTATTTGTGAAATGTTATTTGCACATTCATTCAGTAACGATACCTCATTTATTCGAGGTATTACTTGCAATAACGGTGTGATAGAAATGGGGAGTCCAGGTTGGACATGGTTCGATCTTGAAGGCAAAATCTCTCTAAACTACGAAGCAAGTTACGCAATTATAAGAGAAAGAATCTGGGTCCCGCTGACAACAAATGAAAGCGGACTTACTTTTGTTTTAGAGTATAGCACCTATGAAGACCTGTTTAATGGTCTCGGAGGTGTATACATTGCCCCACGCATCAATTATCTGGATCTAGTCGACCTTAGCCAATACAAAGATGAATATGCAGCAGCAGGCCTTGATGGTGATAATGACGGAGATGGAGTATCAGACTCTGATGACTCTGACGATGATAACGATGGCATGCAGGATTTCTTCGAAGAAAGTTATGGCCTAAACCATTTAAATAGCAATGATGCGAATCAAGATGCGGACAAAGATGGATTAACCAATCTTAAAGAGTTCACTATAGGAACAGATCCTACAAAATCAGATACAGATGGAGATGGTGTTCCAGACGTTTCTGACGACTTCCCTCAGGATGCCTTAAGAACAGACTCTACAACTCAGCTATTCACGTTTACCTATACGTTTGACGGGAATACTAGAGGAACTGCTGGGCATGAACTAACTGCTGTTGTAGAAGGCACACTGCTAGACGATAACGATACGGTGGTTATCGCAAATGTTGTGAGTGCCTCTTTAGCCGGTGTTGACTACGAAATAACGAGTGATTTGGCTATTAGAGCTGCGAATCCAGCCTATGCTGCAAGAATGAGTTTATCTGGTGATGTTTTAGACTTCTGGGTGTGTGTGCAAGGCTTCACATTCAGTGACAACGGTGGAGATTGTTCATTTGGTGTGGATGGCGGTTTCTTAATTTCACCTTATTTAGATTTCGAAACTTTGGCTTGTATCGAGCCCGCTGAAAATGGGGATTGCATAGTTTGGGCATGGGCTGGTATTCCCGAGCTTGGAGATGGTTATCGAGACGGAGATATTCCATTTAATTCGGCTAATTGGTCTGCACAGCAGTTAAATACCTACGCTCCTGTAAATGATCTGAACGCAGATGGCAAATCAGATTTATTATGGCGTAGCTTTGATAAAGGCTGGAACTTCTTGTGGACAATGGATGGAGTACAAACTGCTGCCGCGACTCCAATTAATGTCGTTCAAGAATATACTTGGACAATGGATGGTCTTGGTGATTACGACGGTGACGGTAAATCTGACATTTTTTGGAGAAACAGCGAAACAGGCATGAACTTTGTCTATTTGATGGATGGAGCGAATATCAAAAGCCGTTATGTACTAAACTTCGTAACCGCCGGCACTTGGCAAGTTGCGGGGAATGGCGACTTTAACGGTGATGGCATTGGCGATGTGATGTGGCGCAACATTGAGCGCGGTGACACTTGGTTCTATTTAATGGACGAAGGGCGTATAGGTTCTAGTGAGCCTTCACAATGGGTTACCGATCTTAATTACAAGGTAGCTGCAACCGGTGATATCGATGGTGATGGCGACGAAGATGTCATATGGCGCAGAACAAATACAGGTCGTATTTATGTTTGGTTGATGGAAGGTGGAAAAATCGCTTCACAATACAGCCTAATTATAGTGAATACTGATTGGGAAATTGCAGGGACGGGGGATTTAGACGGCGATGGAACCGCTGACATTATTCTGAGAAACCAAGTTGATGGACGAAACTGGGCTTACATCATGAAAGAAGGTCAAATATCAACAAGTACGTTAATCAACGAGGTTGCTGACCTAAATTGGCAAATCGGAAATATTGGCGATTATGACGGTGATGGCAAGGCAGACTTTCTATGGAGAAATGAAACTGCAAGCAGGAATATAATCCACTTAATGGATGGTACTGCGGTGAAAAGTCGCGGAGTATTGAGGCCTACCGATAATTCTTGGCAAGTCGCTAAATAAACGGTAAAAGAGAGAGCATATGCTCTCTCTTTTAATCTCTTAAATTTCGGTGTACAAGGAAGTGATAGTAGTGAAACACGCTAGAGTAAAGGATATATCTAAAGTTCTGTCTGTATGTTTATTTTTCGTTTTTTTCGCAACTTACTCGTGGGCTGAAGATTTAGAACCTCCGGAGCTTACGTCTTTCTCATTAAATTCTCGAATAGTTGATGTCACTGATACTTCTCAAACAGTGGAAGTGTTTATTGGCTTAAAAGATCCAAGTGGAGTTGAAACACCTCTTGTATCAGCAAGTGGCGTTGATAATGAAGGCTCTACAGGTTTTGCGGCAGTGTCACTTCATTCTGGGAGTATTGAAGATGGAGTTTGGAGAGCAGTTATCAGTGTAAGTGCTGGCTCTCCTTCAGGCCAGTGGAAAGTAACTATTTTTCCGGTATCTGACTTAGCATTTAATTCATGGGGACGATTCGGGCCGGGTGATGAGTATGACGCATCATTTGCCGTAATATCTAACACTACAGACGATACGCCACCAAAACTACAGGAGTTTTCATTATCAAGTAGTTCTGTAAATGTATTTGATAGTTCGGCTAATCTAACGGTAAGAATGAGGGTTATCGATACTGGTACTGGGGTTGAAACACCGAAAGTCACCGCTAGAAGTATCGACGGCGACGCTTCAGCAGGGTTTGCGAATGTTTCACTTTTGTCGGGAAACAAGAATGACGGTATTTGGCAAGCTGTACTAACAATCCCTAAAAATTCGCAAGAGGGTTTGTGGGAAGTAGTATTATTTCCTTTAAATGACGAAGCAGGAAATACTACAGGTTTTGGCCCCGGAGAAGAATTTAATTCTAATTTTGAGGTCATTTCTCAAAATGATGATAAAACTCCCCCTGAGCTTATAAGTTTTGCGGTTGATAAACGGGTAGCAAACGTCACACAGGGAGTTGACTCGATCACAGTCATTATGCATTTGAGAGACCTTGAGTCGGGCTTAGATACGCCGTTGTTAAGTGCCTCTAGTTTGATTAATGATGCAACTTCTGGTTTTGCCAGTGTTTCTTTGATCGATGGTGATATTTACGACGGAACCTGGCAAGCCATTATAACCCTACCTAAAAAGATTACAGGCGGCCCGTGGAGAATAAACCTATTCCCCTTATCAGACTTGTCCCAAAACAGCTGGGAAACATTCGGTCCTGGTGAAGGTTACGATGACCGTTTTACCGTCATAAGGAGTGCATCTAATCAAGATGTAAACGCTGATGGCAAGTCAGATCTTCTTTGGCGCAGTTTCGCTAGAGGTTGGAACTTCTTATGGACAATGGATGGCACTTCAGCCGCTAAAGCTTCTCCGATTAACGTAGTACAAGAATACACGTGGACAATGGATGGATTAGGCGATTACGACGGTGATGGAAGGTCAGATATTTTTTGGCGAGACAGCGAAAGTGGAATGAACTTCGTTTATCTGATGAATGGCGCGAGCATTAAGAATCGCTATGTTCTCAATTTCGTTACAGCGGAAACATGGCAAATAGTAGGCAACGGCGATTTCAATGGAGATGGCGTAGGGGATGTCATGTGGCGAAACGTTGAACGGGGAGATACATGGTTTTACTTGATGCAAAATGGTCGAATTGAAATAAGTAAGCCTTCACTCTGGGTTACAGACTTAAATTTTAAAGTAGTTGCGACCGGGGACATAGATGGTGACGGAGATGATGACATCATTTGGCGTAAGCTTGATACGGGTCTTATTTATATCTGGATAATGGAAAATGGGAGTATTGCTTCAAAATATAGTTTAAGAGCAGTGAGCCCAAATTGGGAGATTGTCGGCGCGGGGGATTTAAATGGCGATGAAACAGACGACATCATAATGAGAAACCAAGTCGATGGAAGAAACTGGGTATATATGATGAATAGCGGGCAAGTGTTAGCGAGCTCCCTAATAAACGAAGTTTCAGACCTTAGTTGGCAAATCAGTAATATGGGTGATTATGACGGAGATGGTAAGGTAGATTTTCTTTGGAGAAACAAGGCTGCAGGAAGAAACCTTGTTCATTTGATGGATGGCACAGCAGTTAAAAGTCGTGGTGTGTTGAGGCCAACAGATAATAATTGGCA
>MDSY01121217.1_pt1 | contig 11005 bp, 14 predicted proteins | sample 811131 | NCBI WGS metagenome assembly MDSY01 (sample SAMN05326643, study PRJNA326480) | marine metagenome | isolation source: seawater | place: Atlantic Ocean: South West | collected 2010
CCGCTGCGCAGTGACCTGGTTTGCCGTACTCCGGTCTGTCGCGGAGTTGTCGGTGGTTTACTTCCTCTTCCTGCAACAGCGACTCCAGAAGCGAACTGATCGGCATGCGCAGCACCAGCAGCGAGGGCTTGCTGCGGTCTCGACGTTGGCTTCTACTGCTGCCGTTCCTGCTTGGCGCTCTATGGCATCTCACACCAGTAGCTCTCCAGGGCGCCAGCTGCAGCAAGCGGGATACGGCCCTGTGCCACGATCACGGCGTCGGTGACCTACGGCGAGGCCGTGATCATATCGTGTGTGTGTACGCCGACCGAGTCGTCAAGACCGTGCGGGCCTATGTCGAAACCAAGGCTTGCATGACCGGCCGGCGTGGACAAGCGGCTGAGTGGCAGCCTTGGCGCTGAAGGCAGAAGCCCTGAAGAGCCTCCTGAGCAGCCAGCTGGCCAAGGTCTGAGCCACCTTGCTTTCCACACAGGTGAGGAGCTGCTCGCCCAACAGCGGGCGTGCACAGATCATCGACGACCATCTGCATTTCTGGAATGCGGAGTGGACTGCAAAGCACACGGCGGCGGTCTACGATCACGTGGCCATCCTGCTCGCGCCTTATGTGGAAAACAAGGTGGCTCAGGCCTCGGCAAGGCCTCGGCCAGCTGGCTCTCCGGAGGCCTTTTGCAGCCGTCAGATCGTGCTTCAGAGACTGCCTCGACTTTCGCTCCGCCTCGGTCCATATCGGCCTTGTTTTCGACCTGTTTTCGACGTATAGGCTCGTGCCCTTTGCTCACGAGGGAAGGCGCTGGACGTACCGCAACGCCAAGGCCGTGCCCTGGCCCAAGCTAAGTGAGGGTCTGGCTGCACTGGACAGCACCGCGCGAACGGACGGAATGCTCGTGACGGACCTCGCCACGCCGCGAAATGTCCTCGTGCAAAACGGCACGGGCATCATCCTCGATTTTGATCTACACCGCGCCTGGGGCAGGGACCTGTTTGCGCCGGCTCTCGCTTGGCTGGGCTGCGCTGGCTGCAGCTCTAGCCAGGAAGGGCAACTCACGCAGCCGCGCTGGTGTACGCACATCAACTTCTGCAGTCAGGTGAGGCTGTCGCCGTACCTCAACCTCTACGGCAACGCAGACACGGCTCGGTCCATCCATGCTAACCGTGCATCGTTGCAAACCATTCGGTCAGGCCGTCGCCAAGCTGCGCAAGGTGAAAAGGCACGACCGGCCAGGGGCGCGAGCCCACGTGCGCGAACCCGGCGAACCTTACTTCCGAAGTAGCAAGCGGGAGGGAGACAGGGAGTGTCTGCGGGAAGTCATCTCGCCCCACGCACCGACCGGCGAGGAAAGCCGCGGTCATCACGGTGCCTGTGACATTGTGGTGTGCGTGGTGCCAGAGTGCCTACATGCATGCACGTGTGCATGTGCATGTACTCATCCGTCCGAGGGCCATTGCGGCAAAGTCGTTGGATAGTCGCGTGTAGGTGTACAATAGACCAGCACTTGCACTCACTTCTCATCCGGTTGCAACTGCAACTCTCCAACAAGGAGTCGCTAGTCCCGAGATCTTCCTCCTGTGGCCTGCCTGGTGTCTCGAGGACCATCCGCATCCACTGCCCTCGGACATGCCACCACCGACGCCCAGCAGCAGCAGCGATCCATGGCCAGCCGCGGTGCTCCCACCCATCAGTGGCAACTTCCCTGACGACGAGCTGTCTACGTACGCGACGCGCATCTTCAGGAGGCTCCGCGCCGAGGCCACGCTGATGCAGCAGCAGTCGCCGCTTGCGGCGACGCTCACTCAGAGTGCCATCCTCGAGCACACCAGCCTGCCCGCCGCGCTTGCGGCGCTGCTCGCCGCGAAGCTGGGTTCCTGCGCGGAGGAATGCGAGGCGATGCGCAGCACAATGGCCGCGGCGCTCGGCACCGCACCGCTCATCCGCGCCGTGCTGTGCGATCTGGCCAAGGCCGTCGCCGTCGACCCGGCGATAGAAGCGTGGCTGCAGCCGGTGCTTTTCTTCAAAGGCTTTCACGCGCTGACCACGCATCGCGTCGCGCACCTCCTCTGGCAGCGCGGCGACAAGCCCGGCGCCCTGCTGCTGCAGTCGCGCGCCTCGGAACGCTTCGCCGTCGACATACACCCTGGTGCGCGCGTGGGCAACGGCGTGATGCTCGACCATGCGACTGGGGTGGTCGTCGGCGGCACCGCCGTGTTGGGGAGCGACCTGTACATCCTTCACGGCACCACGCTCGGGGCGACGGGCAAGCCGGGTCCCAAAGGGGCGCAGCGCCACCCGACGCTAGGCGACGGCGTGACGCTCGGCGCAGGCAGCACCGTGCTCGGCGGCGAGGTGCGGATAGGCGACGGCGCCACCGTCGGCGCGGCGGCGCTCGTCAGCCGCACCGTGCCTGCTGGGGCAGTCGTGGTCGGCGTCAACAAGATCCAAGGGGCGCGGCAACCTGCCAAGGCGGCGAGCACGAGGGGGGTGGACGCGGAGCTGACGCCGCCGCGTGCGCGGCTTTGAGAGTTTGCGCTTGTGCTGTTGTTCACTATGCGTGTGTTGTCCCGTCGTCTCCCCCTACTGCGCAAACTTGCCTCGACCTGAGAGCATGCGAGCAGCCGCATCTGGGTTCGCGTGGCGCCATCTCGGCGCCAGCAGAAGACTTGCACCTCTGAGCCGGCAGAAGACGACGATCCCGTCCCCTCACGATCGGCCGCTCAGCAAAGAGAGGGACACCACCCCGCAGGTCAACCCTAACGAGCTTGACGAGCAGGGTAAGCTGCACCTTGGCTGCAACTGGATCTGTGGCGCGAGCGTAGAGGCCGTGCCACCGTACTCACCAGGCTGCAGGAGCTCTCTGCCCCTTACCACAAGCCCAACCCTAACCCTAACCAGCTCTGGCGAGAGGCATCCGGTCAAAGGGTATCGAGCGTGCGGTGTGGTCAGAGATCCGCGGAGACGCAGTCGCGCAGTCGCGCGAGCAGTCGTGGAGGACGCTCGACCTTCACGAGTTTGGTATCGACAACTTTCTCTCTCGCGAGGTACGCCCTCACCGCCGCCCTCACCGCCGCCCTCACCACCACCGCCGCCCTCGCCGCCGCCCTCACCGCTGCCCCACCACCACCGCCGCTCTCACCGCCGCCTCCGACGCCGCACCCCGCGCAACTGCATTTGCCTCGGCCCCGGACTCTCACGGCGCCTCCGTCTCCACCCGCGTGCCGCCACAGGTGCTCAACCACAGGAGCCTCGCATGCGGCCTCGCTCATGGCGTGGGCGGTGAGCTAGCTCTCCGCACACTAACCCTCACCACTCACCACTCACCACTCAACCTTCACCCTAGCCCTCACCCTGACCCCAACCCCGACTCCAACCCCAGGCCCAACCCCAACCCCAACCCCGACCCTGATGGTTAGCCCTTACCAGGCAAGCTCTCCGCGAACGGGCGCATCGGCGGCGGCATCGACTATGAGAAGATCTTCCTCTCCGCCTTTCGCGCCGAGCCTGGCCTGTGCACGAGCGTCGCGGCTGACCTGCTTCGCTTCAAGGAGGTGGACCCCGCCTGCCCGGGCATGCTCGGCGTGTACCTCTTCTACAAGGTAAGTGCGTGGGTACACAGTACTGTAAGTGAGCCGTCGGTAGTAGGAGGCAATGCTCGGGGTGTGCCTCTGCTGCAAAGGCCATCAAGGCGCTGGCGCTATACTTACTATGACTATGCTCTTCTACAAGGGTGTCAAGGCGCTCGCGTGCGCACGCGTCGCTGGCCACTACTGGAGGCGGCGTGGCGGGGGAGGCAAGCTCATCGCGCGGCTATTGCAGAGCGAAGGTTCGGACATGTTCGGCGTCGACATACATCCAGGTGAGTAGTACGCAGTACGCGACCAGCAGTGGGTGGTAGAGTAGTAAGTCGAGTTCTAGGTGCTGCTACTGCGGAGTCGGAGTAACTCACTACTCGCTCACTTGCGACAGGCGCCCGCCTGGGTAACGGTATCACGATAGACCACGCGACGGGTGTCGTCATCGGCGAGACGAGTGTCATCGGCGACAACGTCTACATTATGCACGATGTGACCCTCGGTGCGTCAGCAGTAACTCGTGTGCAGAGCCGTGTCCGCAGTAAGCCTGCGACCCCATACGGCGTAGGCAGCAACCCAGTACCATCCCATGGCAGGTGCGACGGGCACCAGCGACGGGCACGACCGCCACCCGAAGATCGGCGCAGGCAAGTGGTAGTAACGTAGTGAGGAGTAAGGATACCCACCTCACCTCATATCGCCTCGCCACGGCTCGCCTGTCTTTACGCAGGCACGTTCCTCGGCGCAAAGTGCACAGTGCTCGGCAACATTGAGGTGGGCAAGGGGGCGACGGTGGCGGCCTCCGCACTCGTCAACAAGGCCGTGCCTCCCGGCTACACCGCGGTGGGTGTACCGGCAAAACTAATACCGCCGCCCAAGGGCAGCCAGTTCTGGAAGCCTGACCTGGCCGTAAAAGCCGAGCTGACCGGCGGCCGGGAGCGGCATTTTGAGAGGTTCCGACAGACGTTTTGAGGGGCCGGCTGGCAAATGCAGCACGGAGCACACATGGTCTGTGTCGTCCTTACGCTGTTTCGCGTTATCCGCTCTATACGGGGTACCCTTTAGCTCAATATCGACCTTAGAAACATACGGTATACAGGATACGCGCACTCTCCGTATCTACGGTACTTTAAGATACAATACTTTAATAACACATGTGGTGTACAGTTACAGGGGGTGTAGTAGGTTATCTGGCCTTTAGAAATCGACGTCAAATAGCGAATTGAGACACTGAGATTTTCGCTCCAATTTCCCAGTGGTAAATAGAAATTGACTGACTACCCCGAGGGGTGATGAATAGAAATCGACTGAATCCCTACATACGGCCACTTCCTCAGCACCTAAAAGTCATAGCTCATAGGGCCAGGGTAAGGTTTCTGGCGACGCCCGAACTTTTAACCGTTTAAATGTGTACACGCAAGAGGATAAACCGCCACCGTGACCAATTTCTTTCTTTCTCTTGGTCTTTTAAGGGCACCCTCTCATCGCCGATCTCAACACAACAAACGCCCATGTGTAGGGGCACTGCAGACCCGGGCGGGCCGCTTTATAGATAGGCACCCGGCCCCGACTTTATAGGCATCCGGCCTGATCTCGGTACATTTAGAAATTGACTGACTTGCCCGTGCACTTTTAGAAATTGACTGACTGTCCTCCTGATTTCCCGTGCACATTTAGAAATCGACTGACTGCCTCCTGTGAGTCGATTTCTATCGCCCGATAACCTACTGTCACTACTCGACCTGCCTTTGTGTTCAAAGGTGAAAGGAAAGTTTGGTATCTCTCTCTGTATGCAACTCCTGTCTCTCTCTCCAGTCTCCTGCATCACTCTGTGTCTCCACACGCAAATCGCGGCGTGTGGGGGCTGGGGCTGCGCGATACCGCTTAGATATCGCCCCCGCCCCGGCGCTGACCGCCGCCGCTGTGCATGCAGCATGGTGTTGCGGGCGACACGCCGCTGAGCGCTGACGGCTTTTCTTGAGCGCTGTGAGCTGTGTGTTAGAACGGGCCTCTATCTGTCCTGCGCGGGGTGCCTCTCTTTTTTGGCAGCATACAAACCCCCGTGCATAAAGCTTTAGACGTAGGAGTGCACGATGAGACCGCTCTGGCTTTCTATCTAAAGTACTACTACACTTTGACGCTCACCGAGAGGATTACCGAACCGCATCCTATTGCCCCGCAGCCTTGGCGCTCAAATCCCATCGATATTGGCCCAGATGTTGTTGGCCTAGGCGCTCCCTGGCACTGTAGCCAGGACTAGGGGGAATGCTGGGCCTGGATTCCGTTCGGGGGGCATATGGGGAAGTCGGACTGCCAGTGCCCGGCCCGGGATTGGCCCAGTGCTGGTGCTGGGGGCGGCGCGCTGCGTACTCCTCGGGCCAGGAGAGTGCGGAGGACATATGGGACGGATAGTGACCACCGGTCCGTGCGATGTGGCCCATACTATTCGCCACGTCGAGCGCCTCGCTCGAGGGGCGGCCGTAGGCGCCGGTGAACTGCACGGACGTGCGCACGCTTGGCTGCTCGCCTCCCGAAAAGTCCATGTCTCTGCCGAAGACGACCTCGTCCACTTGACTCAGCTGCGAATTGAGCCCTGCGACGCCACGCTTGGGCGGCGCCGGCAGCCTCTCGCGTGAGGCGCCCAGCATTGAGCGCTGTGGGTCAAAGGAGGGATCGTCCGGGCCGCCACCCCAAAAGAGCTTCGAAGACTGTTGTTCTGGGGCGAATTCGTACTTCTGGGGCGATGAAGTACTTGAGACGGGCGATGGGGCACAGCAGCCGTCCCGGGACATCGCATCCCTGAAGGGGGTGTCGTGGTGTGAAGGCGGACGCGGCAAAGGTCGGGTTGCTATCTCCGCCCCGAGCAGTTTTGCGTCCCAGATCTCTCGCGACGTGTTGCCCGCCGCGCCGCTGAACGAGGGGCCCTGGCGCACGCTCTTGATGGCGCCGCCACTCCCGTCGAGATCCCGTCCGAAGACCACCTCGTCGACTTCGCTCGCGTCTCGGGACAGCCCTGCGTCCGACAAACGCACGGCCGTTTTATCGTCGTCCGAGATGACGGAGGCCTGGGCGGCCCAGATCTCTCGCGACGTGAATCCCGCCGCGCCGGCGAACGCGCTGCCCTGACGCACGTCCTGGACGGCGCCGCCACTCCCGTCGAGATCCCGTCCGAAGACCACGGAGTCAACTTCGCTTGCATCCCGGGACATCCCTGCGTCCGAGAGCCGCACGGCACTTCGAACCTCCATCGGCTTCTGTGGGTTGATTCGCCATGTAGCTTTCTCCTGCGCCCTCGGCACCTCGACGCCATGGTCACCCATGGCAGGGCGCTGGTGATAGGAGTTGCTGCTCTGGGGCATTGTCTGCCTCAGCCGCTCCTGCGCCTCTTCCAGCTTTGCCCTCGCTTGTCGCAGGCGCGCCTCAACCTCGGTGTGCTGTGCATGTGCGTGCGCATAGGGCAGCCTATCAATCTGCTGCTGGTGTGGGTAGGCCACTGGCTGCTGCACTGGCTGCTGCTGGTGTCGGTAGGTCACTGGCTGCCGCTCATAGAAATTACCAATTCTTGCATTGGACGTCTGGAAGGTGGCGCCTCTGTTGTGTTGCTGCGGCGAGCTATTCGCTTGCGGGAAGCACGACTCCGACGTCGAATAGCGGTTATACGTGTTCGGGTACCGTAGTACGGGTGCGTCCATTCCTCACCCGACGCAACGTGCAGCGGAGAGAGACGCGCAGGACTAGAGGCGAGCACGAAAACGTCTGAAATGGGGTGGAAGAGAAGCCAACGGGAGCCCGCGAAGATGCGGAGCCTCCTTTCGCGCTAGACAAACCGCTACCGTTGGTTGCCTCCCCCTCACGCTGCAGGCAGGCACCAGCGAGCGCTCCCGACGATGGCGCCCAACGACGGCAAACCGTCGTCTCGCACGCGCTCCCGCTCGCCGGCACCATCGTCGCGTTCACCGGCGTTGAACAGGGCGGCACCCAACGGCACACCACAGCGAGTGGCCGCTGCACCCACCGGCAAGCAGCGGCCGCCGTACCACTCTGACGGTGACAGCCGCCCCGTGCTCCGTGGCTGGTTTTACGAGGTGGTCAATCGCAGCCTGGCGCGGCCGCTCCTCACCGCTTACCTCCTCGCCCTCGGTGGTTTCTGCTACACCGGCGCGCTCATGCCAGTGGGTCTCTTCTGCCGCCTCCTCCACGCCGCGATGCTGGCCGCCAACTCCATCTTCTCTGACGAGCTGCACAACTGCGACAAGCGGCTCGGCGGAGCAGCCCGGTCAAAGGGCCCCTTGGTCGCAGCCGCCCGTGCTGCCACCCACCGCTCCATCGGCCCACCTGCTTGCCCGGGCTTGCCCTCTGGACCCGAGAGAAAAGCCTCGCGTGCATGCCGGCGAGCGGCTGCGGCGGCACTCTGGTTGCCACTCTCGCCAGTGTCACCGCCGCTTGGCCAACCAGGCGCCGCCTACCTTAAGCCCCAGAGCAAGCAGGGCACCGCGCTCACGACGAAGGAGCTCGCGAAGGGGCGCACCTACCCGTGGGCCGCGAGGCTGTGCGGCGCGGGCACCGTCGCGGCGGTCGAGAGCGCCGTCCAGCTGGTCGATTGGATTGCTGCGGCTGGCGTGCGCCTCGTTGCCTGCCATAGCTCGCCAGGCTGAGCATGCGCACTGCACCGTGGCGTGCGCTAGGCGCCATTCGTGCACCACGTCGTGCTACTTACTACCTGCACTCACTACTCACTACTCGCTACTCACTACCCACTGCTCACTGCTCACTACTTACTACCCACTGCTCACTGCTCACTGCTCACCAGGTGCCGTTCGTATACCATCTCGTGCTATACACCGGCCGGCTGACGGCCGCGCAGCGCGCGCCCGCAGACACGGCCCTCTTCGCGATCAACGTCGCCGCGTTCGCCGCGCTCGCCGTGCGCTGCTGGCCGTGCAATGCTGCGCGCGCAACCAAAGGCCGCATCAAGACGCTCCTCCTGCAGTTCATCCTCACCTTCGTTGTGCAGATGCTCATGGTAGGATTCGCCTTCCGCCGCTATGCCAGCCTCACCGCCGCCAAGGGGCTCGTCGCGCCCGGCTGGCTCGCGCTGTGGCTCATCTACCTGGTCGGGATCCTCGCCAAGGGCACCGAGCTACCCAGGTGACACGTGGGGTTGCAGCCTCTAGCGCAGGGGTGTGCAGCCTCTGACACATGGGGCTGCACCAACGTGTGTCCACGCTGTGGCCCTATGCATGACCAGGTGCGACGCGCGCTACGGCTACCATGAGGTGTTGCACCTCACCACCCTCCTCGGCAACCTCCTCGGCCTTGTCCTCGATTGCTGGGACCTCGCTATCCCCCTGCCCTCCCCTCCTGCGGACCCGTCCGCCACCGCATCGCTGTCCGACGCACTCCGAGCGACTGCAGCGACGATCGGCACCTATTTCGTGGACGATGCCGTAGCTGCCTAGCTCATGGGGCAGAGCCGCCTAGCTCGGTGGACGACACAGGCAGACTACTGGGCTCGCTGAGGCTCGGCCTGCGTGCGCGTACAGTATACACGGAGCGTGTGCAGAGTTTAGCTGCCATGACCGAACCACGGGTGGTAAACAGGGAACTATTCACACCGAAACTTGCGTGGCTTCGAGCAGCAACAGCTCCTTGCACATACCCCACTCATGCCGAAGCGGCCATCGGCTGAGGGGCCGCCGGCCTCGGAGGAGCCCGTATCGCATAAGTGCCGGCCGTACGAGCCTGAGCGAGAGTTCAAGCAGCAGGACGCCGCCTCTTCGAGTGGCACGTCTTCGAGCGTGTCTTCAAGCGCCTCCGTGTTGGAAGTTGACGTGAGCAAGGCAGTTGTTGCCCCTGACCTCGTGCGTCGGGCCTCGATGTCGATCCTCTCGTCGATCGGCGCGTCGCGCTCCAAGCCGCTCGCCGCGCTGAGCGCCGAGGAGGAGCAAGATCTGCGCAGGTTCTACCTGCACCTCATGCGGAGGCCAGGCTTCACACAGTGCGCCCCACTGCCCGCACTGCTCAGGCCAGCTCGGTCTAATCACTGGTTTCCTGCAGCTGGCCTTAGGCGCACGCTGCTGCCGCAACCCGGCACGAGCCTGAGGCCTGAGGAACCCGCCAGGGTGCTGCCCTCGCGCTGGGCCCTCGCTGCGCCGCACTCTTGCCGCACTTGCCGCCGCCCCTGAGCAGTGCTGCGCTGTGTGGACTGCAGGCAGAAGCGAGAGCGCGAAGGGTGGGGCGCGGTAGAGGGCGTGCTCCTACGGGTGGTGGACGAGCTGCGCGCTGCCAACCAGCTCAGCGAGGCCGGTGGCGGCACCGGCTCTCCCTCTCCTGCGGGGTCGCAGCCGCAGCCGCAGCCGCAGCCGCAGCCGCAGCCGCAGCCGCTCCGCTACGTCGTCAGCCGCACGGGCCCTTGTGCGGGCGAGCTGCAGCATCTCGGGACCGAGATCACCTTGTGCGGTCGGCTCGCCGATTGCCACTGTATAGTGGGCCACGAGCAGCAGGAGGGTCGGCGCGTCGAGAACCTCCTGGTGAGCCGCGTCCAGTTCATCATGCTGCGGCTTGGTGCGGAGTTGGTCGTGCTCGACTGCTGGTCGGTATGTGGCACACGCTGTGTGCGGCGGCAGGCGGAGGGCGCCGCGCTGCAGTCGTCTCGGCCAGGCGCGAGAGCCACCTACTTGCTTGCTCTTCTCACTAACTCACTTACGTACGCACTTAGTACAAGAGCCGCTCTTCCTCACTCACTCACTCACTCACTCACCCACCCACCCACCCACTCACTCACTCACTCACCCACTCACCCACCCACCCACTCACTCACTCACTCACCCACCCACTCACCATTGAAGTAACTACTACACAGGTGCGAGAGCCACGCTGCTTTTCGGGGCGACGGAGTGTTTCACCCTCGAGGTGGCCAAGGACGCGCAGATCACCTTCAACCCAACGCCTGAGGACGTACGCCACGCTGCCGATGCACATGCAGCGTCGCAACCCGCCGACCCACCGACCCCGCCGGCCTCGCCGCCGCCGCCGCCCGGCGAGCCGTGCCACCCACTTGTCGTATTCTGAGCTACAGGGTCAGATAAGATTGCCTTTGAATCGATAAGATGATAAGATGATTTGGTTTCACGCGCTTATCATATCTTATCTGATCTATCTTATCGTTAGCCATAGCGCGGCCGGGACACTTTGGCCCCTCCCCCGCGCACGCTCAAAACGGCAGAAGTGCACATACGGGGGGGTAGTGTGCGAAAATATGGCACGCTTTTGGCGCACAAACTTGCGAAAGCTGCCTAGGCAAGCGAAAATATGCACGCCGCCCGGAGGTGCAATGCTTGCGAAAATATGCATATTCCTAGTGTTGCTTGCTTGCCGCCAAGGGGCGGCGACGTTTTACAGGCATGAGAATCCCGTCACCGCTGCTGTCCAACTCGGGCCC
>MDSY01096455.1_pt1 | contig 11004 bp, 8 predicted proteins | sample 811131 | NCBI WGS metagenome assembly MDSY01 (sample SAMN05326643, study PRJNA326480) | marine metagenome | isolation source: seawater | place: Atlantic Ocean: South West | collected 2010
GAACTAGTATTAAATTGGAAAGAAATTTTTTTTTCATTAGTCCTTTTGGTAAACTCTTACAACTCTGTTAGAAATAGAACTTATAATCTCATAGGGAATCGTATTTGCTGCATCTGCCATTTTAAAAATAGAATGGTTAATTCCAAAAATTTCCACTCTGTCATTTACATTTAAGTTAGAACTAGAGATGTCTATAAATAGCATATCCATACAAACATTTCCAATTGTTGGATAAACAGCATTATTAATAAAAATACTCCCTTTACCATTCCCTAAAGATCTAGAAAATCCATCTGCATATCCTATTGGAATAATTGCAACTTTTATTTTTTTTTCTGATTGATTATTTATACCATAACCAATATAATCACCTTTTTTTACTGTCCTTATTTTTGATATTCTAGAAACTAAAGAGGCAACATTGGAAAGTTTTTTACTTTTAGAAATTCCATACAAACCTATTCCTAGCCTAACCATTTGCATACTTTGATCTGGATAATTTTCAATTCCTGCAGTATTTAGAATATGCTTAATTGCTTTAATACCTATTAAAGATTCAATTTCTCTGGACATACTCTTGAAGTAATCAAATTGTTGTTGAGTTAGTTTTTTACCCCTGTTATGATCACTTGCAGCTAAGTGACTAAAAATCCCTTCTACTTTTATTTCTGGTTGACTTAATAAGAAGCTACATAATTTTTTGATATCTACAGAATCAAATCCCATTCTATTCATTCCTGTGTTTAGTTTTATGTGAATAGGATAATTTTTCTTACCTAATAAGATAAGTTTCTTAGTGAATTCGTCTAATTGATCTAGATCGTAAATTGAAGGAGTTAATCGATTTTCTATTAAATTATCCATCGATTTTTGTTCAACATTCATTACTAGAATTGGAGATTTTATACCATTTTCTCTTAGTTCTACGCCCTCATCTGTATAGGCTACGCCGATGTAGTCAATATGATTTTGCTCTAATATTTTCGCAGATTCAATTAATCCAGTTCCATATCCTGCTGCTTTTATCATTACTAGTAATTTTGTTCTTGGAGCAAGTAAACTTCTGTAGTAGTTTAAGTTTTTAACTAGGCTAGAAAGATTTATTTCTAAGACAGTATTGTGTTTTTTCTGTTCTAATTTCAAATAAATTTTTTGAAAATCAGCAACTTTTTCTCCCTTTAATAAGACATAGTGTTCTTTGAAAATAATATTATTAAAGTGTTTTAAAAATTCAGATTCGCTTTTAAAAATTAAATATTTATTGGGAAATAATTTAACGTTTTTAAAGAGCTCTTTTCCAATTCCTATAAACTGGGTTATTTCATAGGATTCTATTAATCTAGAAAGTTCCTCAAAGTCGATATTTTTTTCATTTAAGTCTGAAATAATTAATGTTGTTTTGCAAGACCCACATTCAGATTTCAGAGTTTCTAGGGAAATTTTAAGGGATTGATAATTATTCTGGTAGGAATCGTTAATAATAACAGAATTATTTATTCCAGATTTTTTCTCAAATCTTAGAGCAATTTCAGGAAGTGAAGGACTCAAAGACTTTATTTCTTTTAAATCGTACTTTATCTGGCTTAAAAACCCTACACAACAAATAAAATTTTTAGCTGAGTACTCATCTTTTTGTTTAATGAAGAATACTTCTTTTTTATTGTTGTATTCAAAATGTATTTCTTGTCCTTTTTCTAAAACGTTTCGTTTAAGATTAAATTTATTATTTTTAAAATAAGTGTGAATAGTTCCTTTTAAAATCTTTTCTTTTTCAATTCTTAGTTCATCGATTGAATTAAAGTTTTCAATATGTTCTTTGCCAATATTAGATAATATCACGTGAGACGGCTCAATCATTTTTTTCATTAAATCCATTTCTCCAGGCATAGAAATTCCTGTTTCAATGATGGCTAATTCGTGATGATTATTTAAAGAAAGGAGAGTTAAAGCTGCACCAAATTGTGAGTTGTAACTTTTTGGACTTCTTAGAATATTTATTTTTTCTTGCGCAATGAAATTTATCCATTCTTTTATAACTGTCTTTCCATAGCTGCCTGTTATTGAAAGCACTGGTATTTTAAAAGTTTTTCTGTGGTAGTTTGCCCATTTCTGTAGTGCAACTAACGTATTTTCTACCACCAAGTATCCCGTATCTTTTTCTGTTTTTAAAGGGTGTTTATGAGTTATAAATTGTTTTATTCCATTTTCATAAACCTGGTTAATATACTGATGCCCATCGTTAAAATTTGTTTTAAATGCCAAAAATACGTGCTCATTGTTTTGAACAAATCTTCTGCTATCGTAATGAACATTACTAATTGGTAAATCTATATTTCCTATACATTTTCCACCGGTTATTTTAGAAATATCTCGAAGTGTATATGAACTGTTTATTTGCAATTTTTTGAACTAATAGTTTGTGAACGAACAAATTAAACAAAATGTTATGTTGATAACATTCAAAAGATGACATTCACATATTGTGTAAAAATATTGAATTTTGCATTGAAATCTTAATATTATGGACGAGTTTAATTTTAAATCCTTAGAAAGTTTAGCTAGTGAGCTTAAAGATGGAGTCTTTAAATTGCATAGCGGAGGTCTTAGAACAGAAGATATTCATTCTCTTTTGGATTCATCAAGACAATTGCATGAAAGACTTGCAGTATTGCAGTATCTTTTAGAAAAAGCTCCCCAAAAGGAAATAGTTCCAGAAGAAAAAATGGAAGAAGAGTCAAATAGCATTGAGGAAAATCAAATAAACTTGATTGATGTAATTGTTGAGGAAGAAGCTAAAACTGAAAAAGTAGATTTAAATATTTTAAATGATTATAAGTCTGTAAACGAAATTCATTCTGATAGTCCACAAACTTCTTTAGCTGATCAATTTGGTCAACAACCAATTTCTGATTTGACCAAAGAAATTGGCATTAATGAAAAGTATTTAATAACAGAAAATTTATTTTCTGGTGATAACCAGGCTTGTTTAGATGCAATTAAGGAACTAAATGAATTTCAAAATATAGACCAAGCAAGTGATTTTTTTAAAAATTCGCTGTCTAAAAAACACAACTGGAACCCAAAGTCTAATCAAGTAAAAAGATTAATTAATTTGGTAGAAAGAAGATACCAAATTAAATGATTAGATTTTTTTTATTTTTTTCATTTCTTATTTCTTTTGAAATTCAATCTCAAGTCAATAATTTTTCCAAATATGTGGATACACTTTGTAGCGACTACTTTATGGGCAGAGGCTATGTGAAAGACGGACATTTAAAGACTGCACATTTTTTAGAAGAGAAGTTTAAAGAAATAAACTTAGAGCCTTTAAATGAAGATAAGTACATACAGGATTTTAATATAAATGTAAATACTTTTCCTAATCCAGTTGAGCTGAAATTAGATGGAGAAATATTAATTCCAGGGAGAGATTTTATAATAGCTCCTCAATCTATAGGATCCAAAGGAACTTTTAATGTTGTAAAAGTTGACTTAAATAATTGGAGTTCTGTCTTAAATACTAGTAAAGTCAATAAACAATCCATTGTTTCTTTGAACGTATCGGAAATTCGAGACAGAGATACAATTGCAATGTATAAAGAGTTGCGAAATATTTTAAATAAAAACTTTCCAGTTTTGTGGATTTCATCTGAAAAATTACAATGGTCTGTAGCTGACTATGTTTCAAACTTCTCACTTATAAAAATAGCAAGTAAAGCGGTAAATTTTGACTTTTCAACAGTACAACTAAATATTGAACAGGAATTTCAAAAATCGCTAAAGACTCAGAATGTTGTAGGGAAGGTGAGTGGCAGAAAAAAAAAATCTATAATTATTTCTGCTCATTATGATCACTTGGGAATGATGGGACAAGTTAAATTTCCTGGCGCAAATGACAATGCAAGTGGAGTAAGTTTACTCCTTAATTTGGCTTCCTATTATTCAAAAAACCCCAATAAATACAATATTATTTTTATTTGTTTTGGTGCTGAAGAAGCTGGATTAAAAGGATCTAAGTATTTTACAGATCATCCGCTAATAGATTTGAAAAAAGTGAGTTTTCTAATTAATTTAGATATTGTAGGAACAGGAGAACAAGGCATTGCAATTGTAAATGCACTTGAAGAAAATAAAGCCACTAAAAAAATTGGAAAAATAAACACTAGATCAAATTATTTTAATAAAATTAAAATTCGTGGTCAATCCCCAAATTCTGACCATTACTGGTTTTCTCATCACCAAGTGCCATCAATTTTTATTTATACTATTGGTGGAATTCAAGCCTATCACGATCCGTTGGATAAGTCGGAGACATTGCCTTTAAATAAAATAGAAGATTTATACCATCTAATTATTGATTTTGTAAATAGGTTTTGACGAGTTCCTTTATTTAAGATTTTTGAGGTTTAGATTTTATTAAATAAATTCCACAAAAGATTACTAAACACAAATAAAATTGAACTATACCAAAATCTTCTCCATCAATAACACCCCAAAATATTGCGACTATCGGTATTAAGTAAGTTACTGAAGATGCAAATACAGATGACGTTTCTTTAATCAATAAATTAAAAACCCAAAAAGCTAATCCACTTCCTAAGATCCCTAGAATATTTATACACATAAAATTCAAGTAATTAGGATCTTTATTTATTAAATTATTTGTAAAATCTGTCTGAGAAAAAAGTAAAAATCCAGCTATTGGCCCAATGAATATAAAGGACCAACTGGTAATTTTTAATGCAGGAATATCTTGAAGATAAGTCTTGATAATGTTTATGTTTAAGGCGTAGCAAGCCGACCCCACAACAGGTAATAAGGCATATAAAATAGAACTAGATAAAATATTACCAACTGTACTTAAAAATATTAAACTAGTTGCGCCAATCAATCCAACTAATACGCCAATTACTGCTCTAAAATTTGTTTTTTGTTTGAATAGTATCACTCCAAATAAAAGAGTGAAAAGAGGAGTAATAGAATTTAATATTCCATTTAAAGAACTATCTATTTTGGTTTGTGCTTTAATAAATAAAAAATAGGGTATTACACTTCCGATTATGGCTGACAGCAGAAGAATGAATCCTGTTTTCTTTTTTATTTTAAAAAAACTTTTAATTCCTAAAGGAAAGAAAACAAGAAATACAATAAATATTCTATAAAGTGTTATTTCTATGGGCGAATAAGTAGTTAAGGCTTTTTTCATTAAAATAAATGAACTTCCCCATATTATTCCTAAGACACAAAGTATTAGAATCTGATTAATTTTTTTTGAAAAATCCATTTAGTCAACTTCAAATATGTCTTTTATAGACTTTCTGACTTTTTTGTCATATTGAGAATTATCCGATTCAGATCTGTAACCAATAGCAGCAACAACTCCTGCGCTCAAGCTTTTTTTGTTAATATCTAGAAATGCATTGTACTTTAAAGCGTCGAACCCTTCAATTGGACAAGAATCTATTTTAAGAGAAGCACAAGTAGTCATTAAATGAGATAAAGCTATAAATATCTGATTTTTAGTCCATGTAGAGATTTCTTCAGATTCTTTTTTAAGAAGAGTTTTTTTTAAAAAGTCACCATATCCTTTGTTTTCTTCAATAGGTATCTTATTACTTATCGACTTATTCTTTATATATAAGTCAATATCTTTTTCAAATACTTTAGTGGAATTGCAAAATATAAAAATATGCGAAGCGTCTGAAACTTGAGATTGGTTATAGGAAAGTTTTCTTAATTCCTCTTTTTTAGTTTGGTTTTCTATAACAATTACTTTAAATAGTTGCAATCCATAAGAAGTAGGAGCAAGACGAATAGACTCTTTAATTAATTCTATATCTGAATTTGGTATTTTCTTGTCGGGATTAAATTTTTTAGTAGCATACCTCCAATTGTAACAATCTATTATATCCATATTTGATTCAATATTACCACAAATAAAGTTCTCAATGTCTTTTGTTAGGTAATTTCATTATAATTTAATACAACGTAGTTACTGTATGTTGTTAAGATATATATTTATAAGGAAAATTAACTATTGTAAATGGAGACTAGAAAATATCAATGGAAAAATAAAGAAGTTGATGAAAACATTAGCTCCAATCTAGCTAAAGAACTTAAAGTTTCTAAAGTTATCTCTAAAATTTTAGTTTCTAGAGGAATTTACGACTATGATTCAGCACAAAATTATTTTAGACCCAATGAAAAACAATTTCAGGATGGTTTTTTAATGAAAGGGATGAATCTATCTGTAGAAAGATTGAACAAAGCTATCAATGACAAGCAAATTATTCTTATTTACGGAGACTACGATGTGGATGGAACATGTTCAGTTGCTATGATGGTTCGTTTTTTAAAACATCTAAAAGCCAATGTTTTGTATTATCAACCACACAGAGAAACCGAAGGTTATGGGATGTCATTAAAAAGTGTAGAATGGTCTGTAGAGAATAAAATTGATTTAGTAATTGCTTTAGATTGTGGAATAAAAGATTTTCTTGCTGCAGATGCATATACAAATGAAAATATTGATTTAATTATTTGTGACCATCATAATCCTGCCAAATCACTTCCAAATGCATTTTCAATATTAAATCCTAAGCAAAGTGACTGTACTTATCCATTTAAAGAGCTCTGCGGATGTACAGTAGGACTAAAATTAATTCAGAGCTATGTAAATAAATTCGATTTGAAACTTGATTATAGTCCTTATTATCAGTTAGCAGCGGTTGCATCTGCTGCAGATGTAGTTCCACTAATTAAAGAAAACAGGCTAATTACTTATTTGGGACTCTTAGAGATTAATAAAAATCCAATTGAACCATTTTCGTTACTGTTCTCTAAGCTAAATAAAGTTGATAATATTAATCTTGGAGACTTGATTTTTAAAATTGCCCCCAGAATAAATGCCGCAGGGAGATTAGATACTGCATTATTAGCAGCAAAATATTTAATAGCTGACTCTAAAGAAGCTGTTCAAGGATTAGATAAAATAGAATCTATTAATGCAGAACGCAGAAAATTAGATGAGTTAATGACTCAACAAGCACTACAAGATTTAGAAAATGAACCAGAAAATAGATGTACCAATTTAGTTTTTTCTAGCAGTTGGCATAAAGGGGTGGTTGGGATTGTAGCATCAAGAATTACTGAAACTTATTATAAGCCAACTATCGTTTTGTGTGGTCAAGGAGATATTATCACTGGATCTGCTAGATCCGTAAAAGGTTTTGACATATACAGAGTATTAGAAAATTTGAAACATTATTTTGTAAGATTTGGAGGGCATAAATATGCTGCTGGTCTTAGTCTTAAAAAAGAAAACTTAGAGCCATTTAAAGCGGATTTTGAAAATGAAGTTAGAAAATATATAAAAGAACAAGACCTTATTCCAGAAATTACTATTGACTCTGAGCTTTGTTTACACAATCTTTTTGAAGGAGTCAATAATCAATCAACTCCAAAAATTTATAGAATTTTAAAGCAAATGGAACCATTCGGGATTGGGAATCCAAAACCGGTTTTTCTTTTTAAGGACTTACATTTTATAAATACTCCTAGAGTAGTAGGCGAAAAGCATTTAAAGTTTAATTTTTGTGATTCCAAAAAACAAAATAAAATAGATGGTATCTGGTTTAATAGTATTTCATTTTTAAAAATCCTTAAAGAACAAGAAGCTATAGATGTTGCAGGGACAATTGATGAGAATTTCTTTCGAGGCAGCAAAACCATGCAAATAATTATTAAAGATATAAGAGTTAACTAATCTTTATTTTTTCTTGCATCTGAAATAATGTGAAGATCTCTTTGTGGATATGGTATTTTTATTTCATTATTTCTAAACTCTTGATCTATTGCTAACCTTATATCACTTTTAATATTTATTATTTCCCAGGTTTGTTGTGCCCAGAAATAAACATTAAATCTTAGGGCGTGTTCTCCAAAGTCTTCTAGTTCAATTGTTATATTCCTTCTTTTTTCTACTAATGGATGTTTTAATGCGCTTTGATAAAGAATTTCTTTTACCAATTGGGTATCAGAACCATATCCAACACCTACAGAGACATGAAATCTTGTTACCTTATCACTAATACTCCAGTTGATTACGCTTTCTCTAGTAAGATAACTATTTGGAACTATAATAGTTTTACCATCTAAAGTTTTTAATTGTGATGTTCTAATAAAAATATGATTGACTTTACAAATTTCATGATTGGGCATTTCCACTACGTCTCCTACTTTTATACTCCCGTCAAAAAGTAAAATTATACCTGAAAAAACATCTGCTAAAATTGACTGAAGACCAAATCCAATACCAACAAATAGAGCGGCAGACCCAGCAACTAAAAAAGTAATATTTATCCCTACTCCTTGGATAGCTATTATAGCAGCAACAGAATAAATGACATATTTACTTAATTGAATTATAGTGTAAGTCCCCCCTTCATCAATCCATTTTTTTTCTTTTGTAGATCTGTGGATTAAAACTCTGAAAACACTTATGGATATTTTAGATATTACAATTACAAAAAGCAAGTAAAAAACACTTCCAACGGTGAAACTAAATCTCTCGTAAGTTCCGTCAGCTTTTGCTTCAAAGTCAAATCCAAATAATTCAAGGTGAGAAATATTGCTAATTGAAAACTCTTGATGACCAATTGTTAAGGCTTCTAGAGCAAGAATACTACATACAAGTAAAAAAACTTGCTTTATTAGTTTTTTGATATTTTTTTCTCTTCCCTCTACAAGCCACCCTTTTTGTTTTAAAAATCTCTCTAAGCTTTTATTTATCCAGTTGTTTAGAATTAGCCAAATAAGTATAACTATTCCAAAGAGACTTAAATTAAGAAAATGTTCTAAACTAAAATAATCTATAAAAGCCATAATTTATTGTGTTACTATGATACCCAATTCATTTGCAAATATATTGCGAACTTTAATTAATTCCTTAATTTCTTTCATTATTGACTCACTAGAGTCATTTGAGTCCATTTCTTTAAGTACTTGTTGCTTTTCTAAAATAAGATTTTCTGTAACTCTTAATTTAAAAATAAAAACAGACTCTTCTGCAGCTTGTTTTAAACGTTCAGACTCGATTTTTGTATGAATCTGATGTTTATTCTTCCAATTCTCACTCAAAATATTCTCTGATGTTGTTAAGTCTGCAACTAGACTAGTTAGGTTTGGATTTTGGACAAAATGTTGTTCATTTAAGACTAGTCCTTTTTCCAACCCTTCTAAAAACTCATTAAAAACCAACTGATATTTTTCATTTTTATAGGAAAGCTTGTCTGATAAAATTTCCTCAACAATAAATTGTGCTAGAGGATATTCCACGGTTGATTTTTCATTTTCGTTTAACACCTCCACTTTTATAGAGTGTGCTCCATAGCTCAACATTAATCTAATAAGGTCTTGCTCTTGATTACTCAAATCGTGTTTTAATCCTTTCTGAAAAGTTTTACTTGGCAAGTTTTTTGGACTTACTGACGGTAGAGAATTTGGAGAATGTGGTTCTCTTTTAGTGCGTAATTTTTTTTGAACTTCAGTAATGAGAAGTTGCTCATCCATTTCAAATATTTGAGCAGTTTTTTTTATATATACCGATCGAGATACTGCATCTGGAATAATAGAAATTGATGTAATTATATCGTTAATAGTTTTAGAAATATTTATTGGATCATTTTTTGTTTTTTCTAGTAAGTGATTTGCTTTAAAAGAAATAAAGTCAATTTGTTGATCATTTAAATAAGATTTAAAATCTTCAGTAGATAATTGATGGGAATAACTATCAGGATCTTCTCCTTCAGGAAATAAAACTACTTTAACACTTAAACCAGCTTTTAATAGCATATCAACGCCTCTAAAAGAAGCATTAATTCCAGCTGGATCGCTGTCGTATAGAATTACAACATTATTAGTAAATCTTTTTATCAATCTAATTTGTCCATCTGTTAGCGATGTTCCACTAGAAGAAACAGCATTTTTAACTCCGTTATGGTGAAGAGAAACAACATCGGTATATCCTTCGACAAGCAAACATGAATCACTTTTAATAATTTCACTCTTTGATTGGAATAGTCCATAAAGAACATTACTCTTATTGTATATTTCGCTTTCTGGAGAATTGAAGTATTTTGCAACTTTCTTATCAGTTCTTAAAGTTCTTCCTCCAAATCCTATTATTCTCCCTGTTATATTGTGAATTGGAAAAATTATTCTCCCACGAAAAAAATCATAATTACCTTTTTCACCTTCCTTTATTAATCCAGATTTTTTTAATGGCTCAAGGCTATAATTAGAATTTTTGGCTTCATTTTCAAGAGCATTATAATCATCTGGAGAGTAACCAATTTCAAATTCTTCTATAGTCTTTAGGTTATAGTTCCTTTTTTTTAAATAGGATAATCCAACTGATTTCCCTTCATTGGTTTCTGTTAAAGATTTTTTAAAAAATTCGCTAGCAAATTGGTGTGCTAAATACAATCCTTCCTTTTGGTGCTTTGCTGCTATTTGTTCTTCAGATTCTTGACTTTCTTCAATTTCAATATTGTATTTATTTGCTAGCCATTTAAGTGCTTCAGGATAAGATAAATGTTCATGTTCCATTAAAAAAGACACTACATTCCCTCCTTTTCCAGAACTAAAGTCTTTAAAAATTCTTTTGCCAGGAGAAACCATAAAAGATGGTGTTTTTTCATTTGCAAACGGACTTAGACCTTTAAAGTTTGAGCCTGATTTTTTTAAATGAATAAAATCGCCAATAACTTCTACAATATCTGCAGAATCAAAAATTTTCGATATTGTTTCTTGGGGAATCAAATTAATTTTTAGTATAAAATTATGGATTTACAGTATAAAAATACGAATAGTTCACAGTACACAATGCAATTTTAAAAAAATGCATCAACATTTAGCTGTAGATTTTTAATTACCTATACATTTGTGTAAAATTAATAAAATGAGTAAAGATCAATACCAAGCACACGACTATTACTTTATGGA
>MDSY01102334.1_pt1 | contig 11002 bp, 11 predicted proteins | sample 811131 | NCBI WGS metagenome assembly MDSY01 (sample SAMN05326643, study PRJNA326480) | marine metagenome | isolation source: seawater | place: Atlantic Ocean: South West | collected 2010
CTTTTGCTCGTTCAAAGAACTCAACATCTTTGGGGTTAGCTCCTGGCCACCCTCCCTCAATGTAATGAACTCCTAAATTGTCTAACTGCTCCGCTATGCGTAGTTTGTCATCAACAGTTAACGAGATTCCTTCTAACTGAGCGCCGTCGCGCAAAGTTGTATCGTAGATTTCTACGTTTTTAGGCATACTTTTCGAATTAAGGATTGACATACTCATTCCACGATTCGTACTCAGGACGCTTTCCACGCACGACATCAAAATAGATTTCCTGTATTGCCTTAGTGATTGGACCTGGGTCCCCGATTTCTCGATCATCTACAGAACGTATAGGCACAATTTCTGCTGCTGTACCAGAAAGAAAGGCTTCTTCGGCAATATACAAATCACTTCGAAGAATATTTCCTTGGGTGTAAGGGATACCGAGATCTTCAGCTATTTTTCGAACAGTTTTTTGCGTGATTCCTTCAAGTGCTCCAGCCGAAGTAGGTGGAGTAATGATTGCTCCGTCACGAACGATAAATAGATTTTCTCCTGTGCATTCTGAAACATAGCCTTGAGGTGAAAGCAAAATAGCTTCTTCGTATCCCGCTTTGATTGCCTGAACTTTGGCCATTTGGGAATTTATGTAATGACCTACTCCTTTTGCCGCAGGTGGCATTGCGTTAGGTCCATGACGTTGCCATGAAGAGATCATGACCTTCACACCATTTTCTATTCCTTCATCGCCAAGATACGCCCCCCACGGCCAGCAGGAAATAGAGACCTCAACTTTGCATGCAAGAGGATTAAGCCCTATTTCTCCGTAGCCAAGATAAACCAATGGTCGTATGTAGCACGAAGAAACTTTGTTGATTCTTACCGTGTCTAAAACTCCTTTAACGAGATCATCTACTGTCCAAGGGATGTCTATAAAAAGAATTTTTGCTGATTGGAAAAGTCGTTCTATATGAGGACGTAATTGAAAAACGGCTGGCCCTCTATCAGTTTCATAGGCGCGGATTCCTTCAAATGTTCCATTTCCGTAATGCAACGTGTGTGTGAGGACGTGAACAGTTGCGTCATCCCAATTAACGAACTCTCCATTCATCCAGATTTTTTCTGTTTTTTCGATCGGCATTTCAACTCCTCGTTTACTTAATTCAATATCAAACTGTTCAAACAAGCCTCTGGGCTATCGCATCTCCAATAGATGAGGTCCCCTCAACCTGAACTGCTGGATCAGCACAAACTTCTTTTATTCGATCTGCGGCCTCATTCTCACCTAAAAATTCAAGCATCATCGCTCCTGAAAGGATAGCGGCCGTAGGGTTAGCTATACCTTGGCCAGCAATATCAGGAGCTGATCCATGTACTGGTTCAAACATTGACGGCCCAATTTTAGTCGGATTTAGATTTGCAGAAGCAGCCATCCCTATACCTCCAGAGATCGCTCCGCCAAGGTCTGTAAGTATGTCCCCGAATAAGTTATCGGTAACTATTACGTCGTATTGATCAGGGGATTGAACAAAGTAAATGCAAGCAGCATCTACATGGTTATAGGACGTGTCCACATTTGGATATTCCCTCGCTACTTCATTGAACGTACGCTCCCAGAGGTCTCCAGCGAAAGTGAGAACATTTGTTTTGTGGACCAGTGTTAAATGCCCTTTCCTATTTGACGCAAGATCAAATGCAAAACGTATGCAACGCTCGACTCCCATACGAGTGTTAACTGAACCTTGTGTAGCTATTTCGTGTTCAGTGCCTTGGCGTAAAACACCGCCTTCGCCGGCATATGAACCTTCAGTGTTCTCCCTAACTACACAGAAATCAACATTATTCTCAGCGTAAGTAAACGGTCTCAAATTGACATACAGATCAAGAGCGAACCGCATCTTAAGTAATAACCCTCGTTCAATTAGTCCTGGTGGAACGTCAGGTGTACCTACGGCGCCAAGATATAACGCGTCTAAACTCCGCCATTCTTCGATTACCTCTTCAGGTAAAACTGTTCCATCTCTGCCATAACGATCACCACCGAGGTCGTATTCAACGGTTTCTAGATTCACGCCTGCAGCGTCAATCACCTTTAGGCCTTCAGAAATAACTTCTGGCCCAATACCATCACCGCCAATGATGCCGATTCGATGTGCCACGTGGGTGCTCCTTATGTTCCAAGTTGTGCAGTGTAATTTAAATAAAAAACCGTCCACTTAAGCGGACGGTCAAAGCGCACAGGATAAATGTGCGCTAAAAAATTTTGATCACCGAAAGTAATCTGTCCATCACTTTAAGTCTAGCAAACTGCCCGTAACACTGGTCAAATAGGTTAAAGAGAAGTGTAAGAAGGTGGCGGTGCCGATTCTTGCGGATACGATCTCGCCTCATGCCGGAAATGCAACAACTTTCACAAAAAGCCTATGACCGCCTTGTAGCTGAACTACAGGATCTAACTACTCGCGGAAGAATAGATATTGCGAGAAAAATTGAGGCAGCACGCGAATTAGGCGACCTTTCAGAAAACGGTGACTACCACGCCGCTAAAGAAGAGAAAGGAAAAATGGAAGGACGCATAATGCATATTGAAAGCGTTCTAGAAAATTGTGAAATCATTGAAGAATCCTCTGGAGACGTTGACGCCGTTACTCCCGGGGTAACTGTTTCCATACTGTATGAGGGTGACGACACTCCTGAATTATTGCTTGTTGGATCAATTGAGGAGAAGAGAGAAGATATTGATGTTGTTTCTCCAGGTTCGCCTTTAGGGGAAGCCCTTCTTGGCGGAAAAATTGGTGACACCGTCTCTTTTGAAGCTCCACATGGAATTTTGAAAGTAAAAATAGTAAGTATTGAGAACTAGGACTTTTGACTCAATACTTTTATGGAAATTAAACCTCTCTGGTGGAAGATACTTGTACTAATTGGCGGTGTCTTCATCGCTACCGCTTTATTTCTTTCTCTCGGGAGTTCACCAAAGGAAATTGAAGAAAGGCCTTCTATTTCTGGGTTTGAACCGGAATAATTGCTTCAACTTCGGCGGTCACATGTAGTTCCAGCCCACATTGAAAGAACAACCCCAATATCACTCGTAGCATTAGTTAAACCGTTTATTCCGTCATCTTGCAAAATACTGACAAAGTCGAAACTGAAATAACCAGTCAAGTCGCCATCTATGGCCGTTTCTATCGAGAATGCTGTATAGATTTCTCTCATTTCAGCAACTGTTGAGCCAATACCGATACGTTCTATGGTCCAAATGGAGGACTCAGTTGCCCACGGTCCAGAAACAAACCATTGACCAAAGACTGCATCAACTCCAGGTTCTCCATCTTCAATATCTTCATCCACCAAAACCACTTCAACATCTCCATAGGTGACTCGCCTGACTATCGGAAGGTCACATAATGGATCTTCTACCCAGCCGGTGTCAGCAACTGCTGGACCAATTTTTACGTCTAATTCGAGTAACACTTCTTCGGCAGAGTCATCAAAAGCGACCAAAACTGGGGTCCCGGTGCCATCTAGTAGAAGCCCAGCTGAAGATAATGTCACCATTCCTAATGGTGGAATCGTGGTGGTTGTAGTGGTGGTTGTAGTGGTGGTTGTAGTGGTTGTTGAAGTGGTCGTTGTTGAAGTTGTTGAGGTCTCTTCAACTGCTTCTGTAGTGGTAACAGGAAGAGTGGTTGTAGTTGAGGTGGTGGTTAGCGGAGTCAACACAGAATCATCTTCTTCGCCGCCAGTGATTTGGTCTATAACTACATAACCAATAGCGCCTGCGACTCCAACGATTAAAAGCAAAACTATTAATATGCGAGGAACCTTTCGACGTTTACTCTCCTCTACGCCTGTGTCTTCTTCAAATACTGATCGCTCACCTGCAGCAATGACACTTGGTGCGGGTTGAAAGGCAGAGGCAGTCAAAGTTTCTTGTTGGCCTAGGTCTTCAAGAGTTACTCGTGGCGCTGGACCTGATGGGGTGTCTCCATGACGTTTCCAAAGTAAGCCCCCTATCACGCCGGAGAGGTCTGGATCCAAATCTGCAGGTCCGTGTGTTGCCATCGCTGACCAAGCTTTTGTCTCACTGACAAATTCGACTTCACCGATAAGAGCTCTTTCTGCTGCAGCTACGTACGCTTCTTCTTTTGGCCCCCCTGCAGTTAATACGACTAAAACCTGATCTGGTGTTTTATCTAATATTTGAATACTTTTTGCATAAACCTCAGCCAGTAGCCGAGCAAGAAGAGTTTCAGAGGTTGTAGATCGACCTCCTTGCGACATGATCTCTTCATCGAAAAGCCTCCCAATAGGATCATCAACTATGCCTGAGGGATCTTGCTCCATCTGATCATTTGCTTCATCACCAAAGAATACGGAATCGTCTAAACCAAGATGTATTGACATTGGCATTCCAGCTTGACCTCTACCAAGAGCAATCAAATCAAGACGGCCATCGCTATCAACCGCGGCATGAATAGCCGCGGGATCAAAGTGGATTGCGAGAGTTGTAGCCATATGTTCCAAAAGCCTTCTGAAATCTGTTCTTCTTAGACCTTAGAGGTTCAACACGAGATTGAATACTTACTAAAAGATATCGTAACTTTTACCCATCGGTAGTAAATATGGGTTTTTATCTGGCATCATTCTTAGTGATGGATCTTCGCCAACTGCACCTACTGCTTGCTGTAGCAGAGCATCAGAGTTTCTCTGGTGCAGCGCGCGCCCTCCACACTGTTCAATCTAATGTTTCTACGCATGTAGGAAGATTAGAAAAAGAATTAAAAACAGTGCTGATCGATCGGAGGACCATGTCCCCTACTGCCGAAGGTGAAGCAGTCATCGAACGTGCGCAACGTATCCGCAGTGAACTTAGAGCAATAACCGATGACATTGCTTCTATGAAAAGTGAAGTTGCCGGCTCAGTAAACATCGGATGCATTGGGACGGTTGCCCGTTGGATAGCTAACCCCTTGCTTCAAAAACTGAGCGGCGAATACCCGAGTCTCCACCCCGTCATTATTGATGAAATAACCGCCTCATTAATACCGAAACTCCTCACCGGAGAACTCGACATAGCGATAATAAATTCTCCTGTTCTTGCAACTGGAATTCAAACCATGCCCCTATTTGAGGAAGAGTACGTTGTTATAGTTTCAGGAACTCATCCTTTATCCAAGAATAAATCGATCAAACTTGAGGATCTTTCTGATTTGGAAATCATGCTGACCCCGCCAGGTACTGCAATTCGTGACAGCCTTGATAAGGAAGCGGGCAATGCTAATATCAACCTCTTACCAACAGTAGAAGTTACCGGCCTGCGACTTTTAGCTTCACTTGCCATAACAGGGACGACTCCTGCACTTCTACCCGCTAGCGCTGCATCTGGGCACGCTGAAGGTGATTGGACGGCAATACCAGTCAAAGGGCTATCTAAACGGAAAGTTGATTTAGCTTTTAATCAAAAAATGACACCTTCAACACCAGTGCGTTCAACCATTGACGCTTTAACTCAAACTATTTTGGAAAATGCCCCACATCAACCCGGTATTCATGTAACGCTTAGCCAATGAACCTTGATTCTGTAACGACTTCTGTGGGACTACGAGCTGGAACAACCGGCAACGTATCTTTTGGTCTTTCTACCATTGGTGAACGAAAAGTAATTCAAGTTCATACTGGGGGAGAAAAACTTGGAGCACTTCTCCCTATCGACGGAGAAAACCTCGCTGAAGCCGCCCGAACTGCTTATCGTCAGCGCATACCTTTAATTTGTTATATAAGTTCCAGCGGTGCAGATATTTCCGAAGGCGTTAAGGCCATCCATAGTTGGGGCACCGCGGCAAGAGAGTTCGTCAACTGCTCAGGTGTGATTCCTCTAATTTTCTGTGTAACTGGCCCAGCAGTATCAGGTCCAGCCTTACTTCTTGGACTCGCTGATCTTGTCGTCATGATCGACGACTCATACGCTTTCGTAAGTGGGCCAAACATGGTCGAACAATACACAGGAGAAGAGATTTCACCGGAAGGACTAGGTGGAGCCTCAATGCACGCCAGAACCTCCGGTGTAGCTCATTTCGTCGTTCCAAATTCTGAATCTGCAGACAACTTAATTGCTGAATTATTGACCTATCTCCCAAACAGCACTGATGAACTTCCCGTTGCTGCATCTAGTAGTGACGCTCCAGATAGGAAACTTCCTGATGTCGGATCAATCATCCCTGATTCTCCTACGGGGAGTTACGACGTTCGTAAAGTAATTGAGGTTTGCTTAGATGACGAGTATTTTCTTGAAACGCGAGAAGACTTTGCCCAAAATTTAGTCACTGGTTTTGGTCTTATTAACGGTCAGCCTGCAGGTATTGTGGCCAACCAACCACAATCTATTGCTGGGACATTAGATATTCCTGCTTCACAGAAAGGCGCAAGATTTGTAGCTTTCTGCGACGCATTCAACCTCCCAATCGTCACTCTTGTAGACACCTCTGGTTTTTATCCCGGTAAAGACCTTGAATGGAAAGGGATGATCCGTTACGGGGCCCAAATGGCTTTTGCGTACGCCCGAGCTACCACCCCACGCATATGTGTGACCCTGAGAAAATCTTACGGGGGCGCCTACATTGTGATGGACTCTCGTTATATGGGAAATGATGTAATGCTCGCCTGGCCAACAGCGGAAATCGCAGTAATGGGAGCAAAGGGTGCTGTAGAAATCCTTCATCGTGACGCAAGTGATGATGAAAGAGAAGATCTCATCACCGGATATGAAGAACGGTTGCTCAATCCTTATGTTGCTGCAGAACGTGGAACAGTAGATCGAGTTATCGACCCTGCGGACACCCGAATAGAAATAATTAAAGCTCTTGAAATGCTCCTAGGGAAACGTGAAAAACTTCCGAGACGACGCCATGACAATGCCCCTCTTTAAAAGGTTTTTACCAATCCAAAAATAAAAAAGCGTATTTTTCTATTTTCCCGACTTACTTTTAAGCTTTAGCGTCTAGGTAAAGTCAAAAAAGTCATATTCATTGGTTAAATGAATAAATAGGCATAAATATATTTTATGAAAGGTTGCTAGGTGCCAGAATCCATCACCATTACTGACAACCGGACGGGCGAATCGGTTGAAATCCCTATTGTTGATAAGGGAGTAGATGCCAAAGCATGGAGTTCGTTACTCCCCGGGATTTGGTTCAACGATCCGTCTTTTGGATCCACCGCAGGCGCAGAAAGTGGTATCACCGAGCTAGACGGTGGAGCTGGAATTCTTCGGTATCGCGGTTACCCAATTGAACAAATAGCTACATCTCTTACTTTTCTAGAAGTTACCTATCTCCTACTTTTCAATAAATTGCCAACTAAAGAAGAAGTCGAATCTTTTGCTTTAGAAATAGCTGAACAAGCGCCAATTCATGAAAACTTTCATAAACGCATCCTTGAAGGATTCCGCGACGACGCTCATGCTATGGGTGTTCTCATCTCAAGCATCGCAGCTCTCTCAACATTCTTTCCTGAAAGTAAAGACATTGACGACCCTGAGATAAGGCGCCTTCAAATGGTGCGCTTAATCGCGAAAATGCCAACCTTGGCGTCAAGCGCTTATAGAAAGAACGTTGGGGCTCCTTACGTTCAGCCTGACCCGGATCTTGACTACACCGGAAACTTTCTCACCATGATGTTCTGTCACCCTGATGGGAGCTACGACATAGATCCTGTGTTACGCAACGCCCTTGATCTGTTATTTGTTCTCCATGCTGATCACGAACAGAACTGCTCCACTACTACTGCTCGGGCTGTTGGTAGCGCCCATGCGGACCCTTACGTAACGATTGCTTCTGCTGCTTCAGCTCTTTACGGCCCGCGGCACGGTGGAGCGAACGAAGCTGTTTTACGAATGCTTGAAGAAATCGGCTCTTACGACCAAGTAGACGATTTCATCGCCTCGGTTAAATCTGGTGAAGGAAGGCTCATGGGCTTCGGACACCGAGTTTACAAAAGTTACGATCCGAGAGCAGTCATCGTGAAAGAGACTGCACATCGTGTATTTGAAATTACTGGAAAGAACCCTTTGCTTGATATTGCGCTTAAGTTAGAAGAAGTTGCGTTGGCTGATCCTTATTTCATAGATAGAAGTTTGTACCCAAACGTAGATTTCTATTCAGGTCTCATTTATCAATCCATGGGGTTCCCTGTAGAGATGTTCACTGTTCTTTTCGCTATCGGGCGAACTCCCGGTTGGCTTGCCCATTGGGACGAAATGCTTCAACAGGATTCCCGCATTGCCCGGCCTCGCCAAATTTACACAGGTCCAGAGGAACGAGATCTTCCCAACTAACAACTCACTAATTGCAGCCTTTTTGAGGAGTTCACCTCTGAATAATGCATCATGGACTGTATGAATGAATTGTTAGATGCCGCTAATTCCGTGTTTGACGACGTTGTTGCGTTTCGCCGTGACATTCATCAACATCCTGAATTAGGGCTAGATAATCCCCGCACTCAAGAAAAAATTCTTGATGCCTTAGCTGATCTGCCTTTAAATATCAGCACAGGTAAAGGGCTTACTTCTGTAATAGCTGATTTAGATGGCGTTAACGATGGGCCGACAATACTTTTACGAGCTGACACCGATGCTCTGCCGATGACCGAAGATTCGAATGAATCTTTTTGTTCTTTGGATCCTGGTAAAGCCCATGCCTGTGGACATGATGCCCATACAGCCATGCTTGTGGGAGCTGCACGCTTACTCTCTCAACGACGTGAAGAACTTTCTGGTCGTGTGCGTTTCATGTTTCAACCAGGTGAAGAAGGTGCTGGTGGAGCTCCAATCATGATCGAAGAAGGAGTCCTCAAAGATGTAGATCGAGCTTTTGCTATACACATCACTCCAAACATTCCTACTGGATACGCTGCTTGCCGTCCCGGCCCATTCATGGCTTCTACTGACACTCTGCGAGTTACAGTCACTGGAAAAGGTGGACATGCTTCAACCCCTTATCTTTGTACCGACCCCATACCAGCAATGGCAACCATGATCACTTCGCTTCAAACTGCAGTTACTCGTGAAATAAATGCTTTTGATCCTGCTTTGATAAGTATCACACACGTAGAAGGCGGCACTACTACGAATGTCATACCGGAAACTGTTTTCTTTGAGGGAACTATTCGATGTGTATCTGAGAGATCACGGGACAAGGTGCGTGAGGCTATTCGCCGTGTGTGCACTCAAATTGCTTTGGCTCATGAATGCGAAGCTTCTATTTCCCTTGAAGAGGGATATCCGGTGACCGTGAACCATTCAGATCAATCTGATTTTTTTGGGAAAGTGTGTGAACAGACTCTTGGGGAAGGAAAGTTTTTAACTATGCCATCACCAGTTATGGGCGGTGAAGATTTCTCTTATGTTCTCCAGCAAGTTCCTGGCGTGATGGCTTTCTTAGGAGTCTGCCCTGATGATGTAAAAGACAGCCTCCAAGCAGCTCCTTGCCACTCCAACCGTATGAGATTAAACGAAGTTGCCATGATTAACGGCATGGCGTTACATGTAGGGATGGTTCTCAATGACTGAAGAGAATCCTTTTGAGAACTTTGAGGTTCCACCATTTAACGAACTTATGGCTTTAGAGCCTCATGGGCCTGATGTGTATGTAGGGACAAGCCCGCATTACCCATGGGGTCGTGTGTACGGAGGTCAAGTGGTCGCTCAAGCTCTTCATGCAGCGGCTCTAACTGTTGGAGAGGAATACCATGCTCATTCCTTGCATTCCTATTTCATTCGGGGCGGGACTAGTGACGAACCAATTCGTTTTGAAGTCGACCGGATTAGGAATGGACGCTCCTTCGTTACCCGGCGAGTAGTAGCTCGACAATCTGACGGAGCGATCTTTAATCTTTCTTGCTCTTTTCAAATAGATGAAGATCAAGTTGATGTACAAGAGTCTCAACTTTTAGATGATGTGGGTGAGCCCGGAAGTGGAGACTCAGATGATTGGGGGTTCATGAATCAACGTATCGCCCTGCAAGAAAAAGGGCGCACTGCTACGTGGATGAAGGTTGCCGACACTATTGGAGATAGTCGAATTCTCCAATCCTGTGGCTTGGCTTTTGCTTCTGACGAAATGCCGATGAGTACTATCAGACGTTCTCATCCATTATTAGAAGGAGTTGAGCGAGGAGATCCTGCCTACTACGAGACGTTTATCGGCGCCAGCCTTGATCATGCCATCTGGTTTCACCGGCAAGCAAAAGCAGATGATTGGCTACTTTATGACTTCCGCTCACATGGATTAACTGGTGGTCGTGGTCTCGCCACCGGAGAGGTTTTCACTCCCGACGGGCTTCATGTGGCCACCGTGGTTCAAGAGGGGCTCTTCCGGCAACGAACAAGATAGTTGCGAGTGAATATTCAATACCGAAACTGGATGAAAGATCTCTAATTTATGGATTTAAAACGTCTTCTTAAAATCATTTTGTTGATTGTTTTTGTATTAATAACTGTCTTTGGTGTTATTGGTTTAATTGCCAACTTGATGGAAGCTTATGCTAATGGGTTTGACACCCCCACGGATCCTTTGTGTGCCACTCTTCAACAACAAGGAGCAACAGATATAGATTGCGCCACGTATTCGAGCCAACTCACTGGTTCAATTGTGGGTAACGTCATTACTGCAATCATATGGTTTTGGATTCTCTCGCGAAGAAAAAAACGATCTACTGCGCCATCACCAAAGTCTCCATATGAAATTCCTACAGAATCCAGAAAAAAGCGTCAAAGAAAATCAGAGAGTGATTTTCCAGACTTTGATGATGGACAAGGTTCCATCTTTTCTTGACAACTTAATCATTCATCCCCTAACCAGCCCTCAAATATGAGTTACTGTTGTTTTATACCGAAGGGGGGTATTGAGATGGATGATCCGACACAGGAACGATCTTTTTCTTGCGTGAAATGCCACGGAACTGAGTACGAGACTGGAGAGATCCGAACTACGGGTTCTGGTTTCAGCAGATTCTTAGATTTACAAAATC
>MDSY01005807.1_pt1 | contig 10999 bp, 10 predicted proteins | sample 811131 | NCBI WGS metagenome assembly MDSY01 (sample SAMN05326643, study PRJNA326480) | marine metagenome | isolation source: seawater | place: Atlantic Ocean: South West | collected 2010
AAAACTTAAAACTTAAAACTTAAAACTTAAAACTTAAAACTTTTCCGTTTCTCCACTCCAAGCCTCGGGACGTCAGACCGCTCGGCGCGAAGGGGTCGAGTTGGGCCCAAGACGGCGACCGGGCGAGTTCACGACTCCACGTCTTGTCTCGACTTATTGCGTGGAGGTTATATTCGAAGGGACACTCAGGCAGAGTAGTTCTCGCTTGGTGAGCGGTGGGCACCTTGAATTTCTTTCTGGGACCGCGTGATGTCCTCGGGAGACCTGTCCTCGGACGACTCTGGGGACGAGGATGACGTGCATGATGCCGCGGCACGCACGTTGCCTGAAGCATCAGGTTCCGGAGAAAGCAACGACGATGACGCCGAGGACGTTGACGACATTTTCGGCCACCGAAGACCCACAACAATGGACGAGCCGTTACCCGAATTTGACGATGGTGAGACTCGGGACATTGAAACCAAAAAACGCTGCGTCCGCCGAAAGAAACAATCCCCACTCGGTGTGTGCCTCGTGAATTGCAAGTACCCGCTGTTGCACGACATCACGACAAGCTTGGGGTACAAGCCAGTCGAGGAAGACGGTGATTGGTGTTTATTTTGGACGGACACTAGTGTGGCGATTGAGCGCGTGATGCGATTGAAACCGACGCAAAAGATCAACCATTTCGTCGGGATGCTTGAGATTTGCCGCAAAAAAGCGCTCGCGCGGAACTTGGCCCGAATCGCGGCGAAGTTGCCACACACGTTCAACTTCGCACCGCAGACGTTCGTGCTTCCCGAAGAGCTGGAAACGTTCATGGACGTGGTCAAGGCGAACAAGAATGCTAAAACGGGTAAAAATATAAAAAAATTGCCTACGTACATTTTGAAGCCCGACGCCGGGTGTCAAGGCAAAGGTATTTCCTTGGTGCAGACTGATTCGCAAACGGTGGGGGCACTGAAAGAATTGGGGATGCTTGGTGCGGATGGCGAAAGGGTCAAAAACCCAATCCTGAAGAATCCAAACATAAACGTCGTCGCGCAGACGTACTTGAGCAATCCTTTTTTGATCGACGGACGGAAATTCGACTTGCGCGTGTACGCCTTGGTCACCAGCGCCAACCCCCTACGAATGTTCGTGTACTCCGACGGCTTGGTGCGGTTTTGCACCACGAAATACTTCCCGCCTGATTCGAAAAATATGAGCAATCAGTGCATGCACCTCACGAACTACTCGCTGAACAAACACAGCGAAAACTTCGTGCGCGCGGAGGACGTCGGCTGTTTACGCGTGAAAACCAAAACGCCGGCGGATCGCGCCCGGGCGCTTTTGCGGGACGGAGGCACGTATCCTGAAGGGATTAGCCCTCAGGAACCCTTGTATGATAGCCCTGAAGTTGAAAGTCCTAGAAGCCCTAGCTCTGAAAACCCTAGTATCCCTATTGGTGACGGCGGCGTGGCTAGTAAGTGGTCGGTTCAAAATGGCTTGAAGCCGTGGATGGCGAGAAACGGGTACGATTTTGAGTCCACTTGGGATGCAATATCCGACGTGTGCGTCAAAACCGTTATCGCCGCGGCGCCTACGTTGCGGCATAACTATCGGAACGCGATGCGGCAGATGGACGATAAGAACGAGAAGAACTCGGATGGAGATGGTACCAGTAAAGGAAACGACGCGGGCTATAATAAACATTTGAAAAATTTGTGTTTCGAGATTTTAGGGATCGACGTCATGTTGGACTCGCGGTTGAAACCGTGGTTAGTGGAGGTGAACCACTCGCCTTCGTTCGCAACGGACTCGCCGCTGGACTTGCAAGTTAAAGAAAACCTCATTAAAGACACGATTAACTTGATTAAATTGGACCAGAAAACCATACGGCGACGGAATAAATTAGAACAAACCAGCGCGCGAGCGAGACTCGGTGTGGAGGAAGAGGAGGTGCCAAAAGCGGGGGACGAAACTTTGGGCGACGTGAAGAAACTTCCCGAGACGACAGCAAAACTTAAACCCAAAGCAAAATCAAAAGAGAATCACGGTGCGTTTAACTTAGTGTTCCCTAATCCTGATTCGGGTACACAGAAAACGTACGACGAGTGCTTACACGTGGCGAGCGAAAACTTCGAGCAGTATGGGGCGCATGCGAAAGCGAGAGACGCGATGAAAAGAGCTTCTGAAGCGTCCCAGGTACGTTTAGCCGAAGCTCGAGTAAAGTATTTGTTCCGTGAACGGGGCGTTTCCTTGCCGGTTGGAGACCGGTTTCGGCGGGTCGTGGAGAAAGCGATGCGCGTTCGTGAAAAAACGGGGGTTGATGTTGAGTGGGATAAAATTAATCCCCGGCTGAAAAGCAGAGCGGGGACGCCGCGAACTCGTTTTCGCGGCGGGAGTAAATCGCGACGCGTTTCGGCAACAGAAGTCAGCGGTGAGTCGTCCAGTGATGATGATGGCAGAGCAAGACGTCCCTATGGTGGTCCTCACAACATTTTAACTACTCTCCCGGCTTCGTCGTTCCGAGACTCGTTAGTGACGAAATTGTTGCAAAAACCTCGCGGCGCCGCGCCAACGGTTATCAATCTGCAAGGCGACGCGATTCGAAAGTTAATGGCATCGAGAGCCGCGGAAGCCAAAGCCGCAGCGGCCACGGCGCAGGCGAAGCGGATAGGTACGTTAAGTTTAGGGGGGGTTCGAGACGCGCTTGATGCGGTTCGGAGGTTTGAACAGAAAGTGGGGGCCCCGCGTGACTTGGGTATTGCTTTGAAGCCGACGATGCGACGCGCACCGAGTAGTTCGTCCCACCAGAGACGCGACGTCTCCTCGAAGAATTTAAAAGCCTCCCATGAAGCTCCACTCGACGGTTTCGGGTTTGGGCTAGTTGGTGAGAAGCTGAGATAAGTAGTCATAAGACGTGTCGTTTGTATTAGTATTCAAGCTTCCAGGGGTGAACATGAGTATGATGAAACACTGATTTCATACTCGTGATCAATTTTACATTTGAGATATGGAGGTGTTGACTCACACGTTGTTTGATATTTTGAACGACTTGCGCGGTCTCGCGAATTCTTTCGAAACTCCCGCCGGCGCGACATCGTTGCTTGACATTCTGAACGACTTGCGCGGTCGCACAGATTCTTGCGAAATTCCCGCCAACGCGTCATTCGCGTTGTGGTTCGCGGTCCCAGGCGCGAATTTCGCGGGCCCGACATTTGGTGCCGGTGCCACTTTGTGGTTGCCCTTAAACTGTAGTTTGGGCTGAAGGTCGCGTGTTTTTGTTGCTCGAGGGGGTTGCGGCCCGGGCGGTAACGTCCCCGCGAATGCCGACTCGAGCAACGCCGAGTTGACGCGAACGAGCGGTCCGGGTGCCGGCGCAACTTTGTTGTTGTGCCCCCTTCCCCTTGGCCCGCCATCCTTACTGAGCGAAATCGGCAACTCTGATCCTTTGTAGTACGCGTACGCGCCTACCGCGGCAGCTACAAAACAAACACCCGTCGCCACAAACGCGGCGATTCCAAAAGGGCTCCCCGCGAAAACGACCAAGGTGTTTTCTTTCTCACCCGAAAGCGTTTCCACCATGACCCCGAGCGTGGCGTTGTTCGCGCCAAGGTTTAACCCGGTGCCGTCGTTTGTACCGCCGTTCGCGTCGTTCGTCGGTTCCGTCATTGTTCCGTCGGTTTCCATCTCCGTTCCGGTATCCGCCGCGTCAGGCGCGGCGTTTTCGTTTTCAACAACCCGTCCGCCCGCGTCGTCGTCGCCCGCCTTGATGTGATTTCTCGCCACGGGGGATTCGGTGGTTTCAGTCTCGCAGCCGTCACCGGCGTTTCCGTCAGCGCATTCGGCGCAGTCAAGACCGGCATATCCTCTAGCGCAGACCGAGCAGGTGTCACCGGCGTATCCCCTAACGCATTCATCGCAGTCGTCACCTGCGTATCCCCTAACGCATTCCGAGCAGGTGGCACCGGCGTATCCTGAGGCGCAGTCCGAGCATGTATCACCGACAAATGTTGTTGCGCATTCATCGCAGCTGTCACCAGCGTATCCCCTAACGCATTCCGAGCAGGTTGCACCGACAAATCTAGTGGCGCATTCCGAGCAGGTTGCACCGGCGTATCCTGTGGCGCATTCATCGCAGTCGTCACCAGTGTATCCTGAGGCGCAGTCCGAGCATGTATCACCGACAAATGTTGTTGCGCATTCATCGCAGCTGTCACCGGCGAATCCTGTGGCGCAGTCCGAGCAGGTGCACGAACCCGTGGTCCCCCCAATTTCGCCACCGTTGATGCAGTAGAAGATGCCGTTGCTGCCGTCATCGGTCGAGACGTGGCTGGCAGTGCAGCTCGCATCAAGAGTCCAGATGTTTCTACCCTTTCCCACGGCAGCGAGTTTGGCGCCGTCGCTCGAGAACGTGATGTCAAACCAATTGTGCGTGGAATCCATGCCTGTATCATCGCCGGGTTCGACCTCAGTCCACGTCACTCCAGAGTCCGGAGAGGTCCAGATGTTTCCACCGTTAACAACGGCGGCGAGCTTGGTGAAGTCGTCCGATGAAGTGATGCTCCTCCAGTTCTTATTGTTCGTCGCGTCTTGCTGACTCCAGTTGCTTCCAGAGTTCGAGGAGACCCAGATGTTTCCACCGTTGACAACAGCGGCGAGCTTTGTACCGTCGCTCGAGGACGTGATACCCAACCAGTCAAGGTGTCCCCCCCCGATGACGTGCTCAATCCACGTCACTCCAGAGTCAGTGGAGGTGAAGATGTTTCCACCCTTGACAACGGCGGCGACGATTTTTCCGTCGCTCGAGGAGGTGATACTCCAAAAGTTCTGGGTTCCCGCCCCGGTTTGCGCACTCCAGTTGCCTCCAGAGTCCGAGGAGGTCCAGACGCTTCCACTATTGCCGTTGACAACCGCGGCGAGCTTGGTGAAGTCGCTTGATGACGCGATATCGTACCATGTTTTCCCGCTCCCCACTGACTCAACCCAGGCGGCTTGCGAGGGGGCGAACGCGGACAGTAAGATCAGGGCGAAGAGCAGAACCCTCAACACGCTTCGGCGGGGCATGTGCTCGGTGGTGTGGGGCGCGGTGACATGTGATGTTATCGGGGAGACATTTGTGTTTAAATATCCCGTCCCGAAACTAAAATCCAGGTGTCCTATAAAATCGAAACGTTTGCGTTGTAACGTCCCGCCGCGACTGCGACCGCGCGAGTCTTCGAAATATCAAGCAACGTGTGAGTCACCACCTGTATTGTATTATCAAGGTTAACTACGGTTGCACGCGCACTACTCTCCCTTGATACCGGACGATACATTCGACGCGCGACTCCTCTCTGACGCCGCCTTTTCCTGTCCCCGCGCGTCGTCCAGTGCCGCCTTGATGTGTTTCCACGTTTTGTGTTTCTCCAGCAACGCTTCGTTTTCCAGCGTATCCGCGTCCAGCACGGAGCCCGCGTGGCGCCACGCCTCTATGACTCGCCCCCAAGCCACTGCGGCTTTGTCCCATTCCCCCGCCGTCGCGAACGCGTTCGCTTCGCGCGTCATTTTTTTTGCCGCCGCTTCGGTTTCGTCGCACCGCGCTTCGTGCGTATCCATCGCCTTTTCCTTCCATCGTCTGGCATCCGCCAACACCGGGTCGTCTTGCCACGCCCCGCCGGGAATACCCAGCGGATAAATCGCCGCCGAGTGGAACGCGCCCACGGCGACGGAAAGTTTGTCCACCGCGTCCGTCAACGGGTGCAGCACGCCCAGGTTGAAATTAACCCTCGCCCGGTCCACCGGGTGTTTCCGTGTGTTTCCTTCCGTGGCGTACAGCTCTATTTTCGTAAACAGTTCCACCGCCTGTGCCCAGTTCCCGACGAAGCACTGTTGCAGCGCGTTCTGGTGCCAGTTGAACGGCCCGTCAGCGAGCGGGTGGTTGTCCAGCAACACCTCGTATTTCTGACCGGGATCGTTCGCGTCGAAGCCCTTGTCCTTCGGCGGCCAAGACGTGTCCTCGCCCGGAGCTGGGTGCCACAGCTCTTTGTACAAAGCGGGCCACACTTCTTCGTCCGCGGGAGTGCCGGACCAGTCGAAGTGTTGTGGAGACCGCACCGTCTTCGGTTGTTCGTTGTCCGGGGCATCGCGTGATTGTGTTTTGAGACGGGTGAGTTTCCGCGAAAGACGGGCTTCGCACAAAGCGGTCCACACCTCGGGGGGGTCCACGAACGAGATGGACCGCTGCGCTTTCTCCGGCTCCGGCGCTTTCTTTGGCTCCGGCGTATTGCTCGTCGGAGCCTTCTTCGCGAATCGGGACGGGGGAAAATACCATGCTGTTTTGGTATTTCCAAACCTCGCTGTGAACGGGGGATGGAGGTCCTCCTTGGTCGAGAGGAGCATGCCATCCAGCCTGTCCAGAGCTGAACGCTGACGCCCCGATGAGCCAGCCGCATCCGCGAGATGGCGGGCGCGCCGCTCGTCCCGCCAGCTCATCGCAGCATGAAGTGGAAAGAGTGACGAAAAACTGAAAAAGTGCTTCGTCGCTGAAAACCACGGGGAGGCCGTTTATGGCGACAATGGTGAGTTAATCACAAGTTAAAATATGACGTTTGACTCAAGAAGTGAGGGTCTAAATACTCGGGTCCTCGGGTCTCCCAAAAAGAACTGGATAAGCGAACACGTCGCGGCGCATGTAGAGCCACACCAAGGTACGCGTAGTACGCAACCGTCCATCGGAACCTCGTCGAGATGTCCACTTTCACCGTTTCGGCGGGTTTCGCCACCTACACCGGCTTCAGGGCCGCGCCCCAGGTACGCGTCGACCCATGACTCCGCCGCCGCGGCCGATTGCGCTCTCAATACCTTTAGGTTTCAGGGTTTTGGCAGTGTGCGGTGCTCTGCATGCGCAAACCCCCAGGTCCCCTCTGCTTCCCTTCGACACATCCATGCACACATGTTGACCCTCCGTATCAATATCCACACCACCAACAGAAGGCCACCGCGCGCGCTGCTGCCGCCCCCCGCGTGGGCGGCCGCGCCTCCCTCCGCGTCGAGGCGAACAAAAAGGTTGCGAAGAAAGCCTCCGTGGTCCTGACGCAATCTGTGGACAAGCTGGGCGCCGCGGGTGACTTGGTTGAGGTGTCCGTCGGTTTCTTCAGGAACCATCTCGAACCGATGGGCAAAGCGAAGAAAGCCACCGCGGAGATCATGGCTGAGGTTGAGGCGGGCGCCGCCGCGGAGGTTGCTGCTAAACAAGCAGAATCCGCGGGCGCGAAGGCAATCGCCACCGCGCTGAAGACCATCGGCAAGTTCGTGGTGAAGAAAACCGTCGGGGAGGATGGCAAGATTTTCGGGTCCGTCACCGCGGCTGATGTGGCGGAGTCAGTGGAGCAGCAAACCGGCAAGGCCCTTGACAAAAAAGCCATCTCCGTTCCCGAAATCTCCGAAGTCGGCGTGTACGACGTCACGGTCAAGCTCCACCCCAGCGTCACCGGCGAGTTCAAGGTGGACGTGCAAAAGGCGTAAGATAGTTGGGCTGTAGTGCAAATCAAAACAAAGCGGCGTAGAGAGTAGATGTGATTCTTTTAGTGTGAACGAAAGGTTCATATATTTCAAATGGCGTATCAGTTTTCCTGAAAGGAATTAGTCACGCCGCGTATTTTCCTTTTTCTCCTCCCAAGTACTCATAGCCCTCACATACCGTCTGGAACGCTTACCTAGCGCAGCAGCACACGCACGGCGTCGTACCCGTCCGCGTTGACGTCGTACCCGTACCCGTATGGGTCGCGGTATGAGTCCAAGGTCGAGCCGGACAAGTCGTCGTTTTCGTTGAGTTCGCTTGTCAAAACTTTTTCGTCGCTTGGAGTCACTTCGGGCGCCGGCGCCGGTTCGGTTCCTAAATCGTTGTATTGCTCACCCGCTTGTTGCAGTGCTGCGCGTGCGTTTGCCTCCGCTGCGACGCGGTACTCTTCAGGCAAAAGTTGAAACTGCGTCCACGACTCGCCCTGGGTGGAGTACATAAATATATCAAACGCAGGGAAAACACGAGTCAGTATTTTTGCGTTTCTGGCCGGGAGGGCGAGTCATCGCGCGTTGACGCACCAGGTTGTAAAGGGAGTCGAACAGCGTGGGCAGGCTGTACCACACGGGGGCGAGCCACTGGGTGAGTCTTCTTCCGCCGCCTGTGCCGCCGTTGTCCAGGTCGTGCGTGGCTCCGGGAGAGGGGGCGACGACGCAGAACACCATAAAAAGGCAAAAGCAAAAAACTGCGAGGGACACGACAGAGGGGTGCGGGGGTCTTGCACCGCCGCGGGGGGCGAAGGGGCCGACGCCTGAGGCGCCGTGCGACGGGAGCACGGCTTTGGGGATGCGAGACTTCATCCTGGAGTGGAAGGGAGTGTGCATGGGGAAGAGGAGAACGGTGCGCGCGTGTGGAGTGGAACCGAACCTCGTATTTTTGGCGTTTCTTTCGAAAAAACAAACCAAAAGTTTGTCGTCTCAACGTAGTTCGACTCCTCGGCCACCTGTGGCGGCACAAACGCGCGTCGCGCGACATGCGCCGCGCGTGCGTCGCGCTCGCGGTGATCGCGTTGACGAATGGCGCTCTTGGCGACACGATGGCGGACATCGACTACGCAGACCTCGACGGGGGGGCTAAGAGCGTCGACGAGTCCGTCGCCGCGCTTCTGCAAAGCGAGCTCGCCGCGTTTCTCTCCCCCGACGTACGGGATACCACGACGACACCACCGGTGTTTGCGTCGCCACCTCCGAGCGCGCTGGATGGAAAGCAGACGCCGTCGATCGAGACAAATGACCTTGAGACCACGCTCGCGGATTTCCTCGCGGTACCTGCCGCAGAGCCTGTCGCGTCGCCGCCGCCCCCGCACGCGCTGGACGAGGTCAACTCCTCGGACGGTGAAACGTTCGAGTCAGTACTCCTCGCGTCGCTGTCGTCTCCGCCACCACCAGCGCCGCCACCACGACCACCACTTGCACCACCACCTAGTCCACCGCCACATCTACCACCAGCACCGCCGCCACATCCACCACCTCCACCTCCACATGCCCTGGACAAGGACAACAAAATATCTCTATCAAACGAGCCGACGTTTTTCGGAACACTGTTCTCTGGGCTAAGGTCACCCCCTCCTTCGCCGCCGCCCGCATCACCACCGGCTCCACCACCAAACCCAAATCCCCCTCCCGTACCAGCATTGCCGCCTCCTGGATCTCCTCCGGCGCCGCCGTGGTGGGAAAACGAGTGGGGCACACTTCTCGCGCCGCCGGCACCGCCACGACCGCCCGCGCCGCCGATTTACCTGCCCTGGCTCGCGCCGCGCTCGCCACCGCCGCGCGCGCCAGTCAGTCTGCCGACAGCATCAGAGTCATCCACGTCAACAACACCATCTGGTCAAGTTCCGTCGACGGTGCCAACAGATGCGACGTCGATAGCATCGCCTCCACCTCCTTCACAATCATCAGCTGCCTGGTGGTTGAACGAATGGACGTACTTGGAGCCTCCTCCTCCGTCGCTGCCTCCTTCTCCGCCACCGCCGCCCTCGCCGCCATCCCCACCACCTCCGCCCTCACCACCACCGTCACCGCCGTTACCTCCTCCCTCCCCTCCGCCAAGTCCATCTCCCCCCCCGTGGTACGAATCCAGAGTCGACGCAATCGACGATTTCGACGCCGCGGCTTTGGCGGACGCGAGCGCGAGTTTAGCGAACAGCTTTGGCGGTTCTCAAAACGGCGGTACCGGCGGCGAGTTGACCCTGACCGACATCGCGAACGCGTTGAGCGCTACTCCGTATATTGACGCACAGGGATTCCAAATATTGGGCATACAAATCCCGAAAGCCCCAGCCTCCCCTCCCCTCCCTGATCCTTTATCCGTGTTGCAGCCGATAGGCAACGCGTCCCCTGAAACCTCTGCGGCGCCCGGAACGTTGAAGTACGAAAACGCCGCGATCGTTGGATCGGCGGTGACTGATTCGTGGGACCGACGGCCGGCGTGGCTGGGAGGGAACACAGGGAAGAATAGTGCTGTTGATGACCCAAATGACCCAAATAAGAACCCAGCTGCGAGCGCTATGGGCACTGCGGCTGTCGTCGGCACGACAGCTACCGTTGCTGCGCTCGGTCCGTACGGGGCGAGCACGTTGTTGTATTCGCTGTGGAGGGATCCGTCAATCGCGGCGTACGCGTTACAGACCTGGGGGGTGGTCGACGCCCTGGTGTTCCCGGCGGGAACGGGGAGACTGTGAGGGCTTAGAGTTAGGTTTTTATCACGAGAAGTAGGTTTGAAAGCGTGTCCCGAACCCGCCCCGACGTCGTGACGTAAAGAGTCACAAACACGCGCGGGGCGACTTGGGGAAATTTTTGCACGTATAGTTCCTTTCATTATACGATAAGCATTTGATCCAAGGTATCGGGGCGGTAAAAAAGTGACCCCCCCAGCGCGGAGGGGGGTCGTCGCTGACGCGCGCTGCATCGCCGGGAATTGAAAATTGGAAAAAATCGCTCCCCAAAACGGCTCCCGTCAAATTTGGCCGTTGAAACGGAAACGTTGGATGTTGATGTGTCGTAGCTTGACGCGGCGAGTCCGTCCGGCACAACACACTGCCCGCGCACGTTGTACGGGCCGCGATGCCGCGGTCGAGTGCTACGATGCGCGCCGCGAAGGCGGTCGCGACTCCTGGGTCGCGTCGCGCCGGTTCCGATGCCACGCGCCGGCTTGGAACCGAAGCGCGGAAGTCCCCCTCTTCCGGAGATCTCATCACCGAGTCGTTTCCCGCGCGTGACCTCGCGGATTCCCTCTCCGCGTTCGCCGCCGTGGACTTCTCCGCGGAGAAGAACATGTTGGAGAACGCCGGGTTGACTCCGCCGACGCGCGCGATACCCAAGGCTGCGAAAACGCCCGTATCTGGGCGTCGCGCGCTCGGCGACGTCGCAAATCTCACGACGTTACGTCCCGGGACGACTAAATCACCAAACGAGGGTGACGCGGTTGACGACTGGAGCGTATCGCTCAACAATTCCGTCTCCCCCCCCCCCC
>MDSY01033611.1_pt1 | contig 10998 bp, 6 predicted proteins | sample 811131 | NCBI WGS metagenome assembly MDSY01 (sample SAMN05326643, study PRJNA326480) | marine metagenome | isolation source: seawater | place: Atlantic Ocean: South West | collected 2010
CTTTGGGCATATTGTCGGATCTGTGTTTAAACGATCGATTCGTGCACCACCAGCCTGTGACTTGACAGCTGTAAGCTCTGAAATGGCACAGGCGTTTGTCAGTGCGGTGCACAGTGAGCTCAAACCTTACGTATTAAGTCGGCTAAAACACTACGAAAATGTCTGTCAAGAGACCCGGGCAACGTTCCATGACATTGTGTCCATAAGCGAGCCATTGACCACGTCACACGAGGCGTCGATGCGAGCTTTAAAAGACATGGTCCATATGTTATCGCCCACGAGTGATGCATATGCGCTGCCTTTTGTGCACCAGTTAGCAACATACGAGACAGATACGAGAGCACCCACGTGCGGTGTTGTGCAAGAATCTGTTTTGCGACAGTTTTACGTGTCTAATCAAGAGGCGGTCCTTCAAATTTCCAGCGATGCGTTACGAGACGTTGACACGATGCAAAGGCATATATCGTCCGTGCCAATGCTATCGCTCGCTTCCTGGCTAAACGATGCCGATCTTATCGTACAAGCGTCTCCTTCACAAAGTACGCTGTGTACGGCGTGTCCTCGTATGCTTCACACCGCGTGGTGCAACCGTGCAGTCTTGCAACTGTGCGAAAGAGGACACGGAATGCACGATAGTGCACAGCGCTTTGGGTTTTTCGGGATACGCGCAGCGCGACTTGCAAATGTTTTGCTGCACATTCTACAAAGCGAGCACGAGCAGAAGTGGTTTCGTTCCATGCACGCAAGTATGTTGGCGAGTCCGCTGCGACAGCTCATATACCAGCTACAGTTCGAACATCAGCTACGAGCAGAATTCGTGGACGGGGGCACGCCTTCAATCTTACACGAATGGCACGATGGGGTTGAGAATGCGGCTCAGCAGGACGATCGCCAAGACGAGACTGTGAGCGTCTACTCAAAGGACGATATTGCGGCAATGTTCCGCGCCGCCGTCGCTTCGAAACACGCCGTCGAACCAACATTGGTCAAGCAATACGCGGTGATTGTGTGCACAGCCACAGCAATTTTGCTTGGGTGCAAATGTGTCGACGCAACTGCGCTTGCGCCTCGTCTCAAGAATGCGTTCGCCACCGAATTTGCGAGCGAGTCGTGCACGTCCATGAAGATTACAGTTGCGCAAACGTTGAAGCGGGCGCAAACGCTTCTTTCGTTGCAAAGCGACGAAGCAACACCACAGCTCGTCAAACTGCCCCCTCAAAACAAACACACTCGCCGCGGCTTGATGGGCATGCGCGTAGACGCAGGAAACGCGCACCGCTTTTGCACGCGCCTGTATGATCTCGCCCGGCAGATGCAATTGCCACACGGGCGTCGCTTTGCAAGAGTGTGGAGGCCAAATCGCGCAGCACAATCTAATGCGCGCGTGCGTACACATGCTCGCACGTAAGTTAAAAAATAAGGCCTCTAGACAGAGTCGCTAGCAAGAAAGCGTTTAGTCGCACTTGGCGGATACGTGTAAGGCGCTGATAACACACGAGCACTGCAACTACTCATTTTTTGTTAAAAATCCGATGTCGACAAATACGTACGCAATGGGTCTGCAGGGCCCTGGACAATTTTCAGGAGGCCCCCACAGTGCCGTCAACGACGCCGGCCCGTCGCCCTACACAGGTGGCGCGCGCGTGCCGGCGGGCACGCCAACCGATGTCGGTGCCGGTGGCTTTACGCACCTCAAAGCGTCTGCGCCGCCGCCAATCCTCAATACTGCCGGTATCAACATGGCACGCCACAGCCGCTCTGCCAATCAGCGCGTGGTTTACGCGCGCGTCGTGCAGATGCACAACCAATGGGCCACCAAAGTGCCACATACGAACAAATGGTCGCTGTCCGGACCGAAAGAAGCATTTGAATATGACCAGCTGCAGGCATTCGAGCTCGCGTGGTCGTACCGTGGCTCGGATCCCACCAACGGAATTGATCTGGGTAAGGTTGTGGCGACCGAAGAAAAATCTTTGAGAGATCCCGATGGCACCGCCGTCGTCGATGCAAGTAAGACACAGCCAGGCACCTACGGCCACATGACCCCGCGCGGCTTCAAGGGCCAGGGGCCAGGTGCCGGCATCGAACGCATGCTGCGCCTCGCTGCGACGCCGTGGGTCGAAGAGGTGTTCGAAAACCACATTGGGCGCCAGAAGATTGCACTTCACCAGGTTCCCATCACTAAGCGTGGTTCTAACCCATACGATAAGACATATTACGACAGCGAAATCTACTTCTTTGATCGCATACTCAGTGACGCAAGGGAGCGTAACGCAAGCATTCCGACTTTGGACACAGCTGATATAAGCGTGCTTCATGTTCCCGATGTCAGTCAACTGCTTGGTGGCTCAGGAAGTGGCGTCGGCCAGGGGTTGAACGTACTTGAAGACGGTTGCTTTCTGATCTCCAAGTTCTTGTCGGGTGACACCGGCGAGATCTCTTTTAAACGAGTCAAACAAAACAGTCATGGAGACGAAGTAAATGTTGTCGAATCCATGGTGGTTCCCAAGAATCTCGGCGGCAAACTCGCCCAACGCGCACTCGTGGTGGAACTGCGCTGCCGTGGACTTCTGTCGTGGCAGCCGGACGGTATCTGCTTGTCCAAATTTGAGTCGTCCGACAGCGTCGCCCAGAACGCGGCGTACGACGCGCAAATGTCGCAGCTTTTCAACGTGGCCGTGCAAGGACCGTCCATCACCAACGTGTGGACCTTCGATTCGGACATGGTGACCACGCCGGGTGACAAAGTTTTTATGCTGCTGGTTGGCACAGTGCGTCTGGGCCTGGTGACGCCACCTGCATTAAAACAGCAGGAAGACGAGAACTTGTTTCGGTCCATGTTGAGACAAATATGCGAGAGCAAGAAGACAACAGATATTATAAATGGAGATTGCACATTGAGCGACTTCCGACTCATGCGTGCGACGAGCTCGTATTTGGTGGAACACTCGCTTCCCAACGTCAATGATACGAAGTCGCGGTGTGGGCTGGCCGACAATAATTTCAACTCGCAAAGCGCTTTTAAGGAAGGGCACGGTATTGCCCGCGAATACATTCTTGGCGGCTGGTGCATCGGAACTGTGATGGACTCTGCGGCCTCTCGCGCCGTCTCGCACAATATGCCGCACGCATCGCAGCACACAATGGCCATTAACGTCAATGTCAACATTGAGTGGTGGGACGCGGACCAGCTGCACCTAGCCTACCAAAATAAGGGGATCGGAGGCAATAATATCATCCGAACGCGCTTGGAAGCGGCGCACTATAAAGAACTTCCACGCCATGTCGTACGCAACGACATCACCGAGTCATTCGACAATGCACCCGACAATGCACCCGACGATGACATGACTGACATTGAGCAACTACAGAAGGCCATAAACACGTTCGATGAAGAACAAGCAAAAATGGAACAATCGTTGCAAGAAATGGAACAAGCAGCGTCACAAGCTGAACAAAGCGACGAAGAGAGGGAAAAGTTCGAGGCACTTCGCACCAGCAAGAGAAAAGCAATAGAGATGGTGCTGGCCGCCAAAGCGCGTGCACGTTTGCAGTTGGAGATCTTACAATTGGAGGCACAGGCTAGTGAAGAAATGGCAGTCGAGAAGCTGGCTGAAACGAAGGCGATTTTATCAACGATGAGCCGTACCCTTCTTGGAGTCGAAGAAACACTTACAGAGATGGTTGACGAAGTAATAACGAAACAGGATACCTATGATCAGGCGGCGACTCAACTTAAAGATTTGGACGCCCTTTACAAAAGACTCGATCCCAGCGCAAGTGAAGATGAAAAAGCGGTTATCGCTAAACAATTGCAGCAAAAGAAGGACGAGCTTAATGAGAACATACGCCCTGACGTAGTTGATGCATTGAAACCGTTAATTTCTCGACAACGAGAAGTTCTTGCTAGAGATCTTGCTAGAGGTTATGCTCGGCTCAAGGCACAGCTGCTCAAGGCACAGCGGGCCGAGGCACTTCGCGGCGCTTAAGGCACGCGGCGCGCACGGGCTTTAGTTTGAAAACAAAGGACGGGTGCAGAGGATGGGCACAGGATGGGCAGCGTGGGCAAATGGGGCGGTCGCTAAGAGGGAAACAATTGCACAAGCACTCATAAAGCCGACTTACATTGCGACGAATAGAGACGCGTGTCACTGCGAACATCGTAACGCGAGCGCCATGAGCTATGGGATGCCGGTTGGCAAAGATTTTCAAACCATCATGGGTCCGGGTGATCGTGATTTAATGAACACTGAGATTTCGGGCTATGCCCCGCCCAACCGCCATGGAGAAATTATTATGAATGCGTTCGTTGACGCACACGAATGGACTGCTTTGCCCGACGGGATTTCAGGCAACCAATTTTCGGGCCGGCCAAATAACGAGGACAAGAACAGTGGCATAGTCGTCGAGCACAAACCTCTTTTTTATGAATGGGCCACTGTGCAGCCGGGCCTCATATGCGTGACACGCAAGAAGAAACAGCAGATGTTCCGCCGTTACGCTGCGGCGCAAGCCGCAGCGCCGGTCATTGGCTGTTGCGCTTGCCTTAAGTATGAGGACATGATCGACTGGACCTTTGCTGGTATTGCGCGGACGAAGTCGGTGCGCGCGCCGGATGATGGACAGGGGCCTGACACAGATGAGTTCTTCACGTTATCACTCGGCGGCATCGTCCAGTTGTTCAACAGCGGCACCGACCAGATCACAAACGGCGATTTGGTCGAGTGGACCTTTGTGGCGTCCGGCTTCACCAGGGACTCAGGTCCCACGATGAAGCGGCGTCGCACGGAGCCTCGTCGTATCGGAGTACGCCTGGCACTCCCAGGTAGTCCGCGCCTGATTGGACGGTCGCTTTCCTATGCAGGCCCGGGGCAACGCTTTGATCTCCTGATCAAACAGTGATTTGGAAATGCGTGGTTCGGACGCTCACACGCACATTCGGTCTGAAATCGGTGCACTTTTGTTAGTGTGGTGAGAGAATGAATACGAAAATGGCGTTGTACAACATAAAATGTCACAAAACTAGGTACATGTCAGAATCGCAGAGTTGTGTTTTATTTTGTGAAACGACTTCATTGTAGAGGGGCACCTTATTTGGAAACGAGACACGCACACACGCACACACGCACACACGCCTTGCCAGGAATTGCGTCGACGCACATGATGAGTGGAGCAGTCGGCGTATCACACCTTGTGTCACGCAAGACGTGTACGACAAACGGTGCTATCATCGAGTGGCGGCGCTTGAAGACGCCGATCACACCCGGAGTGGTCTACAAGCATTGCACGCAGTCTACGTCTCGCGGTCTGCAAGTGCGCATGATACAGTGTACGCGAAGACAGGTGAGTGGTCAAAAGCCCTCGCAATTTCTACCTTATACATGCGCTTTCGGTGCTAGCAAGTACAAGATCGCTGACGAATTGGATGACAAGTGGCGAAGACTGGCGCACGTCTGCAAGCGCGCTAGAAAGCGTGGCACCCCAGAAGCTCGCGACCAACGAGCGCAAACTCGGAGCTTGCAGCGGCAAGTGGAAGAAGCCGAGGTCAGTTTTGCCCCCGGCGGCGCAGAGTTTGCCAAGTTGGCGGAGCACTTTAAGCAGCTGTCACAGCTTTGTAATGAATAGGTGCATTCGAGTTGCGCGTGCCAAACATTGCTTTAACTGAAGCACTTGCAGCAGTTGTCACCGACGTCCCCACGACCGTAGGCGCCGGCTTGTGCGACGTGTGAATACCGACGAACAGCGCAGTGCTCATCAGCACGTTCAAAAGTGTAAACATGTAGAATGTCGGGTTGGATTGCTGCAGAGTCACAAGACTAAGCTTGTAAAAGGTGCATACCATAGCCGCTACGTATGCAAGCTTAGTAAGCGATTTTAAGACAGAAATATCGAGTTTAAAATAGTCCTGCACAGTCTTCATGAAAAAAGAAAGGCCCGCAAGAAAAGGCGCTGCAAGGACGACCGCCTTCTGGCGATCTTGGATGTCAGAGACTGCGTCGTGCGACAACACAAACGCGGTTGTCACAATCTCCACGGACGTAACAATTGCAGCCATAAAGTTCATCATGGTTGTTTTCTTAACGCGCTCTTCTATAGTTTCCACCTCTTTGAGGTTGGCACAGAGAAGTAGCTGTGCCCAAACCTGCACGATCACTGCAGCAAATGCCCAGTCAAAGTATTTGCTTTCTGGATTTTTTCCCGCAAGTCCAAAAATGTAGATTGTGACGACAGTAGAAAACGTGGTTGTCGCAATGATAGGCGCCTCTATCGTCCGTCGCAGGTCACCATTGTTCTTAATGCCAATGCAACTCAGTGGCAGCTCTTGTTGCGAATCTGCTTCAATCCCGGCGTGGATGAGGATGAGTACGATGCCGATAAAGATGCTCGCGGTGGATGTAATGCCCAAGCCATTCGTGGTGCCAGTGATTGGGCGCTCTTCGTTGGGCACATTCGGGTACCCGTTGTCTCCATTCATGTAGTCGTGCACCAAGCCGTTGACGTAAATGCCCAAGACGGCCGCTATAATCCACAGGGCGAGGTGGAAAATGCCAACCACCGTGTTCATCGTACCTGCGTTTCCCTTCCCCGAAATAATAGTGTTTGCAAAATTTGGAAACATTGCTTACAAGAAACCGCGTTACGACGTTAGTCTACAATATACGTGCCCTTACACTAGTCTTATTCTTCTTCACAGGTAACTACAGTAGAGGGTGTGTTCCGGGGTCAAAGACAACCTTTCTTCTAAATAGTTGCTCAAATTCAATATTCAAAATGAAAACCAGGTACTGGCTACATCTCGTGAACGTTTGCCTCTAAGAAAAAGATGCCACTGCGTTTCACGACCCATGCGCCTGATTTGCACAGCAGCACCGAGTTCACCGCGCTTTTGCGCGTGCTCATAACCTGGATAGGTACCCGACGACCGTGTTGTCTCCTCGGAGACAGGTCAAACGCTTTGATGTTGCTCCTTGACAAATGCTTGTCATCCATAATATCTACTACGAGATACGATCCACACGCGCTCATTTCAAAGCAGCGCTGCGTCAAGCAAACGTAGTTTGAAGCGTATTTCTCAGTAGATATGTTGTGGCTTAAGCACCACCTCATTGTGTGGGAATACTCGTGCAAATTAGTTTGTGCAAATAAATCGATGAAAACTTCGTCGCGTGTAGATGCCATACACGCCACAGAATCACCCATCGGTGATATAGAAGCGCACATGACCTGAACGCTGCCCTCGGGCTCGTTCTGATACAACTGAAGACAAGAACACGCGCCCCTCCTGGCGATGTAAATCCGAAGAACAGCGTTGAGCGTGCTGTCATCGTGTGTTGAAGGTACGACTGCAACAGCTATCGAAACGTTGCCATTTGCGGATGCTTTGCTCTTTGTTATTTTACCTCTTTGCACAGGGTGCATGACAATTCCTGCGTCACCTTGATGGGACAAGAAGTTGTCAAACCGTTGGTAGACGTGTGCACGACCAGGTTGTTCTGCCCACGTCTGCCATACGCCGATGATAGAAACAGTGCTTACAGCTTTGCTGTCCTGTTGCCACCACACGTGCTGCGGATATTTGACAACATTGTAAGGGTGGATATCGTCTTCCACATAGGTCACACATCCTGTACTTACGTGCCATACAGCGACATAAAAAGGAGGCGAATCAAGCAAGTCTACTACAACAGTTTCATCCAAGTGATCCCTGTCGTGCAACCTTGCGACGAATACAACGGCTTCACCATCCGCTCGAGCGCACAAACTTATGACGCGCAAGTTGCGCAACGGTATGCCTTTCAACGTTTCCAACGTTCTATGATTTGTGTTCTTGGCATCCAAGCAAATTATCTGATGGTGGCCGTATGCAAACATAACATCTGCTTCGCATGCAGCACTAAAAAGTTTTACCTTGCGGGAATTGATGCCTCCACCCACCATTGGTGTTACACAGTGTTTACTTGCAGCGCGAATGTCAGTGCGTAGCATAGAGCAGTTGAATGCACAATGCGGATATCTCATAATGCACTCGGGGCGTGTACAGCAAAACGCCAGTGAATCACATCGTTGTAAATGCAGTAAGTTCGCTTTCAGAAGCTGTTTGTCTGCATCTTGTGCGATTGCGGGGTAGGTTGTGTTGATGCAGCGAGGAGCGCAGCGGTGGTAAAAGCGTATTGTAATCTCACGTCGAAGTCCGCGGCATGATTCGCTGTTTGCGTAAAATGCATAGAGATAACGACACGACGTCACGAATCTGAACACGTTCTGCGCAGACTTATAGGAGTCGGTGTGCCAACACATGCCACTGGTCTGTTGGACAATTGTGTGTAAAATGTGGTGCATGAGGTCTTCCTCTAAGACGTGAAAGATTGTTGCTTGCATATCCGGCCCGGTACCGTTCAAAACACATGTTCCTTCACACAGGATGCGTGTCCGATGCACCCGTGACCGCTTGACAGTGGTCGGCATTCGTCCTGGACACCTGTCCGTTTTGGGATGGCCTAAACGGGGAAGCACCTTGTTTTGGACACGACCGCCCGAAGCGCACACACACGATGGCAGCAGCACCAGATGCCCGCTTTGTCCGAGTCGTCAAACGATCGTACACACGTGCAAAGCAGCAGCACGACACCCTGTGCGCAATATGTTTAGAGAATGTGGATATGAACGGCGACAATTTGCAGTGTGTGACCATCTGCGATCACGTATTTCATGGACAGTGTTGGCATCAGCACTGCCGCGCGTTCTTCTATGAGGGCGTCGACCCGAATGTGGCCGATTTGCTGACGACGTTCATTTACGCACAAGCAGGTCCACCGTGCCCTGTGTGCCGAACTGCGTTGCCAAGAATCGATCACCTTGCGTACGCGGTTCAAGATGACCGTTTGATGCAACCCATGCAAGGAGTAAAGGGGCTTAACGTGGATTTCAGCCTCAAACTGGCCGCCGCAAAGAAGGGAGCTCGGGAAGACTGACGGGCCCCCACATTCGGTTCAAAAAGCAGACCGTGCAGCGTTTCAATGCCAGTGCGTTTGTGTAGAAGAGGTCTAACGCGTTGTGTCGGCAGTTGGGTTTGCGAACAGGAAGGTCGGAAAAAGTGCGCGCGTAAAACGGCACGTTGTTTGTGTGCTCTGGCCGACGCTGTACAGCTTGTGTACATTTTCCTAATAAGGCAATTTTCACACAGGCTTGTGTACATTTACCGTGAATAGGTTACATCTCCGGCAATTTAGCTCAGTGTCTTAAACAAAAAACGTTGTTTGAATTTAAAAAGGTCTGTGCACGAAACCGTGTGCTGTAACATGTTTGACATTGCTAGATTGTGGTTCACACAGCAACATAATCGAAGGTCAGTGGTGCAAACGTCACCCCACACACCCACGCATGCCGCAGATTAGTTTCCATTCGTGTAACACGTTATGATTCTTTAAATCGACCAAATTGCATTGCACTTTGCAGGAAGAGGAAGAAAACTGCAACTCCGAACAGAGAAACAATCCGTACGGCACGCAGCGGCTGTTGTGCGTTAACACTACTTGCAACAAGCTGTACACACACGTTCAGCGATATACGCTGTGCCATGTGTACAAACACAGCCAGGAACGAGATGAAGCCAACAGATTCAGCTGCAGATGGTTTCTTGTTTGTTGCACAAGAATTTGCGGCCGTATTCGGTGGCTTTGGCACGGCGCCGCATCCCGTGACCCACCGCAAGAGAGAGCGAGCGCCATCCAACCAGCTGACGCTCGCAAGCGACGTCCACAAATGTGGTGTGGCCGAAAACACGACTGTGACTAGCAGCAGCAACCCCACCAATTCAGCTTGTGAAAGTTGCTGTTCCTTTGCAGCAGCTAACAGTTCGTTTGCAATGGACCACGACACTGACACTATAAGATCAGAGCCGACTGTGGCTATGGTAATGGACGCCATAACTGACTTGAAGACAAAGACTACGGTGACGCAGAGTGAATTGCGCGTGGCGTGTAGCACGCGCTTTCAGGTCAGAGTCTTAGCGCTCCGGAGCCCAGAAGAGTCAAGTAGCAGGCTTACAATGGTCACTGCCTACTTGAGCCCCGTGAAAAGTCGTTCTTTTGCGAAAGAGATGCAGGTGCACAGGTTGCGAGACGTGCACAAAAGTCGATCAGGCCGACGACAAAATGCAACGCTTCCTACAGTGGGTGTCATACTTGCAGTACATATGACAAGTGTGCTGAGTGCGGCTCGTGTCAATTTAGATCGTCGCCGAGACACGCTCATGGCACTGCGTGACATGCTTCGGTTCTTACGCCCAATGTGTGGTCACATTCTCACCTGTGCGTCGACAACGGGCGTGCAAGCTGACGTAGCATGCTACATTGAACGTGGTCTGGGTGCATATCGAATGTTGGGGGCACAGGCCAAAATTCTCAAGGACACCATACATTCCCGCCAGGCACACCGCTCCTTTGCGGAACGACACGGCATGAAGGACATAGTCTTTAGCACTTCTGTAGGCATTCTATGCGCACATTACGTGGCGAGCCTGCGCTCGCAGAATGCAGCTGCAATTGGAAATTCTCTCGACTCGTGCCTTAACGAGGCTCAAATGTTGCTACGTCGCTGGCCTGCCACGCGGTTGCCAGTAGAGCGCGCTGCGCTTGCCACAGAATTGTGTATATTGGATAGGGTGCAGATGGCAGGCAAAAAGGCTGTACGTACTGCAGTGGAGTGCAATATGTCAGCAGTTGATGCACTGCAACTTCAGTTGTGCCAGATGAGAGACGCCATTTTAGAAACTGGAACTCGGTGCGTAGGAAAAGCATTATGCATGGCGGACAACGACGAACAGTGTGTGCCTTTGAGCGCGCTGCCGTCGCATATCTTTGCCACCTTTAGTGGTGACTGTGATATCGAAGAAGAGAGGACCTGGTGCGATCGAACAACTGCCGCACATAATATGATGTCGCCATGGGCTGTGTCGTCTGTGTCGTCGGCGTCGTCGGCGTCGTCGGCGTCGTCGGC
>MDSY01095529.1_pt1 | contig 10997 bp, 7 predicted proteins | sample 811131 | NCBI WGS metagenome assembly MDSY01 (sample SAMN05326643, study PRJNA326480) | marine metagenome | isolation source: seawater | place: Atlantic Ocean: South West | collected 2010
AATAGTAATAGTATGAATTCCATCAGCCGAGCTGCGTCCTCAGGTCGTTGAGGCGTTGCTTATGCTGCCGAAGCTGTGCCACCTCGATAATGATCTGGTGTAATATAATAATCATTATAATGATTATACAGCGTATATGAAAATGAATATATATACGCTGTGACTGACATACCTTGCCTAGGGACATTTTTTTCTCGCGGTACCCCAGTGTGAGTGTGGCCCTGGCCCGTAATATTAATATTTACATGTATGTATAAACTTTAAAACAATAAGAATAATAAATTACGTCATTAATATTTAAATTTATATCATAGCTTAACACTGCGCAAGTTTAATTTCTGGCTCTGCTCTCAGCCTCCCTTACCGATCTGCGAGTTGCCGCTTAGCGCTCACTGCTTACCTGACATCCTCCAAGCGAGATTTTCTCTCGCCGCAGCCTTTTTTAATGTCAAGGGAGCTGTTTTTCCAAGACACAAGCGTACCTACCAAAGGTATACTAGTTTGCCACATGTCAGCTATGCTAATGCTTGCTTTGTGTCTTTTTGTCTTGTCCTCCCTCGAGTCACATCAGCACTAGATCTTTAAGAACATACCCAAGAACACGGTCTATACTTTGTCCACTTTTATTTCACTATATATAACACTAACAAATATGTCGTTTAAGCCAAAAAGCGGTTGGGGGATGGGGCGCATGCTTGTATATGCCCTAGAATTAAGAATGGTCCCCACAGCCACCCATCGCAGATTTGATGACATACTCACCTCAAAAGTCAGTTTTTCATCCAAGGAAAAGCCGTTTCCGGTTTGCAATTGAACAAAGTCAAAGAGCTGGTATACTAGTATATATATTCAACTTATAAGTTCAACTTTGGTTTTTTCCGCGTCAAATGCGCACTTTTTACTTTTTTGTTTCTCCACAATCTCGACTCTCGCGAGCTGCACACGATCTCACCCGACTTTTTCGACTATGCCTGATCGATTGCGCGACCGGGCACGACGATCCGAGGAGGGGATTCTGGTGAATTCGATGACCCGGGTGTTGAAAATGTGAAATGTGTGCGCCATTTGTTTTGTCATGCCCGCGGTGTCTAGGAACCATCTACACCCCAAAATAAGCCCATCGTCGGATTTTTGGCGAGATGCACCGTCCTAGAATTTTTGCAAATGGCATTTAGGCACTTTTTCGGAGGGTCGGCAGGGGGGGGGGCGGGGGGTACTAACTACTGAGTATACTAACAGATAACAGTTTAACTTCAACTTGTATTTAACTAGAGCTGTTAAATGTTTTAGCGAGCCATTTTGTTATGTTATTGTTATTTTTTTAAAGAAAGTGTTTTGTTATAACACTCTTAGTTTTCTATTTGCTATGTTATTTCAAATTGGAATAATCTTTATAATGTTAAAATTGTTAATGTTATGTTAATGTTATTTCAAGTTGGAATACGTACATAGTAGGAACCTATGTGTATCGGTTAATGGTGATTGGGTTTCGGGATACCGTCCGCCCTGTCTGCTGTGCGCCCCTGTGGCGGTATCGCGTTACGCACTGGCATTCCAGCGAGGTTGCGAGACCGGATAGTTTTCAACGCTCACGACCGTGACCATGAATGTGTTCGGGGATATGCTGATGGAGCGCTTACTTGGTCGCTTCGTCTGGCTGGATTCCGAACGCAGGTCGTACGATCTGGCGGGCGGCACCTTCTCGTTGCGCTGCGTGCGGATCCGCGAGGACCTTTTCAACGGGCTCGGGATGCCGTTCGCCATCCGCGGCGGCGAGATCGGCGAGATCGAAGTGCGCTCATGCCCTGGACTCAACTTTCAGCCGTCATTTGTCATCATCTGCCCGGTGGTATTGTTTTGGTCCCGACCAGAATCCCTTGTGGCCGTCATCTGTCGACCCTGCATCGTTGAATTACACCCTCTGCGCACAAAATCCCTCTTCCAGAAGCATAGCGGCGTCGTGTGCGCCTAATGCGACAAAACCATGCCAAAAACTCATCGCACCCGGCAGGTGCTTGTGCCTTGGACAAGATTGAAATCCGAGTCAGTGATCGTCAAGCTGCACCGCGTGGGATTAATCCTCGCGCCGCTCTCTGAGTCCGAGTGGGACGTAGGGATGGAACGGCGAAGCTCGACAGAGCGCAAAGAGCGCGCGCTCGCCGCGCTTCGTCCCAAGCCAAGCGAGGCAGCCAGCAGCGCAGTTAGCGGCTGGATGGAGCGGCTGACCGAGAGGGTGATAGATAATCTGCAGGTTCCTGCACCTCCTCATCTGGCGCCCCACATGAATCATCGTCTTCTCAAATCGCCTCCGATGGATGATGGACCCTCTGCGCCCCCCCCTCCCTTGCGGCTACTTGTGCGACCCTCCAACTCCCCCTCCCCACGCCCCCCCCTCTGTTGAACAGTATCTGAACCCTCCCCCCTCAGCTAATCGTCACCTCTGCGGTCATCCGCTTCGAGGACTACTCGCACTCGTACGCGCCATTCGCTTTAGAGGTGGCGGCGGACTCGCTCCTGGATGCACTGTGTTTTTTTGCTGATGCTGCGAGCCTATTGCCATTTTTGTTGAGGTTGTCATGGTGATCTGCTCTATTTCGGGGTTCTTGCCCGCTTTTCGCAGGTTGCGATGGATTCGCTCTGGATGCACCCCGCCCACGTGAGCACACCCGAAGCGTCACCCATCACGCAGTCGTCATCCACCGCGGGCGGACCATTCCAACAGCGAGAGATGCTCGTTTGTTCGCTGTGCGTGTACTTACTCGAAGGCCATGAGCTGCCAGTGGACCCCTCCCTACCCACGATGCTGCCCGCGGAATTGCGCACGCGGCTCGAGAGCTCAGGGCTCGCAGTGGACGCCCCCGCCGCCATGCGCCTAAATTCGCGCCGGTGGGACGTCCCCATCCCCCTTGAAGTCCTTGCTCCTCAAAGATGGTGCCCCCCCTCCGCCTCCCCGTGGGGGCCCTTGTGGAAGTCCTTCCTCCCCCTCCAAGTCTTCAGATCTTATACGCACTGTGGCCATGTTGCATGTGTGCAGATGTATGCTCGAGCCCTTATCATTTGCCATCGAGCTCTGTACCAAAAATATTAGTGATGCGCAACTACCGCAGCACTTGCTTTGTCTCGAGAGCGGACGGTTACAGTTGCAATTGCAGCTGGGCGAGTACGCGCACATACAGGTGCTCCTCCCATCACCTTCAGCCTAAAGCAACGCGAACTCTCGCCCCCGTAATCGCCTCCGACTCTCAACTCGCCGCGCACGTGAAGCTCTTCCCCTCTCCCTAACGTGTAACCCCTAACAAGCAGGCGTTGCTCGCCTACCTCACCCAATTTGAGCAGCTTGAATTGTACCGGCGCTTCCGGCCACCGCGCGCCATACGCCCAGGGTGTGGCGGCAGCGGCGCTCGCGCCTGGTGGCAGTACGCCATTGCCGCGGTCCGCTGGCAGGTGTGGCTCTGGTTCCGTCTTTACAGGAGTCCATTCCTCGCGTTTGCTCTCCATATGTCTCGCCACGTCACGCAGGACGATTGCAGTTGCCTCAAGAGCCACGTCTGAGCACCTCTAATCCATGGCCGCCTTTGCATAGCCTCTGCCCTTTTCCCCCATAACCTACAATTTCCACGGTATGCTGATGGGTATAGCTGCCACCCCTCATCCATCCCTTTCCATCTCAATCCTCCCACCCCCCCCTCGCAGGTGCAAGTAAGGCTGCGTCCGTACACGTGGGCGCACATGTTGTTGCGTACCCGGCAGCGCCGCAGCTTTGTCCACCTCCACAAGAAGGTGCTCCGCCGCGGCTACTGGAGTCTCTCCGAGTTAGAAAGGATGTCACTCGCGCAGCTCACTGAGGCGCTCTCTGCTGCTGATATCATCCTCTTTGAGCAGTTGGCGGAGGCGCAGTTGACGGTCACAGAAGAAGGCGAGGTGGCTTCAGAGGGTGGCTGGTTGTTCTCAAAGCGACCCGCGAGCCCAGCACACATCGCCGAGGAACACGCCAGCATGCCGATCGAGATGAGCGCCGAGCAAAGGTCGGCTCTCCCTCTGTTGCCGATGCGACCATCGCTGGGCTCACCTTACTCTCATTGACCGCTACCCCTAAATCTTCTATTGGCTCTCCCCCTACTCAAGGTCGGCGCTTGCGGAGCTGTTGGAGGGGTGCGAGGAGCGGCCGGGGCTCAAAGAACGGCTCTCGCTCCACTTGAGGCTGGTAGTCTCGGAGCTGCTGCTCACACTGCACCTGCCTGAGCTCATGGACAAGAAAGGGACCGACAAGCAGCATGGGCTCGAGCAGGTCTCAACGAGCCATCATCCTTGGAGTCCCTCTCCAGAGTACCCTTTGAGTCACCCCCGGGGAATCGGGGCTGTCCGCCAGTTGTTCCTAGAAGCCACGCCTCTCGATCACCTCTTGTTCAGGCCTCTCTATGCACGACGATCGCCAACTTTGGCTTCAATTTTGGCTGCCGCCCAGACGCATACCTTGCTGACACCTTCTGCGAGAGCCTTCGTCTAGTCCTCCACTGTGGCGCCGTTCCCGTGCAGCTCCTCTCACCCATCAACGGCCCCGCCTCCCCCGTCGCTGCCGCTCCACTCGAAGTGGATTCTCGTGGCACCTTCGAGGCGCTCGCTTTGTTGGAGCATTACCCGGCGCTGTGTGCTCGCTCCGACTCCGTCTATGGTCGCTCGGCGTGGCAGCTCTCGGCGCGTCACTTCCAGACCCGACTGCTCCTCCCCACCCTTACCCTCCGCCGTTCACCCTCCCCCCCCCTCCAACCTGCTAGGCGCGTTGGGAGTTCTCTGCTCTCAGGGATCTGGGGCTCGGGGCCCTCGCCCTTCAGCAGCAGTCGAGCCTCGTCCTTGTCTTGCGCTCCACCGAACAGCTCCAGATCGTGCTGAATCATCCAGGCTCGATGCTCGTGCGGCATCTCGCCTTGCGTGCGCTTGCTGCCGGTGCCACCCTTGGAACACCCGCGGCCGCACTCGGCGCTGAGCCCATCGACGGGTGCGCCTCACACGAGCAGGGCGATGCCTCGCCATCACTGCCGCCGCCGCGGGAGCGCTTACATCCACAAGAGTTACGCGGGCGTGCGCTATGGCGGACATTTAGCGCGCTTGAACGCACGCACCTGCAGCTCCGTGTGGATGTGGCGACACCTGCATGGCTGCTCCTGGCTGATCCTGATAATGCATCGAGTGAAGCCCTGGTGGTACGTGCGCAGCGCCTCATTGCGTCGGTGACACTCGCGCGTGTGGGAGGCGCTGCCGGAAGGCCGGCAAGCGCTGTGCTCGATGGCGAGCTTCACGTGCATGCCGCCGCCCTCGAGCTAGCACAGCTCCGCGGCTGGCTGGTGTTGGCAGCAGCGCGGCCCTTGCTGGCTCCTTTCGACGTCCGGGTTTGTTTTTCGGCGCGACCGGTGCGCACTGGCGCGCTCGAGGCTAAGTGCTGCATTGGACAGCTCCGATGCGAATCAGATCCTTTCCTGCTTGCGGCTGTGTCGCGGTCTTTGCTCTCCCTCAAGCGTGCGGCCCAGAAACAACGTCCAGTGTTGGAATCGTGGATTGAGGTAGCTTCACCTGGGGCGGCGTGCAGTGGTGACCTAGTGCCACCACGGGTGTTGCTCCCGCTGGCCGTGCTCGGCGCAATCCAGCGGCTGCGACTCGCATTGCAAGTTGAGAGCGCCACGTTGCGGCTCTTAAGCGACTCGTACAGAAGCGAGGATGACGCCGCGGGCGATGCTGCAGGCGCCTTGGGAACTGGGGAGACGCCCTTACGCGTCTGGCAACGGCTGAACCACGGGGGCTCGGCTGTGGCGGCACCTGCGGCCGTCCCCGACGCTCGGCAGCCGTCGTTGCTGTTGCCCGAGGTGGCACAGGCGCAGCTGGGGTCAAATGGCATTGAGTTGCATATCGGCACGCTCACGTTCTCAGTCACCGGAGCGGAGCGCGTGCTCGCTGAGCGGATCGCCTCCGCCAAGCCATCAGTGCGGACCCCCGAGATGGGGCGCTGTCCGCTCCTCCTCCAGCTCGAAGGTGTGCATTGCACACTGCATGAGCTCTGTGGAACGGGAAACTCAAAGCACGCGCCGCTGTTGGAGCTCAAACCAAAAATACACGATAGTGATACGCACCTCGGTGAGACGTCGTCGGTGCTGCTTAAGGAATCCAAAGACGCGGCGGGGTGCTTCAATGCCTGGTTGCTCGGCTTATCGAGTGAGGGCTTGATATCGCCCGAGCTCCTCTTGCCGCGCATTCTCTTTGGGAGGTTACATTGCGCGCTGCCACTACACCGTGTCTCCCCTTTACTCCACCGTATGGACGCTGAGTGGAAGCTCCCCGCGCGAGAGGCACTACGCGCCTGGACTACTGTTCTCATCTCTCTCGCCTCACCGCAGAATGGGTTCAGCGTGCAGCAAGTTGCGCCACCGACCGCTGCCGAGCGTACAACGGGTGCCGAAGCTGCCGGCTTCTCCGCTTCGGCACTTCCACCGGTACCGGCCTCGCCGTTGCCACCAACAGCTACGGCCTTGCCGCTGTCGCCGCCGTGCCAAGCGCGCTCGACCGCCGCGAAGCCAGTCGCCGCCGCCGCTGCAGCAGTAGTATCCGACGGGCAGCGATCCGTCGACGACGACTTCGAGCTCTTGGGCACGCTGGCGCCGGAGAGCCTGCTCGAGTCCGTGCAATCGCCTTCCATTATAAAGCAAGCGACGCGACCGCCACCCGCTTTTCAAGTCCGGATTCATGCGTTTAAACTCTGTCTCAACGACGCGGGGTTGCACGCGCTCTCACCGCTCGCGCCAGCCAAAGAAGCCTCTGCCTCGACCGCCTCGAGTGCTGCACTGGACTTGTACCTCGAGCGTGCGTGCTTTCAACTCGAGGGTCGTGGTGCCGGGGCAACACCGCTCGTCTCGGTCGCCTCGCTTCAGCTTCATGCTGCCGCGCAGCTTGAGTCGCCGCTGCCGCACCCCTTCGGTCTTGCCGCCGCACGCCGCTACGAGCGGCTCTTGCTTGGGTTAGGTCACCCGCATCTGAAGGAGCACCTACGACAGGAGGGGGCGCTCTATAGGGCGAATGGCGAGTCGAGCGACTGTGGCGCACTCCGGCTGCGTTTTGCGCGCATCGGCGGCGAAGTCGGAACGTGCTGTGATGGCGCGGGCGCGCGTAGCGGCGAAGGCTTCGGGCGTATAATCCAGGTGTGGGTGGCGCCCCTACTCGTGCGCTCCCCCGGTGCATGCACATACGCCCTGCTTGAGCTGGGCAGTCACGCCGAGGGCGCTTTTCGTTTGCTTAATAAGTTGGGAGGCTTTCTCTCGTCGGCGAACAACGGCGAGAGTGGCATTGACGCATCCGTTGGAGAGCCGACGCGCGCCCCTGTGCTCTCGCTACGCCTCGCGTTGCAGCCGTGTTGGCTGCAACCACTGCAGGAGGGGGGATCCAAGCACGGGGGACTCCTCCATGGCGAGCACGAACCTTTTGGCTCGGCCGAACTGCATATGAGCGGCGCCTTTGGTGAGATTCGGCTCTATTTGGCAGCGCCAGGCGAGGAGGTGACAGCCACACCTTCACCCTCACCTTCACCCACACCTTTACCCGCAACTTCACCCGCATCTTTCATCCTTAGCTAACCCTGCGAAATAAAGCTCGCCACTGAACTTCGCCTTCACCCACACCTTGTCCATCACCCTCTCCGTCACCCTTTCCCTCAACCTCTCCCTCTCACACACCGCACACCCTTATTTTTGTTGTTCTATTGAACCCTTCGTACATGGGTGGTGACGCTAAGACTCATCCTCCCTGTGACCATGCCAAGGTTGTGATGCTGACCTTTTGACCTTTTGCTCTTCCTCACAAGGTGGCGCTTGCAGAGTGGCACGAGGCGTCGCCGCACGCCGCAGCCGCTGTCGCCGCTACTAGCGGCCCTAGCGCGTGCGTGGCTGGCGGTGACGCCAGCGATAAGAAAGCGGTCGCTATCGCTCAGCTCCCCTCGATCGCCTTGGACCTGCTCATGGACCTCACGTACCGACGTGCGGCCACGCAGGAACTCATGCTCTCAACGGCGGCGTCGGGATGTCTGTCGGGAACAGCAGCAAGGGCGATACCATTTGAGACGGACAAAGTGGAATCTCCCCCAGAGATGGTGGCCGGGCGGTCTCCCTTGGGGATGGCGGCATTGCGGGTTCCGTTGGATTCGGCAGCGGGGGCATTCCTGTTGGATTCGGCAGTGGGGGCATCTGCCTTGGAGACTGACGCAGGTTCAGAGGCGTTGCAACCGGTGGCTCTTCTGAACTTGGACGCCTCACGCGTGGGGCTACTGCTCCAACTCAGGTCAGAGATTAGCACACTTTTCGAGCCCATCGCAGCGCTACTTGCACCGCCTCCTGACGTCGATGTGGACTGCCGCTCGGTTCTCCAGCTGGATTGCGCACGGCTCGAGGCAAATTTTCATCCTGAGGGTTGGCTTAAGGTGGGCAGGCGCAAGGAAGGCGGACGCAAGGTGTCACAGCTTCACCAAGAGGTGGCCGAGGGGCTAGACGGTTGCTACCCTCGCCTAACTGACGAGGCCATCCTGCTCACGCTCGCGAGCATCTCCTTCTGCATGCGCGACGACCGCGAGCCGAGTCTTTCTCTTGTAGTTGGACACTTGACCCTCGCCGGCAGCGCTGGCGATGATGCCACGCTGCTGCCGATCATCGCGAGCACGGACGCCCCTGAGTGGTCGCGTGCTTTCCTTGCGGTGCCAGAGGACGACACCCCCCGCGCCACGGGAGGCGCGCAAGGAAGCTCATCGCATGGTCTGCCGCAGCAGCAGGCCTCTTTCGTTCTCAGCCTGGAACGAGGCGGAAGTGGTGACGGCGCTCTTTCATTGCTCGCAGTCACGCTGCAACCCCTCCGGTTGGCGGTGGATGCGCACGCTGTACACGCACTGCAACGTCAAATGGAGGAGTGGGCGCATGCACGTTGGATGGCGACTACGGCGGCGGCGCCATCCTCCCCGCCGATGATGCTAGCAATGCAGCAGCGAATGCAGTGCGCTGACGCCCCTGCGACGCCCGGTGCCTTTGGCATCGCTGGTGATGGAGCTTCGGCAGCACCGCGCCAGCTTCTGCAGCTTCAGCTGTCGCCGTTGCCGATCGAGTTTTGGCTGCTCTTTGAGCCAGAATTCGCCGCCCCCGCCGCTCGCTTTGGTCTGTGCAGCCGAGCCACACTCTCACTCAGACTACTTGCGCTGCCACGCAAGTACCAGCTCGCTACAGATCTGTATCATGTCGCGACCACATTCGGAACTGTTTCCGAGGGAGACATGCATGTTTGCGGTAGAGACGGCAGTCAATCTGGGGTCAGCCTTGGCAGCTCTCCCGGTTGGCGCGGCTCTCGGGGTTGCTGCGGCGACGCCGCTGATGGTAGTGTCTGCGGTATCAGTGCCTCGGGCAGCAACGGTGCCAAGCACACGGAACCTTTGCTTGAGAAGCTGCACATGGTGCTGCACATGATGCTTCCGCGGGGCATGCCTCTTGTCAGCAGCGATGCTGACTCTACTGCCGTTATGCAGCCATGCATGCCCTCCGGTCGCCTCCCCGGGTACAGAAAAGGACTGCTCACCTCGGGTGTCGGTCTCTCCGCCGATGAGGCGCTCGAAGCGGAGTGGTTGGAGCTCGAACTGCTCTCGTCGCTTAAGCTGCAAACAAGCACTGCCCAGCTCTCTTTATTGGGGAGACTGATCGATTCATTTACCTTCCCCGCAAAGGCAGCGACGGCGACCGACTTGCGGTCTAGTCGTGTGCCGGCAACATCTGCCCGCGCTTCCCACCGCGGTCAGGCGTTGAGCGCGCGCGTCACAGCCGCCGCGCCCTCTGCACGCCGTGCGACCGTCGAGTTTCGCGCGCCTTTTGGTGTGGTAGTCACGCTCTACGCCGCTCCGTGCTCGGGATCGCCCCCACTTGCTCTCTTACACCTCGGCGCGCTTGGTCTATCGGCGAGCAGACCATCCCCCTCATCCCCTGTCCCCGTTTCCGTCCTCCTGATTCGCGCCACCCTTTCCCATTCTCACCCCAGGCTCGCAGACGCTTGCCCTTGTCCAACTTCAGGCCCTTGGCCTTTTGGCAAGCTCACACGTCCCCTCAATCGCCGTTCTTCCCCCTGCAGGCGAGCTATCACCCTGCGGAGGCGGTGCGTACTTCTCTAACGGCTTCAGCTTGCGTCGAGGGCTGGCTTTGGAGCGTCGTAGCAGCTGCTTGGGAGCCGTGCATTGAGTCGTGCGACTTGCAGGTCATCCTCGTCATCAACCACCCCCCCGACAACTCGATCCTGCTTCTAACCCTTACCCTACACCCCCTCCCCCTTCCATGAGCCATCCCTCACTTTCCTACCTGCTGCCGATCGCTTGCGGTAGGTGCACGCGCGCCAGCAACGCGAAGGGAAGTGGGGTCTCCACTGCGAGTGCCCTCGGCTCGAGCTAAGCCTCAGTGAGTTAATGCTGCGCGTCGCGCTAGAAGCCATTTCCACGAGTATGTACGTCATTGCGCAGCCCTTGCCACTCGATGCGCTCTTTCGTAGCCGCCAGCAGCGCGAGAACGAGCTGCATTTGTTCAACCAAAGCGGCTGCGAGCTCCGGTGCTACGCCGATCGCCCTGTAGACGGCCGCGCGAATACGCTACAGCAATACTCTGTCCTCTTCAACCCGAGCAAGTTGGGCGGGGGCGTTGTCGTCATCCCAGCCGGCGAGCAGGCGCAATTAGCGCTTGAGTTGCCGCTGCGAGGGCCGCTGCCATTGCAGCTCGGTATGCGTGCGGGTGCACGTTGGTACGTGCTCCCACCGCTGCCCTCGCGCAAGAGTGGGTCCTGGACGGTGTTTGCAAAGCCAATCGAGAATGCGGGAGTTGAGACTGCAGGGGCGATGGGTGAGCCACTACCGTTTAGGATCACTTTGCGCACGCTCGTGAGGTCGCAGGCGCCGGGAGTTGCAAAGGCTCTGGGAGGGGCGGAGGCTCTCGGGGGGGGGGGGGGGA
>MDSY01024106.1_pt1 | contig 10992 bp, 8 predicted proteins | sample 811131 | NCBI WGS metagenome assembly MDSY01 (sample SAMN05326643, study PRJNA326480) | marine metagenome | isolation source: seawater | place: Atlantic Ocean: South West | collected 2010
AGGGGAGGGCTTTGTGTAAAACTAAAAGACTACGAAAAAAGACATTATCATCCAGACAGATTGCTTTATCCAATGAAACGAGTTGGTCCTAAAGGAGAGAAAAAATTCGAGAGAATTTCTTGGGACGAAGCATTAGATACGATTGTTAATAAATGGCAGAAAATTATCGAGGAAGATGGCCCTCAAGCAATAATGCCTAACAGCTATTTAGGTAATCAAGGATTGGTTCATGGGCTTAATGGAGGCGATTCATTTTTTGCCCGTTTGGGCGCAACAGTTACTGAAAGAACTTTTTGTGGAGAAGGCTCAGCTACCGCTTGGTTATTAACGGTTGGGCCAACAGCGGGGGTTGATCCAGAAAGCTTTATTCATTCTAAATTTATTATTATTTGGGCTTGTAATTCAGTAAGTACGAACCTGCACCATTGGCATATCATTAAAGAAGCGCAAAAAAATGGTTCTAAAGTAGTTGTCATAGACTCTTACGCATCTAAAACTGCCAAGGAAGCTGATTGGCATATTGCCCCAAAACCAGGCACGGATGGTGCTCTTGCAATGGCTATGATGAATGTAATTATTGAAGAGGGCTTAGTAGACCAGGATTATGTTGATAAATATACGTTTGGTTATGCAGAATTAGCTGAAAAAGCCAAAGAAAGAACACCAGAGTGGGCTGCAGAAATTACAGGTATATCAGCAGATGATATTCGAAAGTTTGCAAGAGAATATGCAACCACGCAACCTTCAGCAATTAGAATTGGGGTAGCTCTTGAAAAAAGCTGGGGTGGGAGTCAAACTATTAGAGCGGTAGCCTCACTTCCAGCATTAACTGGAGCATGGCGGCATGTAGGTGGAGGTATCCTTCAATTTCCAGTATGGGAACATCCCTATAAATTTGATGTTATTTGTAGGCCTGACTTAATTCCAAAAGGAACTCAAGTAGTTAATAACTTACAATTAGGTAGGGTACTTACTGGCGAACAGAAACTTAAAGTTCCAATTAAATCAATGATGTGTTGGAATACAAATCCAGTTACTCAGTCAACTGAAACAGAAAAAGTTTTAGAAGGATTAAAACGAGAGGATTTATTTTTGATATCTGCAGAACACTTTATTTCTGATACTGCAGCTTTCGCAGATATCCTGCTACCTGCCTCAATGGGAGCTGAGATGGAAGATATGATTTTATCTTGGGGGCATCTGTATCTTACATATAATACAAAATGTGTAGAGTCTCCAGGTGAAGCGATACCTAATAATGAAATTTTTAGAAGGCTTGCAAAGCGCTTGGGTTTTGAAGAAGAAAATTTCAAATGGAATGACACTGAATGTTTAATGAATTATGTAGATTGGGATTCACCTGCATGTAAGGGCATCGATCTAAATTATATGAAGAAACATGGTTATGCTAGGCTCAATGTAGGAACAAAAGATGATCGTGCTCCACACAAAGAGGGTAATTTTCCAACTCCATCAGGAAAATGTGAGTTCAGAATAATTGGGGCTAAGAATTTTGTAGCTGGGCCATTTAGGCAGATGTATGAGGACTTTCAACCTGGGCAAGATATCCCTGAGCTGCCTGATTATATTCCTTCAAAGGAGACTGCAGAGGCTAATCCCGAGCTCTTCAAAAAATATCCATTAAACATACTTGCGCCCAAAAGTCATGGCTTTATAAATTCATGTTATGCAAATATAGATAATAAACTTAAGAGTCAAGGCGAACAGTTTGTACTTATAAGTCAATCTGATGCAATGGATCGTGGTATAAAAGAAGGGGAGATGGTAAAAGTATTTAATGATAGAGGGGCATTTGATGCTTTAGCTAAAATAACACCAGATGTAAATAAAGGTATCATCGTTACCACTCTTGGCTATTGGCGACAACTTAACAATGGCACCGTAAATTCAGTAAGCTCTAATGCTTTTGGAGATATGGGGAATGCCCAAACTTCACATGATTGCTTGGTGGAGGTCATGGCTCTTTGAATAATTTAGATGAAATTAATGTAAGTTGTACTGACAATGGCAAAACTGTTAAAGGTTATATACTTAATTTTAGAGAAAGGTCGCAATTAGAGGTCTCCATAAATACAGTTAAAATTAGATTTAATTATAAAAATGGTGTTTATGTTGGCTCAATGTCAGGCCTAGAGTTTGTTGTTAAGGAGAGTGATTTACCCAAAGATACACAAGAGTATCAGCGCTAATATTATTGGTAGGGGCTGCGAGGGTCGAACTCGCGACAAATTGATTAAGAGTCAACTGCTCTACCAACTGAGCTAAGCCCCCACTGTATGCATTTTACTTAATTAATATGCATTTAATTAGTTTTTTTTATTAGAATGCCTAATATTTCATTAATTGAATTAGAGAGGTTAGCTTCAGAATAGCCTCCCTCAAGCATATACAAAGTTCGTCCTGAAGAATATTTTTTTGCAATATCTTTTAATATAATTGCGGCCTCTTTATAACCATTTGAAGTGTAATTTAAGCCACCAAGTAAATCCCCTCTATGAGCGTCAAATCCAGCAGACACAAGAATAAATTCTGGTTTAAAATTATCCATAGCTGGTTTTAACTTATTATTCAAAGCATTTAATAATTCAAGATTTCCTGAGTCTTTAGGTAGCTCTACATTCAATGTAAATCCTTTTCCAGCATTCCTACCTATTTCGTTTGAGCCACCACTATAAGGATAAAAAGGATGTTGATGCACACTAAAGTAGAAGACTGAGTTATCTTCATAAAAAATATCTTGTGTTCCATTACCATGATGTACATCAAAATCTATTATTAATATACGCTCAAGTCCATAATTATCCTGTAAGTAACGAGCAACAATAGCTACATTGTTATAGATACAAAAACCCATACCTCTAGAGCTTGTTGCATGATGTCCAGGAGGCCTAACTATAGCAAATGCTGATGAAATAGAATTTTTCATAATTAAATCAGCGCCTTTAATACCCGCACCTACTGCAAGTCTTGCAACAAAATCAGATTGCTTTGAGATTACTGTATCACCAGTACTTAAATTTGAAACTGAATTCTTAGATATCCTATTTGTTTCATTTTCAACGGCTTTAATATAACTTAAGGTATGGACTAGTTTCAATTGATCTAATGAGGCAGGTGAAAAGTTTGGCCAAACAGTAAAGGGAAAGATGTCAGAGTTATTTTTTATATCATTGATAGTTGGGATTAGTCTGCCAGGACTTTCTGGGTGATTTTTTCCGGTTTTGTGCAATAAAAATCTATCATCATACAAGACACCAACTTTATCTTTAGCTTCTTTAGGTTCAGCATAAAGACTATAGTTAGAAAAAATTAAAATTATAATTACCAGAAAAAATTTCATATAAATAAACAACCTAAAATTCTTTATTAAATAAGTATTCTAATAACTTAAATAGTATTTTTTGCATTTTTTTATAGTCATCTTTGTTAATATTTCTTAATTGTTTTTTAGATTGAACATATTCTGATGCGATTAATTTATCATTTAATTCTATGATAAGACGCTGAATAGAATCTGCATCAAATTCTAAATGAAATTGAAGACCTATTATGTTGTTATTAATTTGAAATGCCTGATTTTTACAGGCTACAGATGTCGCTAAAAGGTTAGATTTATATGGTAAATCAAAGGTTTGACCATGCCAATGAACAACGTTCAAGTTATCTGGAAATCTAAAATTATTACATGAATGTACGGCATTTATTGGAAATAATCCAATCTCTCTAAATCTATTATTTTTAACGACTCCCCCTAATGCATTTGCTATAAGCTGTGCTCCAAGACATAAGCCAAGAATTTTTTTATTCTTTCTAATAGCCTCTCTAATTAGACTCTTTTCCTCAATCAACCATGGAAGTATATTTTCGTCATTAACACTCATTGGGCCGCCCAAGATTATTAGCGCATCTATTTCATCGATATTCGGCTTAATATAATCATTCTTGTAGAAGTGGGTAATAGATGTAGTCGCGTTTTGTTGGGTTAACCAATCTTTTATTGTTCCCAGTCTTTCGGATGGATGATGTTGAAACACATTAACTTTCATTCCAATATTCTATAATAAGCTTATGTATTTTTTAATTTTTAATACAACTATCATTTATTTAATATATACATTACAGCTTAGTTAATTTTCATAAGTCGCTTTTGTTCTTTCTTTATAACCTCAGTAAAAAATTGGCTAACAGCTTGAATTCTAGCTAACTGGTGCAGATCTTCATGCACAACCATCCAATATTCCCGGGTGGCAAATATATTTTCTGGTAAAATAACTTGTAATTTTTCATCGTCTGCAGCTACAAATCCATGTAACAGCGCAAGACCAATGCCATCAAGCACTGCTTGATATTGAGCCTGTAAAGAGCTGCTCCTAAATACAATATTTACTCCATGAAGTAAATCTTGCATATACTTTAATTGAGGGAATTCAATAAGATCATCAATGTAGCTAATAAATGGGTGCTGCGTGAGATCTTTAACTGCTTTAATGGCAGTATTATCATGCAGATACTCATGACTTGCATATAAAGCTAATCTATATTCGCCCAGTTTCCATGCAACCAACCTTCCTGTAGTTGGCCTGGCTAGAGTAATAGCGATATCTGCTTCACGTTTTGATAAGCTTCTTGATCGAGTATCAGCTACTAATTCAAGTTCAATACCTGGATGCTGCACTTTAAAATCCTTAATATATTTTGAAATAATGCCTATTCCTAAACCTTCAGGAACAGCCATTCTTACTGTTCCAGTTAAGACAGTATCCGTACCGGAGATAGATTGATAAATTGAATTAATTTTAGTTTCTATATTTTCTGCAAAAGGAAGGAGTTTGTAACCATCATCATTTAAGGAATAGCCTTTTGGCGATCTATCAAATAAATGCACTTCGAGTTCTTTTTCTAATCTGTTGATATGCCTACCAACTGTCGTAGGTTCAACGTTTAACCTTTTTCCTGCCATAGTTAACTTTCCACGTCGAGCAAGCTCCAGAAAAGAACGTAAATCATTCCAGTCGAGCATATTTTTTTACCTCAGTATCTTAATATTAAAATGCATTATTGCATTATGAAAACTAATATATTGCTATTGTACTGCATAAATAAAAAGAATAGTATACTAAAAATTGAATAATTATATGAAATATATTATTAAAAATGACTACAACAATCAAAGAAGAAGTCTTAATAGGAAACTTAATAAATGGTGAAGTAAAATATCATGGAGGGGCCAAGTTACCTATCTATAACCCTGCTAAAGGAACTATTAGTAAACATTTAGAGATAGCATCTAAAGTAACAGTTGATGAGGCAATAATCTCTGCTCAAAAGGCATTTCCAGCTTGGCGCAATCAACCTGCCATAAAGCGTGCAAGGATAATGTTTCGCTTTAAAGAGTTGCTCGAACAAAATAAAGATAAGATATGTCAATTAATTGGTGAAGAACATGGAAAAATTCCTCATGATGCGATAGGGGAACTACAAAGGGGTATAGAGAATGTTGAATATGCTTGTACCGCCCCAGAAGTTCTTAAAGGAGAATTTAGTAAGAATGTTGGGCCATCTATAGACTGTTGGAGTGAGCACCAACCGCTAGGTATTGTTGCCGGTATAACCCCATTTAATTTTCCTGCCATGATTCCTTTATGGATGTATCCTTTAGCAATCGTATGTGGCAATTGTTTCATATTAAAACCTTCCGAGCGTGACCCTAGCTCTACTTTATTTATTGCAGAACTTTTATATGAGTCAGGACTTCCAAAAGGAGTCTTAAATCTTGTAAATGGTGATAAGGAGGTAGTAAACCTTTTACTGGAAGATAAGCGAATTGAAGCTATAAGCTTTGTTGGATCGACCCCAATCGCAAAATATATTTATACTACAGCAACCGCTAATGGCAAAAGATGCCAAGCCTTAGGAGGTGCAAAAAACCACGCTATCGTTATGCCTGATGCCGATGTTGACAATGCTGTCATGCAGCTCATGGGAGCAGCATTTGGCTCAAGTGGAGAAAGATGCATGGCCCTATCTGTAGCAGTCGTTGTAGGAGATGCAACGGCAGATATTTTAATTGCAAAGATGAAGAAAAAAATGGAATCTCTGAAAGTAGGGGAGTACAGCGATAATACTAATGATTTTGGCCCATTAATAACGAAGGAGCATAAAGAGAAGGTAACATCATATATTGATAGCGCTGAGAAACAAGGTGCGACTATAGCGGTAGATGGACGAAATATTGTTGTTAAAGGCTGTGAAGGAGGTTACTTTGTTGGTGGTACTCTCATAGACAATGTCACCTCCAATATGAAATCATATCAAGAAGAGATTTTTGGCCCCGTTTTACAAATAATACGAGTTAATAGTATGGCTGATGCTATGCGACTAATTGACGACCATAAATATGGAAATGGTACTTGCATTTTTACGCGTGACGGAGAGTCAGCAAGGTATTTTTCAGACAATATAAAAGTTGGTATGGTAGGAATTAATATCCCTTTACCTGTCCCTGTTTCTTATCATAGTTTTGGTGGCTGGAAGCAATCTTTATTTGGCGATCTTTTTGCTTATGGTCCTGATGGTGTTCGCTTTTACACTAAGAGAAAAACTATTACGCAAAGATGGCCGTCTACAAATGTACGGGAAGGTAATCAATTTTCGTTCACAGATAGCGCAAGCTATGAAACGTCAGAAAAATAGTAAGTTTTATTAATTTTATTTGGAGAAAAAGTATGAAGAAAATAGTATTTTTTAAGTATATATTTAGTTTTATTTTTTTGTTTTCGGTAAGCTTTGCTAATGCCGATCCAGTTCTAACGAAGCTTTGGGAAAGCAAAGCGAATTTTAAATTACCTGAGTCAGTAATTTTTGATAAAGAAAACGATATTTTGTATGTTTCTAATATGCAAGGTGACCCGTTCACTAAAGACAAAAATGGCTTTATATCTAAAGTTGATCTTGATGGAAACATTATTGAATTAAAATGGATTAAAGGGTTAAATGCTCCAAAAGGATTAGCAATATCAAAAGGTAAGCTTTTTGTTGGTGACGTTGATCAGTTAGTAGAGATAGACATTAAAAGCGGCAAGGTATCAAAAAAACATAATGCAGCAGGAGCCTCTTTTCTAAATGATGTGACTGTTGATACTAAAGGCAACGTATATGTTTCTGATACCTTCACAGATACAATCTTCAGATTAAATACTTTTGGCCAACTTACAACTTGGCTTTATAGCCCAAAACTTGAAGCCCCTAATGGTTTGCACTATGAAAAAGGCCAATTAATAGTGGGTAGTTGGGGTCATCCTACAGACGGCTTTGCTCCATCTATTGTTGGGCATCTTAAGATAATAGCTTTAAAAAATAAAGAAATAAAATCACTTGGAAATGGTCAACCAGTTGGAACATTAGATGGTGTTGAATCTGATGGCAATGGTGGTTATTTTGTTGCGGATTGGGTAGGAGGAAATTTACTACATATTAAAGCTGATGGAAATTTTAAAGTTTTAAAGAAACTTTCACAAGGCGCAGCAGATCATGAAGTTATTCATGAAAAAAAGATATTAATTATGCCTTTGATGAATGATGGAAAATTAGTAGCCTTTAAAATTAAGTAAATTTATAAAAATTAATTGAATTTCATGTCGATTTATTGGCATGAAATTTTTTTAATCTTAGCATTTAGGGTTCAAACATATGAAAATATTTCAAATTATTGCTCGTCCATTTGTTTCATTTGTTGAGCGTTATTATCCAGATTCTTTTATATTTGTAATTATTCTTTCCACAATTACTTTTATTTCAGCTCTGATATTTACGGATGCTACACCAACGTCAACAATGGTTGCCTGGGGCGATGGTCTTCCGATGTTATTTAAATTTACGGCTCAGATAACGATTATTATGGTTGGTGCACATGCGCTTGCCCATACAAATGCCGTACAGAAACTATTAAAGCATGTAGGTAAGCTTCCAAAATCAGCAAGTCAGGCTTATTCATTGGTAGCATTCTCTGCTGGTATAGCAAGTCTTTGTGCCTGGTCTTTTGGGCTTATAATTGGTGCTATTGTAGCTAAGAGTGTTGCCAAGGAATGCGCAGGAAAAGCATTTAAAATTCATTACCCATTATTAGTAGCTTCGGCATATTCAGGTTTTGTTATATGGCATATGGGCTACTCTTCGTCTTCTGCGTTATTTGTTGCAACTCCAGGTCATTTGCTTGAGGATAGGGTGGGGGTAATTCCAGTTACCGAGACAATACTTTCCTCAACTAATATAGTGCTTGCGTTGCTTGGCCTAATTATAATAACTATTGTTTGTCCACTAATGAAGCCCAATGATAAGGATATAATTGAGATTGACCAGGCCTTAATTAAGGAAAAAAAAGAACCTATTCAAAGTAAACTTAAAATGACTTTTGTAGAAAGGTTTGAAAATCATCGAGCACTCAGTATTTTTCTTGGCTTATCAATAGCTGCCTATGTTGCTATTACTTATGCGCAACAAGGATTTTCACTTAACCTTGACATTGTAAGTTGGACATTTTTAGCATTGGGCTTAATACTAGCTAGTTCACCCATACATTATATAAAACTTGTTAATAACGCTGCTGGAACTGTGGGAGCAATCATTCTTCAGTATCCATTTTACTCGGGAATTATGGGGATTATGGCTACCACAGGATTAATGGGCGTTATTACAGGCTGGATTGTTTCAATATCCACACCCCAAACGCTGGGTTTTTTTGCTTTTCTCTCCGGTGGTATTGTTAATATGTTTATTCCCTCTGGAGGAGGTCAATGGGCTGTACAAGGACCAATTATGATTGAAGCAGCATTATCCTTAGATGTAGATCCTGCTATCGTTGTTCTTGGAGTAGCCTATGGTGACCAATGGACCAATATGATACAACCATTTTGGACTATTCCTTTGTTGGCAATTGCAGGCCTTCACATGAGACAAATTTTAGGCTACACCTTCGTTATATTTCTTTTAACTGGTGTTTTATATGGGTCAGGGATGTTATATATGGGTTCAGGAAATTTATAATTACCCTTAAACTTAATTTACTTTATTAGTCTTAATTTCTAAACATATGTTTCTAATAACTTTTTATATATATTTGAGAAGGGCAATCATCTTAATCTAATGTATATCACTTCGTATAATGTATATTATGTAAAATAATAGTTATTACTTATACGAAGTGATCAAATCTGTGGCTCCAATTTCAGTTGATATAGTAATAGCAGATTTAAGGCTTATATCCGCATCGGCCTCTTTATTAAGTTTGCGAAACAGTAATGACTTTTCAAATAAAGCCTTGGCCTGATAATATCTACTACCATTATCTTTGGCAAAACGTTCTAAGGTCTCCAATAGTGATAATGCTTTTGAAGAATTACCATCAAGGAAGTGATAGTTAGACAAATTAAATGTAGCCTCTGCATATTTATTTCTATGTCCTGACCTTTGGTAAGTATTTACAGCTTTAAGGCCAAATTCAACTGCATAAGCATATTTTTTGTTAGAAGCATGTGCTCCTGCAAGAGAATTGTATGCCTCAGCTCGTTCATCATCGTTAGATGCCGCTCTTAAAGACTTTGCAAAATAATCTGTAGCATTAAAGTAATCCTTCATTTCGGTCAAACTGACACCTAATTGATATAAGAACTTTTGCTCCATCTGCATATATTTACTATTACCTAGCTTTGCTGTCTCTAGGCCATGCTTAAATGTTTCTGTAGAGACTTTTATTTCATTATTATCACGTTGAGCAATACCTTTATAAAGAATGGCATACATCTGATCTGCTTGTAACTCTGCATATTGAATGCTTTTTTCAAAGTATTCAATTGCTCCAGCATAGTCATTTTGATAATATTTTGCCTTTGCCACACAAAAATTTGAATCATATTTATTTGTTAAAGATTTAGCTGCACTAATCGCTTTTACTGGGTTATCTTTTGAGAGATAGGCTTCGCATTGATTTTTATTATCATATGCATATATATTGTTTATAAACAATATATTAATTATTATAATTAAAGTAATTTCTCTTTTCATTTTATTATGTTTCCTTTGTTAAATTGATTAACTCTTCTTCACTCAATACCTTAACATTAAGTGAAATTGCATTACTTAATTTACTTCCGGCTTCTTCTCCCGCAACAAGGTAGCTAGTATTCTTAGATACACTGCTCGTAACCTTACCTCCACATCTCTGAATTAGAGATTTTGCATCGTCTCTTTTTAGACTTTTAAGTGTACCTGTTAGGACAAATGTAAGTCCATTTAGTTTAGAGTTTGCTTGGTGCCCCTTATTCTCAATGGGTTCCCACACTACTCCGTGATCAATTAAGATTGCTATTTGACTTCTATTTCGTTCATTCGAAAAGTATTGATATATTGATTTAGCTACAGTCGGACCAATATCATCAACTTGCTGCAGTAACTCCTCATTTTGCTCAATAATATTATCAATAGTCCTATAGTATTTAGCGATATCAATTGAAGTAGCCTCTCCTACACCTCTAATGCCAAGTGCATAAATAAATTTACCTAGGGTTGTTTTTTTAGATTTTTCAATAGACTTGATTAGATTATCTGCTGATTTTTCTGCGAACCTTTCAAGTACAGTTAGGTTTTCTTTTTTGATTGCATATATATCAGAAAATTTATTTACAAGGTTAACTTCGATTAACTGATCTATAATCTTCTCTCCAAGCCCGTCTATATCCATGGCCTTTCTAGAGCAAAAATGCATCAGAGACTGTTTTTTTTGTGCCTTGCAGTCCATTCCAGCATTACATCTAAGGACTGCTTCACCCAATTCTTTAATAAGGGTTGAGTTACATACTGGACATGTAGTTGGCATTATAAATTTTCTTGCATTACTTGGTCTTTTTTCGTGAATAGCGTTTATAACTTCTGGGACGACATCCCCTGCTCTTCTTATGAGAACATAGTCTCCAATCA
>MDSY01064703.1_pt1 | contig 10991 bp, 8 predicted proteins | sample 811131 | NCBI WGS metagenome assembly MDSY01 (sample SAMN05326643, study PRJNA326480) | marine metagenome | isolation source: seawater | place: Atlantic Ocean: South West | collected 2010
AAATAATTGTCTATTGGATTAAAATCTAGATGACCCCCATTGTGATTATTAAATGGTTGTTCAAAATAGATTAGTTTTTTTTCTGACTCTATATCTACTTCATCTTTATTTTCTGATAAGCGAAATCGTGACACTACAGAATAATTTTCAGTATCAATATATGACACATAAAAAAATCCATTAGATTGAAAATTTGGATCAAATACCATCCCTAATAATCCACGTTCATCTGGAGTAATACTCACACTAATCTTTTTACTTAAATCAAGGAATAATGTTTTTGTGCCAGACATTTCAATGAAATAGATTTTACCTGTTTGCTCTACAGCATACATTTTATTTGTTTGAGGTTCAAAAGCAATAAAAACAGGACGATTTAAATCATTGATAATTGTATTGGTTTTTATATCATCAATTTCTTGTGGTATTACAATAGATAATAGAAAAAATAAATAATATTTAAGATTTTTTTTCATCTAACAAAGTTTCCAATTCATTTTCATTGATAATTTTTATATTATGTTTTCTTGCTTTTTCTAATTTAGATCCAGCATTTTCTCCTACAATAAGAAAATCAGTTTTTGATGAAATGCTATTGGTTACTTTCGCCCCTTTTTGTTCTAATAATTCTTTTATTTGTAAACGTGAATAATTTCTAAAACTTCCAGTAATAACAAAAATATCACCGGAAAATTTAGATGAAATATTAAAAATTGTTTTATTGATTTTCACTCCTTTTTCAATACAGCTTTTTATAATCGCTGTATTATGTTTTTCTTTAAAAAAGTTGATAATTGAGTTTGCTACAACAGTGCCGATACCATCAATATTTTCTAATTCTTCAAAAGATATTTTTGATAAATTTTCTATTGAAGACTGACAATAGAAATCTAATATTTTTGAGACATGTTGACCAACATGTGGAACGCCAAGAGCAAAAATAAATCTTGGAAATGAAGTTTCTTTTGAATTTTCAATAGATTCTACAAGATTTGATGCTGATTTTTTTTGAAATCTTTCTAGGGGTACTAAATCAGAATATTCAATAGTAAACAAATCATCTATATTTCTAATTAGTCCTTTGTCCATTAATTGATCTACAATTTGAGGCCCAAGCCCATCAATGTTCATTGCATTTTTGGAACAAAAATGCTCTAATGCGCTTTTGATTTTTGCTTTACACTCAATATTAATGCACTTGTAAGCAACCTGATCTTCTGTTTTTTCAATTACAGAATCACATGAAGGACATTTAAAATCATATATGTAGAACTTTTTGGTATTATTTGGTCTTTTCTCCTTAATAACATTTACTACTTTTGGTATAACATCTCCAGAGCGTTCAATAAGAACAAAATCATTAACACGAATATCTTTTTTATCAATTTCATCTTGATTGTGTAGAGTAGCACTTGTAATTACCGCACCTGATATCTCTACAGGAACAACTTTAGCCACTGGAGTAATAACTCCTGTGCGACCTACTTGTAAAATAATATCTAGTATCTGTGTTTCTTCTTTTTTTGATTTAAACTTTGCTGCAATAGCCCATCTTGGAGATCTCGATCTATCACCAAGACTATTTCTAAAGTTATAATCATTAACTTTAATTACAGAACCATCAATTTCATACGGAATAGATTCTCTTTCTTTTTCTAAAGTATTATGATATTGAATCATCTCTTCTGAACCTTGAACTTTTTTTGAAAGTGGGTTAACTGGCAATCCAATATCTTGAATATATTTTAACAAATCCCAATGATTATCAAAGTTGAGATTCGTTGTATCACCTACTTCATAACAAAAAATAGATAGTTTACGTTCTGATGTAATTTTTGGATCTAGTTGTCTGACGCTACCAGCGGCTGCATTTCTTGCATTTGCAAATAATTTTTCTCCACTCCCTTCTCTTGCAGAGTTCAAAGATAGAAATTCATTTTTTGACATAAAAATTTCACCTCTAATCTCAAGCAATGAGGGTGTATTTTTTAAATTTCTTAACTGTAATGGGATTGCATTAATTGTTTTGATATTGTGTGTAATATCTTCTCCGACATAACCGTCTCCTCTAGTAAGAGCGCGATCTAATTGACCATTTTTGTAAACAAGAGAAACGCCTAAACCATCGATCTTTGGTTCGGCAACATAAAAAATGTTTTTTGTATTTAACCATTTGTTTATTCGTTTATTAAAATCAAAAATTTCTTCATTGTTAATTGCATTAGATAAAGACAACATAGGTGTGATATGTGGAATACTTTCCAAGTCACTGCTAACAGGGTGTCCGACTCGTTGTGTTGGAGAAATTGGATCAATAAATTCTGGATTTTCTTTTTCCAATTTTTCAAGCTCTCTAAACAAAGTATCATATTCCTGATCACTTAAAATAGGATTGTCTAATACATAATAAGCATAATTATGCTCATTAATAGAGTGTCTTAATGAATCAATTTTTGCTTTAATCTCTTTTTTCACGCTATAGCCTTTTTTATTGCTTTAAATCTATATAAAGACAATATAAATAAAAGCAATATAGAGAATAAAATTCTCCATTTTTTTATTATAATTGATTTTCCATGCATTTCAAAGCTCTCTGTAGCAATTTCATTAAAGCCTATTTCCCAAAATAATTTTCCTTCATCACTGTCTCCATTGTGACTTTTAATATTTCCTGGCAATTCTATATTAAAGAGAAAATAATCGTTCATTAAAGCTGTGTTTTTTTCAAATTCATTTTCATGAAAATCAATAATTGGTTGAAGTTTCACAAAAAAGTTTTTTGGCAATTGGTTCATCATTGGATTTAAAGCATCTTTTATAATTAAAGATGCATTAATATCAATTTTATCTATTAAAGAATCTTTTTTAACATAATCAAAATAAGTTGTTATTTGATTATTAATTTTTTCAAAAAAAATCTCATTATTTAATCTATTTTTATAATCAAGAAGAGCTGTATCGATGATATATTTTTTTGCTGGTAAAATCCAAGAAATGTCATCTCCTTCCACATCTAAAAAATTAACTATAGAAGGATATTTTTTATCTATTTCCAAATTATCTATTATAGAATAGAAATAATATTCATCCCAAAAGAAATATTCGTTTTTTTCAATATTAATAAAATAATTCAGTGCTTTTTTATCGCTAAAAACCAATTTCTCTGTAATTGGTTTTATATTAATTGTTTTTTTAACAAAATCATTATTTTGATTTTGATCTATTGTTGTAATCCATTGTGCAGCATCATTGTTTGCCGGATGAAGAAAATCATTGTTTTCTATATCAAATTTTTCTCCTGTGGATTCATATACAATTGAATAATTGCCATTAGGTAATACAGAAATTTGGATCATATTCCAAGTACATGAGTTTAATATGAAAAATAAAATAATTAAAAATTGCTTCTTCATTGTACAGGTGCGTTGTTATGAAATAACAGTAAAATCTTTTGGAGTCTTATTAAGAATCTGGCACCCATTGTCTTCAACAACAATATCATCCTCAATACGAACCCCGCCAACATCTTCAATATAGATTCCTGGTTCAACAGTCATGACATGATTTGATTGTAAAACATCCGTGCTGACTTTACTAAATCGAGGATTTTCATGAATTTCTAAACCAAGAGAATGCCCAAGTCCATGATCAAAATATTTTCCATAACCAGCGTTTGTGATATGATCCCGTGCAATAGCGTCAATTTCTTTGCAACTTATTTTGCTCTTAATACCTTCAATGCTCTTTAATTGAGCTTCTAAAACAATATCATAAATTTCTTTTTGTTTTTCAGAATACCCCTTTGTTGCAATAGTACGAGTCATGTCTGCATGATACCCAGCATATTTTGCACCTGAATCAATTACTACTAATTCTCCAGGGCCAATTTTTTTATCTGTTGGGCGCTGATGAGGCATTGCAGAGTGTATTCCACTACCAACTATTGGAGAAAAAGCATCTGCATCTGCATCTCCATATTTTCTATAAAGAAAAGAAAGTTGGTTAGCAATTTCTTTTTCTTCAATACCAATTTGAATCATTGGGAATACTTCTGAAAATGCTTGGTCTGTGATTTCTACAGCTGTTTTGATAGCATCAATTTCCTCTTTATCTTTAATCATTGCTAATGATTCAACATATCCAGAAATCCCATGCCAAGATACATGTGACAATATATCTTTTAGTTGAGTATAAATTTGATGTGAAACATTATTAGAATCAAAACCAACCTTGAAGTTAGATGGTAATAAATTTTCTTTTTTTATTAAAGTAAAATGAGGATCCCAGCTAATAGTTATATTTGAACCTTTAACTTCATTTTTTGCTTGTAATGTATATCGCCCATCGGTAATAAACTCACACTTATCATGTGTAATAAGTAATGAACCTGCTGATCCGGTAAATCCACAAAGATATCTTATATGAGTCAGGTTTGTAATGAGCATACCATCTAAATTTTCTTTAGAAAATAATGTTCTTAAATTATTTTGTCGTTTAGTAAAATACTGTTCACTCATTTTTTATCCTTTTTTTGAAGGGTAATTAAAAGTTCTTTAGCTTGATTAATTTGTATCTTGTTTTTTGAAGTGTTAATAATTGTATTCAAGCTTTTTTTTGCTTGTAAAATCTTTCCTTGTTGTATCAATAGTTTAATATATGGAATAGTAATTATAGCATTGGATTGTTTTTTGTTTGAAGATTTTTTACGAATTGCTTTTCTAGCTGTTGGTGCTTTAATAGATAGGGATGGATTTAATCTCTTTAATGCATCATAAAATATTTTCTGTGATGATAAATTCTCTTGCTTTGCAATTTCAAAAAGCAATAAGTATGCTGCATAATAATTCTTATCATAATCAATAGCAGATAATAAATGCTTTTTTGCAGATGAAAAATTTCCTTTTTCAAATGCTTTTTCGCCTTTTAAATAAATATTATAAATATTGTTAATCATCGTCTATTTTTTGCTACCCAATCTTCAATATACTTTAATGATTCTTTAACAGGGGTACCAGGCCCAAAAAGCTTACCAATCCCTATATTTGATAACTCTTGAGCATCATTTTCTGGAATAATCCCTCCACCAGTTACTAAAACATTTTCTAAATTATTTTCTTTCATTAATTCTATGATTTTAGTAAAGATAGTCATATGTGCGCCAGAAAGTATTGACAATGCAATAACATCAACCCCTTCCTGTATTGCAACTTGAACAATGCTGTTTGGTGTTTGTCTTAAACCTAGGTAAATCACATCCATTCCCGCGTCACGATATGCTGCCGCTAAAACTTTAATACCACGATCATGTCCATCTAATCCTGGTTTTGCCATTAATATTCTAATTGGTGGTTTTAATGCCATAATTCTAACAATTTAACTAACCCAAACGTTAGACTCTCCTATTAAATCTTTTAAAATTGTAATAAAATGATTATTTATAGAAACACGTATTTTTTTTGATATAATCCTTCTTGTTGATCCATCTTCATTAACCATATGAACTATAAAAGAAGATTCACCAGAATTCTTTAATGCAAGAGCATGAATTTCATTAAGCTTTTCTTTTGACATCTTTGAATCAATTTTAATATTCATTTCTTGTGATTTTAAAACTTCTTTTGCGTGATTAATTGGTACAACTTCATCAACTTTGATTTTTAAATCTGCAAATTGATTTTGGACGCTAGAGCTACCAACAAGAAATACAATATTGCCATCTTGAATAATTTCTTTATATTTATCAAAAGCTTCATGAAATATAATTGCTTCAACCTGTCCACCTAAACAGTCTAAATTAAAAAATGCCATTGGTCTATTTTTTTTGTCATAATGAAGTTTAAAACTAGAAATAGCACCACCTATTTTTATTAGAGTATCTTCTTTTAAATGGGTTTTATCTGTGAAATCATAATTACTGATTTCTTCTAATATATCAGCATATTTCAATAAAGGGTTTCCTGATATATAAAGCCCTAAAACTTCTTTTTCTTTGCTTAATTTATCTTGATTGTTCCATTCTTCAATATTAGGCAAATCTGGTTCTTTAACTAAATTTTCTTCTTTTCCAAATAAGTTAATTTGATCTTTAGATGTGTTTTTATTGATTTGTTGTGCATATTTAATTGCATCATCAACAACTTCAAATAATTGTGCTCTATTTGCATGCAAAGAATCAAAGGCTCCAGCAAGAATTAAGCTTTCCAAAACTTTTTTATTAACCAATCGTTGGTCTACTTTTGAAATAAAATCAAAAAATGAATGAAAATTTCCTGATTTTTCTCTTGTATGTATAGCATCTTCTAAAGCCTTTACCCCAACATTCTTTATTGCATTTAAACCATAAGAAATCTCATTATCATTAATTGGAACGAAATTAATTTGTGATTTATTAATATCTGGTGCATTTACTTTAATATTTAGTTTCCTACATTCATTAATTAAAACTACTACTCTATCTGTATTAGTCATTTCACTGGTTAAATTTGCAGACATAAAATCAGCAGGATAATGGGCTTTAAGCCAGGCAGTTTGATAAGATATGTAAGAATAGGCTGTAGCATGGCTTTTATTGAAACCATATTGAGCAAATTTTTCAATTAACTCAAAAATTTGTTTAGATTTTCTTTTTGAGATACCATTTTTAATTGCTCCATTGATAAATTTTTCAGATAATTCATCCATTAAAGAACGAATTTTTTTACCAACCGCTTTTCGCATTTCATCCGCTTCAGCTAATGTAAAACCTGCAACACGAGCAGCAATTTCCATTACTTGTTCTTGGTAAACAATAATACCATGTGTTTCTTTTAAAACTTCATTCAGTAGTGGGTGTATAGATTGGACATCTTCTTTCCCATGCGATCTATCAATATAATGATTAATATTTTTCATTGGACCAGGTCTATAAAGCGCTGTCATTGCAATTAAATCTTCAATAGCTTTAGGTTGTAATTTTTTTAAATATTCACGCATGCCTGAAGACTCAAACTGGAATACCCCGACTGTTAATCCTTTTGAAAAAAGCTCATATACTTTTGGATCATCAAATGGTATAGAATTAATATCAATTTTTTTACCTAAACGTTTATAAACTAATTCAATAGTTTTATCAATGACTGTTAAATTTCGTAATCCGAGAAAATCCATTTTCAAAAGACCTAATTTTTCCAACTCATTCATATCATATTGAGTTGTAACATCTCCATTAGTCGATTTGTAAAGAGGTACAAAATCTGTTAATTTACCAGGAGCTACCACAACGCCTGCAGCATGAATAGAGGCATGTCGATTCATTCCTTCTAAAACTTTTGCATTTTCAATCAAATCTTGATATTGGTTTTGAGAAAGAGTGCGTAGTTCTGAACTTTGTTTTAATGCTTTATCAAGAGTGACTTTCACTCCTTCTGGTACTAGTTTTGCAATTTTATCTACTTCAGAATAAGAATAACCCATAACTCGTCCCACGTCTCGTATAACACCGCGCGCATTCATTTTTCCAAAGGTAATAATTTGTGTGACAGATTTTTCACCATAAATTTCTTTAATATAATCAATAACTTGGTTTCTTCTTTCAATACAAAAATCTATGTCAATATCGGGCAGGCTAATTCTGTCTGGATTTAAAAATCTTTCAAAAAGCAAATTATGTTTTAAAGGATTGATATCAGTAATGCCAAGGCAGTAAGATGCTAGACTGCCAGCAGCTGATCCTCTACCTGGCCCAACAGGTATATTATTTTTTTTAGCATACTGAACAAAATCTGCTGTAATTAAGAAGTAACTAGCAAAACCCATTTTTTTGATTACTGATAATTCATAATTGAGCCTTTCTTCTATTTCAGTGGTTTTTTCAGAAAAACGATTTTTAACTCCTTTGTCACAAAGAATTTGTAGATATTCATCAATATCTTTAACACTAGACCCATCAGGAATTTGATACCATGGTAAATGATAATCTTTCATTGGTATTTCAAGGTCAATAGAGTCAGTAATTGCACGAGTATTTTCTAATGCTTTGGGGAATTCTTTAAAGAGAGAAAACATTTCATCTTGAGATTTAAAATAAAATTCTTCACCATAATATTTTAAACGTTTTGTATCGCTTAATTGTTTGCCAGATCCAATACATATATGAACATCATGAGCGCTATGATGTGTCTTTAAAGCATAGTGAGCATCATTTGTTGCTACAATTGGCAAATTCATTTCTTTAGCAAGCTTTGTAGCAAGTTTGATATTTTGAATTTCTTCAGGTATGCCATGATTTTGCAATTCAATGTAATATCTATTAGGAAAAATTTTAGAATATTCTTCAGCGATAGCTTTACCGCTTTCATACCCGCTATATACAAGGCTTTCTGCTAAGGCACCTTTTAAACAAGCTGATAAACATATAATTCCTTCATTATGTTCTTTTAAAATATCAACATCAACTCTTGGCTTATAATAAAACCCTTCTAAATAACCATGGGTTACAATTTTCATTAAATTTTTATATCCTTCTAAATTTTGTGCAATAAGAACTAAATGATTGTAGTTGCCTCCTCTTATAGTTTTTTCTTTATCAAAACGACTTCCTTTAGCAACATATACTTCGCAACCAATAATTGGTTTTACCCCGCTTGATCTTGCTTGATTGTAGAAAGAAATTGCTCCAAATAAATTACCATGCTCTGTAAGGGCAACTGAATCCATATTGAGGTCATCCATAGTATTAATAATCGTATTGATAGTCTGTGCTCCATCTAATAAACTATTATCAGAATGATTGTGTAAATGTATAAATTCGCTCTTCATTTAATATTAAAATATATCTTAATTACTCTATTATTGCCTTCAAAATCTTTAAATATCTCGCTTGAAATCTTTTTATTCTTTTCAATCAAGTCTATTATAGATTCGGTCGCAGGAGAGTTGGGGATTTCAAAATACATTATACCGCCTTTCTTTAAAAATAAATTAATATTATTGATAAAAAATTTATAGAAAGACAATCCGTCCTTATTGTCAGATAACGCTATAAAAGGATCGTGGTTTTTTACTGATGCATCAAGAGAATCAATTTCATTAGTTGAGATATAGGGTGGGTTGCTTATAACAATATCATAGTGATTATTAAAATTCATATTTAAAAAATCTTTTTCAATAAACTGCACATTTGAACAATTGAGTTTTTTAGCATTTATGATTGATGTTTGTATTGCTTTTTTTGATATATCAACACCAGTAACAAAAAAATTTTTATATAACTTTGCTATACTAATAGACAGACAGCCTGTTCCGCTCCCTACTTCTAATACATTCTTTTTTTCTAAAACTGGAAAATCATTTCTAATACAATCAATAATTAGCTCTGTATCTGGTCTTGGTATAAAAGTGCCCGGTGGGGTAAAAAATTCATAATTATAAAAAGAGGTTTTACCTAAAATGTGTTGTACAGGAATATTTTTTTTAAGCTTCGAAAAAGCAGCTTCTAATACTTCAATTTTTTCATAAGGAATGTGGTAATTCTTGATGTAAATATCTGATTTATCAATTTCTAAAATATCTTGAATTAATAATTCAGACTTTTTTTTATGTTCATCAATATCTAATGATTCAAATTCAAATAGTTTTGAAAAAAAATATTTATTTAGTGGTTGATATACTGTCATGATTGATTCAGCTTTGAATTGTCCTCTTCAAGTTTGAGCTTTTCAATCATATGATCTAAATCGCCCTCTAAAGTGTCTTGTAAATTGTGAGCAGTATAATTGATTCGATGATCAGTGATGCGACCTTGTGGAAAATTATATGTTCTTATTTTAGCAGATCGATCACCTGTAGAGACTAAACTTTTTCTCATTTGATCTCTATCTTGATTAATTTTTTCTTGCTCTAAAGCAAAAAGCCTTGCCCGTAATACTTTTAGCGCCGAAGCTTTATTTTTATGTTGAGAGCTTTCATCTTGACACGTTACCACCAAACCTGTAGGAATATGTGTAATTCTAATAGCAGATTCTGTTTTATTAACATGTTGCCCACCAGCTCCGCTTGCACGATATGTATCAATTTTTAAATCAGATTCATTAATATCGACTTCTGCCTGTTCGGCTTCTGGGAGAACAGCAACAGTTGCTGCAGAAGTATGTACGCGACCCCCAGATTCTGTTTTAGGTATTCTTTGAACCCGATGGACTCCACCTTCGTACTTATATGTACCATATGAATTTTGTCCCTGAATATTAAAAATGATTGATTTTAATCCACCAACTCCTATTTCATTCATATCCATTACTTTAATTGACATCCCTTTTTTTTCAGCATATTTAGAATACATTCTAAATAAATCTGCAGCAAATAAAGCTGCTTCATCTCCTCCTGTACCAGCTCTTATTTCAATGATTGCATTTTTATTATCATTGGGGTCATTTGTAATCAGTATTGTTGTTAATTTTTTTTCTAAATCAGCAATTTTTTTCAATAAAATAGGTTTTTCAATTTTAATTAGCTCTTCCATTTCTTTTTCGCCTGCAATTTCTTCTAAATCATTTAATTCTTTATGTAATAACACAAATTGTTTACTTAATTCATACGCTTCCTCTATTGCACTTCTTTTTTTTGATAAACTGGTAATTTTTTCCTGATTTAATACGTTATCAGGGTGTATCATTTCTTCAGTAATATTATCATATTCAACAATAATATTTTTAGCTTTAGATAAAATATCCATAGGTTAAAATTTGTTAATAAAAAATATTTAGGAAGCTTTTTTCTTATACTTACGATTGAATTTCTCAATACGTCCGGCTGTATCAACTAATGTGCGTTGGCCAGTATAATATGGATGTGATTGATCAGAAATCTCTATTTTGAATAGAGGATATTCATTGCCGTCTTCCCATTTAACGGTTTCATCTGTTTTCACAGTCGATTTGGTTAAAAAAGAATAGTTAATTGCACTATCTTCAAAAACCACTAATCTATATTCTTTAGAATGTATATCTTTTTTC
>MDSY01068612.1_pt1 | contig 10990 bp, 7 predicted proteins | sample 811131 | NCBI WGS metagenome assembly MDSY01 (sample SAMN05326643, study PRJNA326480) | marine metagenome | isolation source: seawater | place: Atlantic Ocean: South West | collected 2010
GAGCCGTTGTGTTTAGTGTGCATGTCAAAACGCGGAGGCATGGGGGGGGTGAATCTGGCGCGCGTGCCTGTTGAGTTGAGACCGATGGTGACGCATCCAATTGAGTCACGACCTGGCGTGACGCACCAGCCGATACGCATACACCACCGTGAACTCATACCAGTCCGAGAAACGACGTACCTGGAATCTCCAAGCGCGGCTTCCACAAAAGCGTGCGGCGCGATAAAAAACGCGCGCGCGGCGCTAAAAGCGGCGGAGGCGAGGGAAACGGAGCTTAAAAACGCAGCGGCGGATAAAACGCTGAGTGCTGCGCAGAACGTGAAGCGCCGCATCGAGCGTGCCAACGCGACTTCCTGCGTAAAAGCCGCCGCGAAACGAGTCACGGAAGTGGAGAACGCGGCGAATTCGGTTGCAGATGTTACCCATACAAAGAGCGCGATGTGTCTGCCGGCTCCACACGAAAGTACCGAAAAAACAAACGTGCCTTCGTTTATCCTCGACTCCAAGTTTCAAATGTACTGCTCCGCTCAATGCCACTCCCTGGATATGCAAACCACATCCAGCCACGAGCTTCGAAGGCTGATCAAGGAAAAGGAAAAAGGCGTGTGTGTGCAGTGCCACTGGGATGCCAGCGGTTGCGCCAAGCGGATTTCCGTGATGCGCTCCAAACCAAACCGAAGAAAACACATTTTGAAATCCAAGCCCGAGTTTGGCCACCGCGGAAATTCAAAGCTGCTGGAGCAGTTTACGCGCACCGCGTGGGAGGGACACGTGTGGCACTTCGACCACATCGTCGCCGTGTACGAAGGGGGGGGTGAGTGTACTGTTGATAACGGGCAGACCCTTTGCGTTTTGTGTCACAAGATTAGGACTGCGCAGCAGGCGAAGCAACGCGCGGCGGCGAGGCGCGAAGCGAAGAAAAAAATGAGTGAGAATTTGACGGAGATTGAGAATTTGACGGAGACAGAGACTGTTGCTACGGAGCCAAAAAATACCTCCAAAAAGAAGCAAAAGACGTCCCAAACGAAAAGAACCGTGTTACACAAACCACACCAGCCTGGTTACGTCGAGGATTCGCAGCTTCTGAGTTCGGACGAGGAAACCTTAGCGGACGTCGTCGCGGATTTCGAAAGCGATGAAGAAAATTCAGATTTAGAAAATTCGATTCGCTCTGAATCCGACAGCAAGCCGATTCCAGAGACGGAGCCCGTTTGCGAAACGCAGGGCCTGATGAAATGTGAAACTACTGATTTCGATAACGAAACCGCGGAATTCACCGAAATCGCGGTCGTTCCTGAAACCGAGTTACAAGGTGATGATCTCCGACCGGGTCCCGCGTTCGCGGGATTTCGATGTGGATGAGGCGATGCGTTCTGCGCGACACCAATTCACGCAACAACTAGCCGCGATGAAAAAAGACCCGCTCATCGAGCTCCTGGACTCGGACGACGACGCGCCGTGGACGTATTAGGGGTACAATGACCGGTAGAAGGAATTAAAGTATAAGTTATAGTCCAGAAGTGTATTACTGTATTAATATTGCTATATCACACAGTACTACGCTACTGTACTATCAGTCTGGCGTCGGCGGGAACGGCGGCGTTTGCGGCGGTGAAACCTCGGCGACTTGCCACTTTTCAACCTCGCAGTGGTTTACTTTCGGCGTCGGCGAGCCTGTTTTTCTTTCAACGAATTCAGGCTTAGCCACCATCCCCGCGAGTTTTTGGTAATCCAGGTGGTAATCGAGGCCGTTGGCGTAACCAGGGGACTGTTTACCCAAACCCGGGTTCCGCCGGCTGAGTCGCACCAGCCGCGCCACAGCGGCGTCGTCTACCGCCACGTCGCACGCCGCTAAAACCTCACGCACGTCTGATTCCGTCACAGCGTTACTTCGTACAAGCGCACTGACGATATCTCTTTTCTCGGGCCGGTCCATTGCAATTCGAGGTGGTAAAAACGCACGCACGAATGACGAAGTGTTCGAAGAACCTTTGGATCCATTTTTCGTCTGCGAAGTGACAGACTCAAACCCCGCTCTTAAGGTCGCCTGATCCACCGAGCCTAGCCCCAAATTCTTCAACCCTCGTTGGAACGTTTCAAACGTAACAAAGCCTTTGCGTCCAGGATCGAACAAAACGATGCACATTTTCGTTTCTGAAACGCCTTTTGACGGGACTTTGTCTGAGAACTTGTCTCGTGCGAGCTTCAAAACTTTGACGTGATCCATTTTGTGTTGAAACGGGGGGGGCGTTTGGGCGACGACCGGCACGTAATGCTCCCAACCCAATGCTTCGAAACCCGTGGGTTCTTTGACAGTCGCATTGCTCAAAAGAACCTCCTCTGCGTGCCTCACGGCGCGTTGGCAGTGCGCCACGAAGGTGGTGCACCCAATGAGATCTGCGGTGTTTGCGTGACCGAAATCACTGGCTTCATCGGCGGCTGCTTTCGCGGCGGACGCTGACAATCTCGCGCTCGCACTTTTCGCCGCCTTCGCCGCGCAAGACAACGCGTCGCGTCTGTGGACAAACGCCCCGTCCCCTGACGTGTCAACCTTCCCCAGGGCATCGCACAAGTCGCGGTAGAACGTAGACACGATTGCATCAATGTTACGAACTTTTCGATTCACTTCAGTGGGAAAGTCAGACGCTAACATCTTTGCGCAGAAATCTTTTATTTTGATTTTTCCAGAACCGGACGTGTCGTATTTTGCGAGTAAAGCGTTCACCTCGCCTTCAGTTACCGGGACGTTGAACTCGTGTAACACCCTTGAGAGTGAGTCGAAATCGATGTAACCGACGTTTGACTTATCGAACAATAAGCGAAATGTCCGTTCGGAAGTGCTCACACCTCTTTGCTCCAGCTTTTCCCTCAGTGCTATTTCAACGCAATTCACGGAATGAACTCCGCTCGGCTTTCCAAACTTTCCGCGAAATCCTGCTGTTGGATTCATCGCCATCGCGGGCGCACCGACCCGGGCGCCTCTCGCGGTAGCACCGATGAGGGAGCTGCCTCTCGCCCCTACATCCAGCAAGTCCCTCCCGAACCCGTCGTTGAAGTCCCGCATGTATTCCTTCTCCGCGGCGTCTGCGATGTGTAGTTGGTGTTTTTTTGAGACGAGTCGAGCCATCGATCTACTTATCAACCCGTTCGCGTCGTCGTCCGCTACATTTTTTAACTTTCGAACCAAAGCCGGATCTGAGTCTTCACCCAGCGCCGCACGTACCTCCAAAAGATTCAAAGCGGGCTCAGGGGATTTTGACGGCATCGTGATGCCCTTATCAAGCATCGATGCGTGTGCTCTTGTGTTTGCCTTTTTGTGGGCCCGCCGACGCGTCCGCGCAAACGCCGCTTCCAGCTTTTCAAAGCCGGCTGTGAATTTATTTTGCGCTTTGGATCGCGCGTCTTTTGCAGACTGAATTGCGTCATGGCCTGAAGTGCTCGTACCAGCGTCTCCCTCGCCGAAGTGCGAGACGAACGTGTCGAAAGAAATGCCGCGTTGTTCTCCTTTTGTGAATATCCGGAACAGCTCATCAACTCCATCCGGCGATACGTTTATGAAGAACCGTTTCAGCAAGTTTCCAAACTCAACTTCCGAAATGAACCCGTCGTCGTCCAGGTCGATCGATTGAAACGCTCTTTTTTGTGCGTGCCCGGACCCACCGAACTTCTCCCGCATCTTCTTGCGGAGCAGAAGTTCCGCGTCGTGTACGGAGAGGTGAGTAGAAGAAGTACTCCTAAGAAGTACTCCTGCAGAAGCGGTACCGGACGCGGTGGACGGCCGTGAAGTAGATGTACCATTTGAGTAATCCAAATAATTCTTCGCTGTCGCGGGTCTGCGCATCCCGCTCAACGTCCCAGGGCCAACCTCCGTCGCCGCGCACTGCTCGTCCGGCATCGCCCAGCTCGCAAACTCTAGGAAAGGCACGGAGCCGGTCACGTCGTCCCTTTTAAATTTACAAAACAAGCCGTCCACCACGTCATCCGACGCTTCCAAATTAAAGCTCCTCAAAACGCTTTTAGCGCCGCCGCGCGACATCATCCCGTCGGCGTCCACGTTGGCGACTCTTCGCAGCAATCGACGAGTCGAATTCGCGTTAGCGCCCATCGACCGAGTCTTCTCAACCAGCATGTCGCGCACGGGGACTCTTCTGCCCGCCACAGAGTACACAGGGATGGACACAGTACGCGTGTTCTTTCCAAGTGGTTCGGGAGATTCCCGATCCGTGGTACCTCGCGCGCTCGCATCGATTGGAAGAGAACAATCGGTGGTCTCAACTCTCGCCGCGAATGGCGTCGGGGGCAGGCCTTCATCTGATGGGCAGGTTGCGTGGTTCTCAACGGCGTGTACCGGCGATGCACGAGTCGACTGCGCGGGCAGAGGGATTTCGGGCACGTCTTCGTCCCAGTCGTACTCCGAGTCCTTCACCGCGAACGGCGGCGGCGCTCTCGGCCTCGCCGGCGTGTCAGCGACCGCATTCTGCACCGAATCGCAATCGCCCAAAATCGGTCTCGTCCGCAGGCGGTGTCTCAGGACCGTTGATTCGTCCTGTGAGGGTGGTGAGTTGATGTGACAATGTAGAGGTGAGACTGGCACGAGGGGTGGATCAGGATGCAGGAAAAAAAGGAGGCGTGTGTGGGGTGATGGAGGGAGATGCCCTGAGGAGTTGTCGGAAATGTCAACTCGGGAAAAGTGCCTGCCGGTCAACGGAAGGAACGCGTTCCGCAGCTGGGCATCCGCGTCACTTCAGCATCGTGGCGAGTTCCACACCCACGCACCATTGATGATTTGTTCTCCGTGCGTCGTGCGGCGTACGAGGACATGAATTCACGTCGCTTCGCTTTCGCTTTGCGTGTCCACTCAGCTTTGAAGCCTGTAAACCCAACCTCCGGCTCATCTGTCTCCACCACCATGGATGGCCGAAGTTTGACGTACTTGCCCTTTGGCGCCCCGAACGACATCGCGGTTGACGCCGCGGAGATGCAGTCGGGAGGACAGAGAGATGCGCGTTAAGCGACGCGTGTGGCGTGTGCACTCGACGCCCTCGTCGACGCAACGCGACGTGTCGTACCACAGCGCGGTCGACTCTACCGGACACTGCTTGCGTTTCGGTTTTCTCGTCAACGGCAAAATCAAGCGAAACGCTCGGCGAATCCAAGAAAAAAAAAACGCCCGGAAAGTTTTGGCCATCCGGCGAAACTCGCCACAACGACGCGCGCATACCTCCGCGATGGTCTCCAACTCTGAGAGCAACGCCAATACTCCTTCCAGCAGTCGTGTTGTGACTCCTTCGCATCATTCCGACGCGCGAGAAGCCGATTACGACGTTAAACACGGCTCCCCGCCACCTCCGTCAGTAGCAAATCTCGCGATCATTCGTGCCAAACGAGTTCGAGCTACGGCAGATGCGATATGCGACGCGATTGGGGAGATTGGGCGTGTGAAGGAGCTATTGCCTGTAGAAGACGTGATACAGGGACGCTTAGGCACGCTCAAGAGCTTTCACCGGAGCGGAATTCTGACTTTTGAGGATTAAACGTCAGAAAGCTATTGTCACGCCGCGGCGAAGTATGGACAGTTCGAAGTACTGAAGTGGTTGCGTACAAACGACTGCCCGTGGGACGTACGGACGTGCGGGTTCGCGGCGTTGGGCGGGCACTTCGAGATTCTGATGTGGGCGCGAGCGAATAGGTGCCCGTGGGATGTATTTACTTGTGCATGAGCGGCGAAGGGTGGATTTTTCGATATACTGGCCTGGGCACGTGCAAAAGGATGCCCGTGGGATGAGATGACGTGCTACTGGGCGGCTCGGGTCGGGTATCTCGAAATGTTGAGGTGGGCGCGCGCAAACGGGTGCCCGTGGGATGCGCAGACGTGTTCAGGGGCGGCGTTTGAAGGGCACCTCGAGGTGCTTCATTGGGCGCGTGTGAAAGGGTGTCCATGTGACGAGGAAAAATGCGTTAACGAGGCATATAAAATGGGACAAGAAGGAGGGTATCAGGAAGAGGTGCTGCGGGGAAATAGATAGGTGAAAAAGATACTGCAGTAATACTGCAGTATCTGAAAAACCTGCAATAATACCCAAGTGAATACATTTATCCATTCATTTTTTGAACCTTTCCATTCGAATTGACCGACAACCACGAGATATAAACCTGTATACGAATAAGTGTAGAACCGACTGGTGCTGACAAGAACTCCTACAAGAACAAATAGAAAAAAGGAAGACGCGGGGAAACGCCTTTGTGCGTTTAGGAGGCGCGTGCTTGAGCTCGCAGAGATCCGGGGCGGGACCGTGCGTGTCACCTCCTGCCGCGACGGTAAGCTGGTGGGCAGGCGCGGCGTGGAGGCGCGCGTTACCGCGCGCGCCGCGCATCTCGTCGCCGAGCGAAGGAGCGAAACCGGAAAACGCGTCGACGTCATCGTCGCGCCGAGGAAGGGAACGAAGTTCCGGCTCGAGCTCGAGTCGTTTCCGGGGATATCGGTTTCGGAAGATGGGCCTTTACCTTTGTGGGTGGACATCAGGGGGGAGAACCTGGCGGGGGGGTAGCGTGACGCGCTCGTGCATCGAACGGAGCGAGCCGAGAACGCGACGCGAGAAGAGAACGAATTTGGTTTTTTCTTATACCTACGAAGGTAATGAGGAAATTCCCCCGCTCTCGCCGCGGCGTCGTCGAGCGACGTCGACTTCGTCCCGCGGTGCCCCGCGCGACACGCCGAAAAGCGTTCCCGCGAAAAGCATCAGCGGACGTGCGGCACGCCCGTGTGCTGCGGGATACCCATCGTCTCGCTCGTGGCTTTGATCGCCGCGAGCGGTCCGGCGGTGGTCGCGCGGCGCACCGCGGTTTGCTGCGCGCCGAACTCGCCGTCGTTGAGGTACTCCACCGCGTTTTCGTACGTCGGGAACCCCATGAGCACCGCGAAATCGTACTCCTCGCACTGTTCCTGGTACACTACGTGTTCCGAGCCCTCGCCTCGAAACGGCACGCGCGCGATCATCGTCGCGCCGAACTTGGCGTTGTTCGCCTTCATCAGCGGCGGGTACTTCTCCGCGAACGTCTCTTTGTCCGTGAACTTCTTGATCGTCGAAAGGTACGCGCCGAACGCGGCGGTGTCGGCATCGGGGGGTAACAAATTCGCCTCGAAGATCGCGATCGGGCCGGAGGAGTTCTCCGTTCGAGACGGCTTGACGGCGAGGTACTCGTCGCTGTTCAGCCACTTCGTCGCCGCAGCGCGCGACGGAAGCTCGAGCACGGGCGCCAGATCCACGGCGCCGGCGTCTTCCGTGCCGACCGTGTCATCCTTCATCCCGGGCTTCACCCCAACGTACCCGCCGCCGTGCGCTTTCAACATCTGAGCCACCGCGGGGGGGGTATTTCATGAACAGCTCTTTGTTCTTCAGGGTCACGAACCCGGTCTGCGGGAGGGGGCACGTTCGCGGTCAGATCCGGTCCTCCGGCGTGCGGAGACGCTTTCGTGAATGGCGCGCCGAACGCCGCGCGAGCGGAGGGAGTTGGGAAGAAACGCGCTCGCAAACGACGCACGATGAAGACTCTGCTGACGGCGGCCATTTCGCGTGGAGAAGATGGGAAGTACGAGGCGTGTGTGGCGCGCGGAGGTAAGTGCGCGTGGCGACGAACGAAGTACATATTCCTATAACGTTATGCATGCGCTGACGTTAAAATTATGCGAAAAAACGCTGCGAAAAAAAAACGTCTGCGGAGGCCGCAGCAGGCAGACACTGGCATGCACAGTGGCGCATTCTCGGTACTTCCCTAAATTTGGCGTGAGATTGTGACAGTTGCGTTGATTTCAGGGTGAAATTGACCGATAAGGTCAACCTCCCTGATTTCACGCCACTTCACGCCAAATTTAGGGAAGGTCATAGGACACGACGCTTTGAGAAGAGGAATAATAATTCACGAGAACATCCTAGGCGCGTTGCCTCCCCCAAAAAACCCGACCCCTTCCCCCCCCCCCCGTTCTCTCAAATCCAAAATCCTCTGCACTAAAACCGGCAATACTTGTGCCGCTTTCCCAGTGATAAACGCATCATCCGCCCCTAACGTTACGTCCGAAAAAGCCGTCGCGTCGATTCGAACGAGCGGCGCTCTTGGGAAATGAACCCGGGCTGATTTCGGTAAATCCGCCGCCGGGTACACGGATAAACTCGTACCTATCACAACCACGGCGTGCGCGTTGGCACACGCGTGGCGCGCATCTTGAACCGCTTGTTCGGGAAGCGCCTCACCGAAAAGAACGCAGTTCGGCTTCGCAGGTGCGGACCCGCACCCGCCGCAAAGAGGGTACTCTTGTTCTGTTATTTTTCGTCGCTTCGTCCCGTCGCTTTCTTTTGTATTTATTTTAGACAAATCCCATTCAGTTAAGAACGTTTCCGTTTCCGTGGACCACCCGCAATTTGACAAGCACGCCACCATGCGCGTCGTGCCGTGTAACTCCAGGGTTTCGTAGCTACTCGCTTTGGTCATCGCGTTTTGGTGCAACGAGTCGATGTTCTGCGTCACGACGGTGACGTTGAGAGATTTATTCTTTTCGTTCAAAGTATTTTTGGTATCGTCAACGTTGGCCAACTTATCAATCGCCCTGTGCGCTTCGTTCGGCTTGAGCGTTTTGAGTGACTCCAGGATTGAGCGATGTAGGGACCAACAAAGTTGCGGATTCTCCCGAAACGCGCTCAGCGTGCTGTACTGCTCCGGGTTGTAGGTTTTCCAAAGGGGGGTCAAAGCGTCTAATGCTGAATTTTTTGGTCCGACAATTTCGCAATGGTCGTCCACCAAAACCTCGCCAGCCACGGTTTCCCGAAACGCGGGCATCCCCGATTCGGCGCTGATGCCCGCGCCGGTGAAGAAAACCACGTTTTTGATTTCAGGTCGTGCTAATAGTCGAGCTGCTCGTTCTGTTGAGGCGGTAGAGGCGGACTGTAGTCCGGACCAAGTGCACCACCACTCGTGCGAAGCGAATCGCTTAGAGAGGTCGTCATCGTCTGAGGTCAACGCCGGCAGCGGCGGCGGCGCGGACGGTACCCACGCGTGCTCTCCTGCTCCATCGCCACACACCGCTTTCGTCGCTGCGTGCATGCCACCTCCGAAAACCGCGGTACCGGCGCGAAGCACGTTGCGTTGAAAACGAGGAGCAGGTTCACTCTTTTCAGTATTTGTATCCACGCGAAACGTCACCGCGTCCTGCACCAGCGCCGCCAGGGACCCGTCGTGAAAGCAAAGCGCAGCCCCACCGGGTATTAAACCAAGACCACAGTGAGACGAATTACCAGGACTACCACCAGAACTACGCAGCAAGTCTCCCGTCAAATCCCGCCAGTCGCGTTCCACGACGGGCGTGTTGTTTGTAGTTTTTTGTTGCACGCGTGTCACGACGGGAACGATCGGCTTTTTGTTCGTTTCGTTCGTATGAGTATTCGGTCCCAGCGCGCGGCACACCACTTGCCCAACCGCAATTACCACCGCGCCTCGCTGTCGTGCTTTCGTAAGGGTTTTCAGGAGTTTAGAGTGACACCTGTGGTTGATTTCGTTTTGATTTGTATTCTCAGTTGCCTCCGCGAACACAGCGATGAAATCAGTTTCGTTCGCCATGAAGCTTCGGTCATCGCCATCGTCCCATCTGCACGGCACTGCGACGTGGCCATCGCGATCGCCCTTCAGGCCCAGTTTCTTGTCACAAGCATCCAGGAACGTATCGATTGATTCGTCCGATTTTTGCTCTCCAGGGGTCAAATCAACCGTCGCGACGGTAACGTCACGCCTGTTCGATGAAGATCCTCGACGGTGTTCTTCACGACAAACCCTCAAGGCTTTCAGGAGATTGTACTCGCGGCGTAAAGGGGACGACCTCGGGCCTCTTTTCGTGGTTTGTACGATCGTTGTGAGGAAAATCGAGAGGTCCGACGCCAGGACCACGGGGCCGGGGCCCAAGGGGGGGGGTGACGCCATCGCCCGTCCGCCCGACCCTGCGCCCTGAGGAGTAACGATGGAAGGAAGACGAGTGGGTTCTGAAGTGGGCACACCAACTTTTGATCGAGATCTTGGAATCATCCGCCTCTGTTTCAACCACGACCCCCAACCCGCGGCACTCTGGAGCGCACAGTGTCAGCGTTCGCGGTACGGCACGATGAGTGCTTTCGCAGAGGACAAAGAGAGCGACTATGGGACGGTCAAGAAGGTACGTGTATGTGTATTGCGAACCGCGTCGACACGAGCAGTACACCCGACACACCACAGCCATGCTCCAGATGACCTAAATCACAAAACACGCGCCTTTTGGCTGTTTTTCTCCACGAGATCTCGGCACTCGCGATGTCAAGAGACTCCTGACTGAACCTTTTCTTCCCTCCCCACCCCCCTAATAGGTCTCTGGCCCCGTCGTGGTAGCCGACAAGATGTATGGCGCGGCGATGTACGAGCTGGTGCGGGTCGGGGGCGATGAGCTGATCGGCGAGATCATTCGTTTGGAAGGCGAAACCGCAACTATTCAGTGTTACGAAGAAACGAGCGGTTTGACGGTCGGGGACCCGGTGCAGCGATCCAGGCAGCCCTTATCCGTTGAGTTAGGACCAGGTGTGATGGGCAACATCTTCGACGGCATTCAGCGACCGTTGAAGAAGATCGCGGAAGTCGCCGGGGATTGTTTCATCCCGCGCGGGATCAACGTGCCGAGCATTGATCGCGGAATCGCGTGGGAATTCAACATGCCGACCGTGAACCAGTTCAAAGTCGGCGACCACATCAGCGGCGGGGACATTTTCGGAATCGTCCCGGAGAACAACCTGATTGAACACAGAATCATGTTGCCTCCGAACGCGAAAGGCAAGATCACGTACATCGCGCCTCCTGGTAACTACAACTTGGACGACAAAATCATCGAGGTCGAATTCGCAGGCGAGAGGAAAAGCTATACCATGTTACAGAAGTGGCCTGTCCGGGCGCCCCGGCCTGTGGCGGAGAAGCTGCCCGCGAA
>MDSY01084056.1_pt1 | contig 10990 bp, 7 predicted proteins | sample 811131 | NCBI WGS metagenome assembly MDSY01 (sample SAMN05326643, study PRJNA326480) | marine metagenome | isolation source: seawater | place: Atlantic Ocean: South West | collected 2010
ACGGATATCCATCTGATGACTTCCTCGGTCACCAAATGATGGTGCAGAAGATGCTGCATCTCTAAACGGGCCGTAAAATGAAGAAGCATATTTTACTGAATAAGATAAAATTCCTGTATTTGCCAAACCAGCTGCTTCAAGGGTTGTTCGAATTGCTTTAACTCTACCATCCATCATATCAGATGCTGAAACATAATCTGCGCCAGCCTCAGCGTGCGATTGAGCAATCTTGCATAACTCTGGAATGGTTAAATCGTTGTCAATTTCATGATTGTGGACAATACCGCAGTGACCATGATCTGTGGCAGTACACAGGCAAACATCTGTCATCAAAACAATATCTTTGCCGTACTTGGATTTTAACTGCTTGACCGCTTGTTGCAGAGGCATATCTTGACTAGAAGCCTTCGAGGCGGTAGAATCCTTGTCATGAGAATCAACTACTGGAAATAGCATGTGAGCAGTAATTCCCATGGCCATATCCTTAGCAATAGTTGATAATAATACATCAACTGATTGTCGATTGATACCGGGCATACTGGAAATTTCTTGGTCAACACCGCTTCCAGCAACAACAAAATGTGGTTGAACTAAACAAGAAATTATACTATGTCCAAAGTTTAAATCACGCCTTGCTGGAGTCCAACGATTGATTCTTGGTCTGATATTCATTTACTCACCCCTTGCTGATTTCCACCATTTAGCGACAAATTCGGCGGTTGGACCCTGTAAAACTTCGACTGTTGAGTTCGCGAAATCTTCCAGTGATTCTATCTCCTCTTGTGATGCTTTGCCCATACACAGTATATTTTTAGGTATGGGTAGATCATTTTCGACCCAAGCACGGGCAGAGGATGGAGAAGATAGTAGCAATACATCATTATCAGCAACTGGCATCTTGTCGATTTGCTTGGCTTGGTTCTGATAGCCAACCCATGTTTGGACATTGAAACCTAATTCCGTTAGGCCGTCAACAAAAGTTGTTGATGCAACATTTGATCTTGGTATCATTAGCGTAATCTTGCGCTCAATTTTATGCTTGATAAACTCGGTAAGTTCGACTGAATCTCTCGATTTAGCACAAATTGATACCGTGACACCACGCATGAAACATGCTCTTGCAGTCCCTTCACCAATTGCTAGCCATTGAATACGATTCAAATCATCGTTTGTTTTGGCCACTTCAATAGCACACTTAGCGGCAAATGGTGAGGTCAATACCAGATAAGGCCATTGCGAACGAGAGACGGAATTATCAATAAATTCACTTGGCCAATTATCAGCTTTAGGAATTAATTCGATTACCGGCTGATTCACGACGTTAATTCCGTCATTTTGTAGGATTCTTGCTAATCGATTTGAATTTAATGTGGAAATTAATTTTGGGCCATTGTCAAATTGTTGAGTTGTACTTATCTGGGTATTAGGCAAATTGATTTCCAGCTTGCTCAATGGTCCGTGATATTTCATGCTGTCAAATTTCAAACCCTGACAAAATACTTCACGCCAGTTTTGCGGAGAAACTTGTACTGAAACATTATCACCATCAACCTTAATCCCAGCCGGATATTGACAACCGCCACCTACCGAAGTCAGTATTTCACGCTCTTTACTTACATCGTCTGCAGTTTTTTGGTGATTTAATACTGTTCTCAAATGGTTGAGCAGATCTATATCTGAGGCTCGGCAGTGGACTGAAATCGCACCTTGGCCTGGTGCAGTAGGCCACTGCTCATCACTAATCCGTACGGCGCTAAATTCTAGAATCCAATCCTCTAAAGCGTCAATTTGATGTAATCTCAAAAGGCCAATCTCTGCCAAAACTATCGCATCGACTCGGCCTTCTCGTAGTCTTTTCAATCTTGTTTCTACCTGTCCTCTTACAGCTATTGGGATAACGTCTGGACGTTGTGATAAAATGAAGGATTGTCTTCTTCCTGAAACCGTACCAACTGTCCCTGATTTAGGAATAACTGCTAGCGCTTCAAGTAAGGATGAAGTGTGATCGGTATTGAATAAATCACCTAATGAAAGGTGATCTTTTGATTTGGGAAAAATAAGTAAATCATTGGTACAACCACGTTCAAGATAAGCCAAATTGACGATCTCATCAGAAATCTTTACTGGAACATCTTTGCTAGAGTGCACTGCAATGTCGATATTTCCCGACATTAATTCGCAGTCTACTGCATGAATAAATTGGCCAACTGTTGATGCTAGGTCACCGCCAAGAGATTTGTCTCCTTGTGAAGAAATCCCGACAATTTCAGTTTTACAACCATTATCGTTTAGTATTTGGCGGACCTTATTGGCCTGCCACATTGCAAGTGTTGAGGTTCTAGTCCCGATTTTTATTTGGGTCAATGCGTAACCTCCGAAAGAGTTGACTTTTCATTGATGCGAATAATCGTCTCAGTCACATCACTAGCCACCCTCTTAAGAAGAGTTGGATTGATTGGTCTATCGGTTGATAATACCATATTGCCTAATTCACTGGTGGCAAAAGGCCCGTCTTGATTGCATAGCCAAGTGGCAATCTCTCGAGAAAAGGCTTCAAGTTGTGCCTCAGATTCAATAGCATGTTCATAATCCACCCATTGTTTAGATAATGATTCAAGTGTCTGATACATGAATGACCTAAATTTGGCTTGAGTTCTGTCAGTCAATGCTGACATAAACCGTTGTTGAATATCGGTGATCATCAATTCACTTTTTTCGATGGTTGATGAATAATCCCACTCGACGCCTAACTTGTGGGCGATTTTAATCCAATGCACCATTCCCATTAGGTCTTGATTAGCACCAATACCTGTTGAATCAATGGATGGTGGCCAAGAGAAATCCATTATCTTGGCTGGGCCTGTTGCCGGGATTGGATTGCTTGAATTATAACTCGCTACCGTATTGCGGATTGTTGAGATTATCAGCGATGGTTGGTGATCAAGTTCTTTCCACTTATCAAGCGTCATAATTTTAACTTTAGCCGCTATCTCTGGGTTACGCTTTGCGGATTCTTCTGGAGACCTAGAGATTACGGTGATGTCGGTTTGTCCTAAGTCTAGCAACACTTCGACTGCTTTGCAACCCATTTCACCAAAGCCTAGAACTACTGAGATTGAATGTGGATTCTTTGACACTACTTCCTCCAAAGCTGTTGTCGCAAGGTTAAGCATCGACTCCGTCGTTTTGTTGAAACCAAATTCTCGCCTAATGACCCGGTTTGCCGAAATAACGTGATCAAAAAATGAACCGTTGATGTCGCTGGTTAAACCATGCTTGCGATGCCAGGCAACAGAGCCTCTGAATTGTGACATGACTTGTAATTCACCAATCATAAACGAATCTAATCCGCTGCACACTTTGACTAACTGGCGCCAAACATCAATACCAGTAAAGCGGTCAAATGGTGCATCGTCAAGAGATGTACTGGCTAGAACACTGGATTCTAATTCATCACAATCAACTCCAAACCCAACATAAACTACTCTATTACAGGTAGATAATTCAAACAGATCAGCTCCAAGTTTATCGCGTATTTTCTTGATGAATTCTAATCGTTGTTTCTTTGAAAGCCCTTCAGTTGTCAAATATTTCACATGTTCGACATTGTTGGAGTCAAGCTTCATTGAAATCATGCTCACGCTATTGATTAAACTCATAGCGTCAACTCTTTGCCCGTCAATTTCGTGAACCGGAGATTCGTTGAGGAAGCGCGTCAAATCAATATTAGGTTGGCCTAAATTAACCATATGTCTCCTCCCCTATACCTTGCGCGCAGTCCACCCTTATCAAGGTCGGTCTGATAGGTTCAAATGAATTCAATAACGTCACCCTTTTTGATTATTTTAGCGCTGAGATTTGTTACTATTATTCAGTCGTTTAGTAACTTCTGAAGGCCATACAATGTACTGGTAATCACGTAGGTATTTTATGAATACCCAAACAATCAGTGGCAGCATTGAGTAAGTCAAAATTTGTTCTGCATTCCAAGCCCAAGCATCAAACCACCCCGGGCTGTACACTCCAATTGGCCACATCGGTTGGACACTCCAAACTCCGGTATGCGAAGGTATGTCCAAAAGTAAGTGTGACAGATAAGCAATACTGATTAAATTACTATATCTTGAGCGATAGATTATGGGAGCTAAGATTAGACCTAAGAATAAGAAACTGTGGCTTAAATTCCACAGCACCCACGACCAATGTTCGGTAATCCACATGTTCTCATAGAATGATTCAGCGCTTGGAATCCACATGAAACTATCAGTTTTCATGCCCAAGTAGAGGTACAATGGTATGTTGGCTAAGTCTGGGCTCATCGCCGCTAAAGCCCCCTTAATGCGCCGGTTTTTGATGCTTTTCGGCGCACATTCACCGATGATAGCACCAACAAGTCCGTGAAACAAAACATCCATGCTATCAACAACCTCGAGTGATATCAAGCCAATCATTTTTGTAAATAAATACCTGCATAATTCCACACAGCTATCGCTTGACTCCAAACTTAGATATTTGCCACAATTATCACGATTCATTTTTACTTTCACCTAAGGTCACTAATCAATCCTTTTTAGGTAGAGTCACCAGATTATGTCATGTCTAGCAAGTACCAACCTGCATTGTTTGAGAAAGCAATTGATGAACAACAAATAGCCCCTAGAATAGGAGAGTTGTATCAGTTATCTGGCAGCGGGTTTGGTGGTAAAGCAATGCGCAGTTATGCTGAAGCTTGGGCTGCTATAGCACTACTTAATGGAGAATATGTCCATTGGGTTGATGGTGCATGCCGCTTTAATCCTGCACGGATAATAAAATGCTTACCGAGCCATATCCCTGAATCTAACAATTTACTGCATAATCTATTTGTTGGACGCGGTTTTACCGTGCATCAATTCTCAGCATTAATTGAGAGATTGGCTAGTGAGATAAGTATTACAAAAGCGAAATTAGTGGTCATTGATGGCCCCGTAGTCATGCACTTAGATGAACAAGTGAAAGATCGTGAGGCACGTGCATTATTGAAAAAATCCTTGCAGCATCTTGCCCATTGTGCTAGTAAATATCACATCGCTATAATTTTGATCACTTCATCGAAGCCTTACTCAAAACGACATGCTACTCTACTGAAAATGATTGAAAAAAACTGCCCTCAACGATTAACTGGTAAAACTGAGGTGCGCGGTAAAACAAGTAGAACACGCCTATTGCACCACCCTAGCGGCACGTCCGGATATCGAGAATTAGCAGTAGAACAAGAAACCTTACAGCAGAGTTTCAGTAGAATTTTTCATCAACAAATAATGCTGCAGCATGGTTCTAATGAAGAGATTGAATCACTCATTGAGTTGTCATAAAATCAAGTAATGTAGTAGTCTTACTGCCTACTTTAATTTCTTCATCAGACCAGCCAAATGGCGCTAGAATTGCCCAAGTTGCACGAACTGCCAAGTCATGATAATACTGGTAATCTATTTTCACACCATTAGTTGTAGCAATTTCTTCGACTAAGATTACTCGATTCATCGGATGATTATCAGCAGGCTTAAGGACAACAAATCTAGCTTTGCGACCGGGTAGTATCTGATGGCCAAGACTGTCAGCGCGTAGTAAGGCAGAATGAGTTAGAGTTGAGGTGGTAAACTGATCCAGTGTTTTGGTAACTCGGCGAGAAACCACCAAATCAGCCAATTTTACGCCACTGTTATTCAGCAAATTTAGTTGCTCGTGGAGCATTGCAGAAATGGTATTTGGCACCTGTTTACTAGCCAAATTAATTCCTTGGCTAACACAATCGATTAGAATCTGCAAGGCCATATTTTGTAAATTCTTCACCCACTTACACGTTGAATGTTGCCTTGCTTCAATTCCGCGTAATTTTAACCCTTTCTCACCATATGCCCAATACTTAGTTAGTGAACCTGCACCATGCATTCGACTTGGTAAGAATCCAATGAAATGATACATGTCCTCAAATTCTAGTGGAATGCCTATCTCTTGACTAATACGCTGGGCTAATAATTGGGCTTGGTGTAATTTCTCTGCTCTAGTTTTGACTGCTTTATTCTCAATCCACACACAATCAACGATAGCATGTAGTACTGTCCAACCTGCCTGTTCAGCCATCGCAATCGTTTGCAATAATATTTCACGGGCCCAAGCACAGATTGCTTCATGGGCTTCGATTCTACCAAACCGGGCATTTTTGTATCCAGTATAGCCAAAGCAGGTCACTAATAACCATTTCAACGCATTTTGTTGTTTGTCAAAGCGGTCGCCTTTGTGTAATATTTGAGTTTTTAATTCACGTCGGCGTTCGATTATTGGCGCTACGACCCGACCAAGAAAACCATGGTTACGGCCGCAAGTATGAGATGATAAACCGGGTACTGGCAGTGCACCTGAATTGATAGAAGGGAATAATCCAGTACCAATTCGTTCCTCTAAATGCCGGCGGCGGATTTCTTGGCTGGCGAGTTCAATATTGAGCGGTAACAGATTGGAGTTAGTTATTGTCTCCCCTGATGGTTGGCAACAAGCACAATTAAGCGTCTCAGGAGATATATTACGGGTAGCAATAATACTAGGAAACAGACTAGCAAAATCAAGTTCGATTACATCTGTATAGAGACCTGGTTTACTGTCAAGATACAGCCCACCACGGTCTGCCATCATCAATTCCCAAGCGCTTTTGGTATCTTCTGGACGATTCTTTTTCCACGGCACTAGAATACCATCTTCCATGGCAATACGCATTTGTATCGCACTGATTACTGAACCTGGAGATAAGCGTGAGATATCTTGCGGAGATTGCCTCGAATGGCGTGCTAATTCAAACAAACCAAGTATACCACCTTCTCTAACAATGAAACTAGCTTGTTGGTCGATATGTAAACGACCATGTATTGGAAAATAACTGTCTTTGCGGATTACTTGCCCGTAAGAATGTACCACTCTAGACATTGTTCTTGCCTTTAGTGTGGAGGATTTTCGGCTGAATGAAAAATCAGTTGCCGACTGCTCGCTGAGTTTTTGCAGCATCGGAAAGTGTAGTGAATCGCCGCCCTGAGTTAGAATGATGTCGGGGTTTAACCGGACTATTGCCGATTGTAATTGTTGTAAAAAAGTGGTAGTTGAAGTGCCATGACTAATCGCTTCAGCAGCGGTAATGACACTGTTATCGCCACTAGAGTACAGTGTTAATTTCACTTGTTCTAGGTGAGAGTCTATGGTTTCAAAGCCGTCAGTCGACTGATAGTGAAACTCCATTGCTAACTGAGTTAGTTGCGGCCATTCGTCACTTTCATCGACAATGGTGAATTGATGCCCGTTCCAATTTACATGTTGAAACGGGCCGATGTTGTGTTCAACAAAAAACCGTTGAGCCAAGTGTGCATCTACTGAATACAATGTGTGGCGATGAAATTCTCCTCTTGATTCAATATGCTGAGCCAGGCGTCTTATCGCTCGGCTATCGGTCATATCCACCTCGAGTACATCATGCATCTCGTATTGATCAAGTGATAATCTTCGGCGGATGAACCGCATTGAACCAACACAAAAACGCTGACTGATTTCTTGGTATTCAAGCCAGCTAGCCAAATTAATCAGATGGTTTTTGGTTGCGTGAATATGAATTGATGCACACCATGGTACGATAATCCGCTGAACTCCAACCTTATCGACATACATCCATACATCGATAGAAGTACCATCATCACCTAGTTGAGCATCAATAATCCAACCGTTCAAAACATCACTCTTCTGTAATTATTTGGTCAATCTTTCGTTCAAGTTCATCAATGCGCGAATAACATTCGAGTAACATCGACAATAACATTGGCTTCCAAGAATCATGAGCTGGCATCATACCACCAGCTGTTCGGCGTGTTCTAACGCCATTTTTCAGCCTCGCAAGAGCAAGTTTGTCGGCCGTACTAAGAGCTCGTTCAAAATTATCCAATGCTGATAATTCTGCTTCTATGCGGTTTCGCCATGTTGGTACTGTTCGACCCATTAACCAAAATTGACCGAGGCGGAATACCATCTTTTCCAAGACCCTGTGGCATGGATTAGTTAAACTAAAAATGAAACGGTGGACCGATCAAAAAAGCTTCGATTGTATCGCATATTGCTCATTTGGGGTTGAGCAATTATGATTCCAGATAACAGCAGCAAGTTGCCATAATGCAGATTGAAAGGCTGTTGAAAAGTCATCTGAATCATCAAGTACTTGGCCCATTAATGGTTCAACTAACAACTCCTGAATAGCATCTTGTGCGTCATTTAACTGGCCCAAGAAGTGACTTTTGTTAGCAACCCAAATCCCAATAATTGGTAGTGGAGAATCATCAATGTTCAGGTAAACTTTACTTTCACCATTGACGACCTTAACCAAGATTTGTGATTCGTTTGCCTCTCTGAGTCCTCTAACTAAATTCTTGGTAAGTTCTGTAATCTCGAAGGTACTCAATTTTTCACAGATAGACAGTAATCTCTCACTGACATAAGGCGGTAAGCAGCTTAGTATTTCTTGACTGAGTTTTGACATTTCTACAGAAGAGGCATTAGATGATGGTAAAAGATACACTGTGTAGCCATTATCTGACAACACTCTAGCGACATAACAATCGATTAGACTATGACAAGCAACTAGAAAAACTCCTTCTTGTGAGTTTGGTGACCGATTGATTTGTTCGGAATATGCTTCAGTATCAAGCCTAGAGTTATGAGTTTCAAGTTCTCTTTTACGAACTACTCCCATCACTGGCATTGAAGGAAAGAACGGTCGGTCAAACAGTCCGTGGCACCACTGAACGCCAGCGATTGAGGACGGATCCCGGCCATCTAGAGCATATTTGTCATTGTACTTTTGACTCAACGATAGGGAATCCTCCAAAGATTTAGTCCATCTGGGAAATGATTTGCCCCAAGTCATCCGCAAATTATTATGCAACTCACCATGCCTTAACAATGATTTTTGACACAAGTTCCACAATAAGTTGGGTGAGCGTGCATACTCTAGTTCATGGCTTGAAACGATTACTAGTCTAGGGTCTGGCGCAGTATTATTCCATGATTCAAGCGCCCAATGTGGCAGATTAACAGAACTGTATGGGTTGGATTTACTAGCTACATGATGCCAAGCATGTTCCCGGAAAATCAGTAGTTCGTCAAGATATTTATCGGCAGATTTAGTGCCAATTGCTGCGGCCTCTCGAGCCACCTTCATCGGTGATAAAAACCCGTAATGAAAGGCAGCAGACAGCCTTGAAACACCTTCTGGATCTGCAGCATTATTTCTTCTTCGAGCATAACCGCTTAGATTGTTATCAAGGAATTTTTGCCATTTATTTAGCGCGATTATTTCCCCGCCCCGTTGGGACCAGATAGGCAATACAGTTGGGTCGATATTACATTCTTGAAGTAATTTTATCCGGTTTTTGTTAACTAAAATATCTGCCTCAATATCAATTGGACTGAAAGGTAATTTGCCATCATAATTTTGGTTTTGTACAGTAACTTTTGGCCAACTTTGCTGGACCATTTTCTTGCGCATTCGCTTGGTTGCATCACGAAACTTAAACGGCCTGTCGACGGATTTGCCAAAAAGTGGCATCGGTATTACACAATGGCAATCAACTTCTACAACGGGGCATTTGGCGTCTTTACCAACATTAGCCACCCAATGACTCCACGGCGGCAAAGGGAACATGTCAGTGACAATACAGCTGGCTGATTGACTCAACTCCTTAATCACCGATTGACGATGCCCATCTCGGGCCAAGTGCAAAACATATCGCAGACCAAGTGCTTGACAGCCTTGGTATAAGTCAGCAGCGCCATCGAGTAACATATTGTGATGCCTAAGTGAAGCCCATGGGTACCTTTCATCTATGGCTTGATAGATGAGTAACGGTACGTTGTATTGTTGAGCAATTAACCTGCCAACATCTATCGCTGGGTTTTCGTGGACTCGAAGAGCTGATTTCAACCAAACTATTACTGGACCATCGCCCGTATGATTGGCAACAGTATTGACCAATATTGAACGATTTTCCAAGTGGTTTGGCAAATCACTCAGCATAACTTGACGATATCACCTATCCGATATATACCGGTGTTTTTGTTAATAATCAATTGTTATGGAATACAACGCAACTATTTATGTAATTAGTCAAGAATTTCCGTGTATGGCAAACGGCTTAGTTTCTGTTCATGACCGCCTTCTTGGCAAGCCTGCAGAAGCCTACATTCGACGGATTAGTTTGATTTCAGCCATTATTGGCCTAGTGTTCCATTTACTAATGTGGATTGCTTACCAGGCCGAAATAATCAGCGTAAGCGCAGGTTCTGCCAGCCTCCTAGATTCACCGCTGGACGCACTGTATACCCCGTTTTCTATTCTACTAGCCTATGAAGTATACCAGCTAATCCGAGCAATACCAGAATCATTCTCTACGGCGGTAGGAAAACAATTTGAAATCGTAACCTTGCTTGTGGTGCGCGATATCTTCAAGCGATTGTCAGAGATTGAATTTAACGGCGATTGGACAGTTGATTCTGAATTAAAATTAGTGGTTATTGAGTGCTTTACTTTTCTGATATTATTTACCACTTCCCTGATTTATCGGGCCAATAGTTCATCTGAGGAAAAGGATGATACAACGGATATCGAGTTGTCTAACTTCGTCTCGAATAAACAAAAAATAGCGTTATTCTTGTTGGGCACATATGTACTCATTGCTGCGTTTTCCTTTACCAACTGGGTTATTTCAGTAAGCGAAGGAGATGGTTCGGTGACGCGACAAATATTCTTCCTTGACTTTTTCACGGTACTTATTTTGGCTGATATCCTAATTTTGCTGATCTCTTACGGATACTCAACCGACTTTACCAACCTAGCAAGGAATACTGGATTTATCCTCTCTACGGTAGTATTGAGAGTGGCCATTGGAGCCGGAGGCCTGTCTTCGATGATTCTGTTTGTCCT
>MDSY01152079.1_pt1 | contig 10990 bp, 10 predicted proteins | sample 811131 | NCBI WGS metagenome assembly MDSY01 (sample SAMN05326643, study PRJNA326480) | marine metagenome | isolation source: seawater | place: Atlantic Ocean: South West | collected 2010
ACAGACGCTCGGCTTCTTGAAGCTTGCCTTCTTTATGGGCTGCAACGCCTTGCTGCAGTGCTTGTTCGATAGTCAGTTCCATTAAATACCTTAAAATCTGCTTCGTGCATGTTTTAACTAATTTTTTATATTTTCTAATGCATTATTTTTGCATCTTATTTTCGTTGTAAATATTGTAATGTTTTTTACAGAATTCGAATAGCCCGTTTTTTTGACGTCTTAAACTATCAGTTTTATCTCGTTGTCATCAAGCATTTTTACCCAGCCTCCTTATATAGGTTTCACAACCTACCAAGAAGAACTTAAAAGCGCATTCCATATGGGTTTTTTGTGCCTGTCGTTTCATGGCCTCCCATAACATTACTTTAGAACAATAGGATTGAGGCTAGAGACTTCCCCTTATAAAAAAGGGCATTATGCTTAAATAGCTTTTGAGTAGAGAAAAGGAAGCGGATGGTGAAAAAGACTTTTGAGCTAAAAAAAAGTTTTAACTATAAATGTATTGCTTCATCTGGGGTTGAAAGATATCATCAATGCTCCATCAGAATGATTTGTTGCCTAGATTAGGATCAAGGAAAGTAAGTAAGTTATGAAGAAGTCGTTACTGCCATTTTACGATAGACAAGTTCTGGCCAGACCTATATTGACACTATTATTAGTGGTATTAGTGACCAGCTTTTTTGCCTGGTATACACAGGACTTTAAACTCGACGTTTCAGCTGACTCTTTAGTGCTAGAGAATGATCAAGATTTACTCTATTATCAATCAATCAATGCTCGTTATGGCTCTGATGATTACTTAATTGTCACCTATACGCCTAAGGCGGATTTATTTTCAGAAGAGTCGGTAAATGATCTGCAAAAGTTAAGCGATAGCTTGGCTGAGATAGAGCGTGTCGACTCCGTCACCAGTATTTTAAACGTCCCTCTCATCTCCAGCCCGCCAACGAATTTTTCGGAGATACAACAGCAGATACGCACATTACGCGATCCTAGCACTGATCAAGCCTTAGCTAAGCATGAGCTGAGTACCAGCTCCCTGTATCAGAACAGGCTAGTGGGAGAAGAAGGTGACACCACAGCACTGCAAGTTAACTTTAAACGTGATCCAGTGTTTATTCAGCTACGTGATGATCGTGATGCCTTACGTGAGAAACAGCTAACGAATAAGCTGAGCGCAGCTGAAGTCGCGGAGCTACAACAGTTAACCTCTGATTTTAAGCTGCATACCGAAGCCTTTATGGTGCAAGAAGCACAAGACATCGCAGATGTTCGAACGATTCTTGACCGACATCGTGATAAGGCCGAGGTGCACTTGGGCGGTGTGCCAATGATTGTGGCCGATATGATGGACTTTGTACGCCATGATTTACAGGTCTTTAGTGTGGCAGTTATTGGCATATTAGTGACTATTTTAGCAGTAATTTTTGGTCAATTGCGCTGGATCATTTTACCCTTACTTACAGCCACTGTAGCCAGTGTCATTACTGTTGGTTTCCTCGGCCTGGTTGAATGGCGAATTACAGTAGTGTCATCAAACTTTATCGCATTGCTATTAATTTTCGCCCTATCTTTGAGCATTCATTTAATCGTACGTTACCGTGAACTGCGATTAGAGCGGCCAGAGGATGACCAGCGTGCCTTGGTGTTAGAGACAGTGCGAAGCAAAGCGCTTCCCTGCTTTTATACTGTAATCACGACCATGGTGGCCTTTGGCTCGCTTGTGGTCAGTGAGATTCGCCCTGTTATTGATTTTGGTTGGATCATGGTGATGGGTCTGGCTGTGGCGTTTATCCTGACCTTTACCTTATTCCCTGCAATTTTAGTGCTAATGAAACCGAGTGCAGTGAGTCAAAAGGGCGATATAACGAGTGCTATTACTCGTTTTTTAGCCAAGCTAAACGAACGTTTTGGTACTGCGCTTCTGGGTGTGGCCTTTTTAGCGGTGGCAGCGAGTGCTCTGGGTATTAGCAAACTGACGGTTGAAAATCGCTTTATTGATTACTTTAAAGAGTCGACAGAGATTTTCCAGGGCATGTATCTCATTGATCAGAAACTCGGCGGAACAACCCCACTCGACATTATTATTGATGCGCCTGTGGAAGTAGCCGTTGAAGAGGACTATGAAGAATATGAGGACGATGACGACTTTGACCTCGAACTCGATTTAGATGGGGGAGGAGGTTTCACAGCCACAAGCTATTGGTTTAATAGCTATCAGTTTGAAACTATTGATGCTGTACATAACTATTTAGACAGTCTTGATGAGACAGGGAAAGTGCTGTCGCTTTCCACCTCTATGGAAACTTTGAAACAACTTAATGATGGTGAAGAGATAGATGATTTCTTCTTATCATTGCTTTATAAGCGGGCGCCTGAAGATATTAAGGAAGGCATGATATATCCTTATATTTCTAAAGATGGCGACCAGCTGCGTTTCTCAGTGCGGGTGTTCGAGTCTGATGTCGCCCTGCAACGTGATGCTTTATTGAAAAAGATCAAAAAAGGCTTAACAGAAGAATTGGGCCTTGCTGACGAGCAAGTTCATCTGACAGGTATGGTGGTGCTCTTCAATAATATGCTGCAGAGTTTATATAAATCACAAATTTTGACCCTGGGTGTGGTGTTCTTTGTAATCTTCTTGATGTTCATTGTCCTATTCCGATCAATTAAATTGGCTACTATTGCCATCATTCCAAATATGATCGCTGGCGGAGCAGTACTAGGTTTGATGGGGGGGCTGGGTATTCCATTAGATATTATGACCATTACCATTACCTCAGTTAGTGTGGGTATAGCTGTCGATAATGCCATTCACTACATGGCCCGCTTTAAAGATGAGATCGTCAAAGATTGGGATTATGGTGCCGCCATGCATCGCACCCACGGCAGTATTGGGCGAGCGATCTATTACACCACCATTACAGTGATCATTGGCTTCTCAGTATTGGCTTTGTCAGACTTCATGCCAACCGTTTATTTTGGTCTGTTGACCGCCTTTGCAATGTTGGCGGCACTGTTAGCAAACTTAACTGTGCTACCTTTGTTGCTTGGTAGAATGAAGCCGTATGGGGTTAAGAACGGCACACACAGCTAGTTCAAGTATAGATTTAAGAGTCAGTAAGACTATTAGTCAATGTTACACCTATGTTATATGCTTCAGATTAGTAGGATTTTTTGTGCCTGTCGTTAGCTGTCATTTTTTCTACTATTAGCCGTTAGTCTGGCTATAAGTACAAATGTAAGAACAATCCAACCAAAGGGATACGAAAAATATCCGAAGAAAAAGGCTAATAATGTCGCTATAAGTAATGTAACCAGCAGGGTTGAAAGCCAATCAATTTCGATATTTGTCTCCTTTGTGCCAAATCACGACTGTCTTTATAGGCAAATGATACATTCGGGTGGGGCAAAGCCATAACAATTAATCCCATGCCAATCAGTATGGATTCTTAGAACTAGCCCACCATCAAAATCAAGTTTTTTAATCACTTCATTTACATCCAACTCCTCGGCATTTGTCACTACTTTGAGTACTCTGTCGCTAATATAATCAAAGTGCTTGGATTCTTCGTAATAGACAAAGAGAATTGTCGGGTCTTCAGCCTCTGAGCCATCAGCATTGCCGGCTGCTAAGCCACTAAAGGGTGAAAAAATTGGCCCAATACAGTGAATATCGCTAACTAGTAGTGTCATAGTTGCTCTCCTTAGGACACGGGTTACAATTATTTACAAGGGGAAAAGGATTAGCAATGGTGGTAACTTACTTGATCTAAACATTGTGCTTTCTCCAATGAATTATCATTATGAAAGAATCACATATGCTAAAACAGCATCTAATTACATAATATACCCAATGTGTTAGTTAAAAAAGTAATACATGTAATTTTTTTATCACCACATTAAATCATCGGGTATATCATAGTCTGCATAGGGGTCACCGTCTGCAGTTCCTGGCGATGTATGGAGTTTATCCTGATGTAATACGACATAAACCGGGTTAATCTCATTTATTTTATTCACCGTTGAGTTTGGCAGAATAAATATGATGTTATCTATCTGACAGAGCCCAATACTTCCAGCAACTAAAGCATCGTAGCTTTCTTTATTTAGATACAGTGTCTTAACTTTGTTATTAAATTGAAAGTTGAAGGCTGTATCACCGTCATAGTCTTTGATTTTAGTTTGGTTAACAATTTGCTTGATACGTGCTTTTTCTTCATTTTGTTTTACTTGCTGTTGTTGCTGTTGATTCGATTTTTGGTCTTCTTGTTTTTTTTGTAATTCAGCTTGTTTTACTTTTTCTGTAATCTCATTATCAATCTTTTGGCCTTTATTTTGAGCCTTTATTTTTTTACGCTTTTCAGCATCTAATTTTTGAGACTTTTTCTTGCTTACGAGGCCTGATTTTTTTAGTTGATCTTGTAATGAACCAGCCATGAATTTTCCTTGATAAAACGATGCTATAGGTAAAACCGTTTAATGAGTTAGACAGTTGATGTTTTAATTGTTTATTTGATGATATTTATGAGCATAAATATACCTATTTTATCTCTTATTGTCACCAGCCTTCACTCAAGATTATAAAAATGAATTAAACTACGAAAACAAGTTAATGTACTAAGAGATTTTATGAGAAAACAATGAAACCTACCATTGAGCAATCACTACAAAAGGCAGTTATAGCACACAAAGAAGGTAGGATTGAGGATGCTGAGCGACTCTATAACTCTATATTGCTAGCTCAACCGACACATCCTGATGCTAATCACAACCTTGGGGTGTTGGCGGTCTCCGTTAACAAGATCGGCCCGGCGCTACCCTTACTTAAAACCGCCCTCGAAGCCAATCCAAAGGTAGAGCAGTTCTGGCTGAGCTACATTGATGCCCTAATCAAAGCAAAGCAGTTTAATAAAGCAAAGAAAGTTCTTAACAAAGGTAAAAAAAAGGAATTGGCTGGAGAAAAAGTACATATCTTAGAGGCACAACTCGCCTCCATGAATAAACCAGGGAGTGTCGCCGGCAAAAGCCCATCCCAAGCACAGCTTAATGGCCTTTATGAGCACTTCCAAAAGGGTAGGTTTGGTGAAGTTGAGAAGTCAGCGCTCTCCCTTTCTACACAGTTCCCAAGTCACAATTTCAGTTGGAAGCTACTTGGTGCCATATATAAACAGACTGGCAGAACTAGTGAATCATTATCTGCCATGCAAAAATGTGTTGAGATAGCGCCACAAGATCCTGAGGCTAATAATAACTTGGGAGCCATACTACAAGAACAAGGCAGGTTAGAGGAGGCTAAAGTAAGTTATGAGCTAGCGATAGCCTTGAAAACTGACTATGCCCTTGCTCACAACAATTTGGGTATTTTGCTCAAAGAGCAAGGTAGATTAAAAAAGGCTGAAGCATGCTTTAGGCAAGCAATAGCTCTCAAACCTGACTATGCGGGAGCCTATAGTGACTTAGGTGCTATGCTGCAAGAACTCGGTAGATTGGATGAAGCTATAGAGAGTTATAGACAGGCTATAAATATTAATCCTGATTTTACACCTGCATATACAAATATGGCGATCGCAATACAGGGCATTCAGTTTGAACAATTCACTCCTGAATTACCTGAAATAATTTTTAAAATCCTAGAGAGAAAAACAGTGGTTCGGCCAACAGATATAGAAGCTGCTGCTATCAGTCTGCTGAACTTCTATCCCGTTATTCAATCTGCTCTAAAGAAAAGTTCTGTAGAGCAGTTCGCTCTCTCACTTCAAAAGAATATTTTAAGCCTCTCCAATATTCCCCTCTTGCTAAAACTAATGCAATCCTGCCCAATTACTAATTTAGAGTTTGAGACGCTCTTCAAAAACATAAGGTCTGCGATCCTACTCAACATTTCCAAGATTGAAAATAATTCAGATACATTAAAATTTCAAATAGCCATAGCCTCACAGTGCTTTATCAATGAATATTTATTTGATGTAACTGATGAAGAAGCTAAAGCACTGAAAACATTAGAAGATCTTATTGAAGAAAACATTAAAAAGGGACAACAAGTTGGTACGGCAGAATTGGCGGTTCTTGCTAGCTATAAAGCTCTTAATCAATACTCATTTTGTCAATTATCAAACTTTCCTGACGAACTAAAACACTTACTACAGACACAAATAGTAGAGCCTAAATTAGAAAAACAGCTCAAGTCTAAGATCGCTGTGCTGCGCGAAATCACGAGCAATGTATCTTCCAAAGTACGAGAACAATATGAACAGAACCCCTATCCACGGTGGCTTAATCTTGTGGTTCCAGATGCTTCCAAGCCAATTTCTACTATTTTAAAAAATAAAAAGCTCAATATTACAGACCTCAGTGTTAATGAAATTAAAAATCCAAAAATTCTAATAGCAGGCTGCGGGACAGGACAGCATGCAATCGAGACTGCAACTCGCTTCAAAGATTGTGAGGTTCTTGCCGTTGATTTGAGTTTAAGCAGTTTAGCCTATGCAAAACGTAAAACGGAGGAGTTTGGTTTAATAAATATCGAATATATGCAAGCTGATATCTTAGATCTTGGTTTGCTTAATCGACAATTCGATATTGTTGAGAGTGCTGGAGTATTACATCATATGGAAGATCCAATGGCAGGTTGGAAAGTGCTAACTGACTGTTTGAAGCCGGGGGGGCTCATGAAGATCGGTCTATATAGTGAACTTGCTCGCAAAAACATTGTTCAATTGCGACATGAAATAGAGGCGCTTGATATTGATTCAGGTGACACGGCGATGAAGTTATTCCGACAACATGTCGTCAATTCAGAGAAGAAACATCACAAGGAGATAGCATTAAGTCCCGATTTTTACACTTTGAGTGGTCTGAGAGATTTGTTATTTCATGTACAAGAACACAGGTTTACAATTTCTGAAATAAAAGAGTCCCTAGCTCAATTAGATTTGGTTTTTTGTGGGTTTGAATTCAGGTCGGATAAAAAAGCAGACAAGTTCAAGTCACAAAATCTTGCACAGAATGCCGTTTATGATCTCGACAAATGGGAAGTTTTTGAGAAAGAAAACCCGACTTTATTTTTTGGTATGTACCAGTTTTGGTGTCAAAAGTTAACATAAATATATAGCAAGAATTGATCTACATAGGTAGGTTTTTTCTGGTGATAGAATACAGAATCGACAGATACCAAAAACCTCAAGACATGACTAATGATTGGGTACCTATGTATTGAGAGTTTTTGAGCAACTTTGGGGCAATTTGAAAGTCATAGTTATTAATTTGTAGCTTTGTTTTGCAATACTTATAAATATTAGACTAAAAAATAGTTAACAAGAAGGATGATTATAGTGAAGAAAAGTTTACTTTTATTAATACTGGTTTCCGTGTTCTCTCAGCAAGCGTATGCTTATGAGGTGTACGAAGGTTCCGGAGCGAAGTCTTGTGGAACATATCTTAATGATCTTAAAGACACGAAGCGCGGGAGTGGTCAAGAAATGCCTCCTGCTTACCTGAATTCGTCGTGGGTGACTTGGTTCGTAACAGCTACTAACTGGCATGGGGTTAGGACGAAAAGAGTTAACGCCAATGACATGGATGCTTTTATTACTGAGTATTGTAACGAGAACCCATCAGAGGTGGTCCATGACGCGGCATTAGCACTAGTATACAAACTGGAGATAAAATGAAGCCCTTGAAAAAATTTCTGATATATAGTGCTGCTGGTTGGTTACTGCTTGGGTTACTTTTGTTGCTTGGGTAAAGCAGGGGACTAGTACTCCTAGTAGAATTTTCTATTATTAAAACATTTCACTGACAAGAAATCCTATGAGAAATATTCTACTGACTATTGTTGTACTTTTTCTAAGCGCTTGCTCGCCGACCCTCACGGACGCCTTCAATAGAACCTCAATTCTGGCTGAGAAAGGAAATGCTATCGCTCAATTCAACCTTGGGATTATGTATCACAAAGGTAAAGGTGTAACTCAAGACAATAAGCTAGCTTATATGTGGTATTACATTGCTGCTTCTTCAGGAAACAGGGCAGCTATTGAGTGGCGCGACAAAATCGCTAATAAGATGGATCTATCTCAGCTAAACAAGGCTCAAGAGATGGCTAGGCATTGGGTAGCTAAACCCTAGGCTTAGTAAGGAGATGGTTAGGAAAGAATTTAAAGGGTTGATAGAGGCGCGGTCTTAACCATATATACGTTCCACGAAGTACCAAGCAGACACTGGGAGCTCATTTTATATATGTTTTCTTTTATCTGTTATTTCCTTTTTTGTCATAAAAAAACCTTCAAGCTCTTCTACTTTTTTTAGGGCAACTTTTAGGGGCTTTTAAAGTCATAGTTATTTATTTGTAGCTATCTAGCGTAATGTTTTTTGGTTTTGAATTGAAAAATACTTAACAAGAAGGATGATTATAGTGAAGAAAATTTTACTTTTACTAATGCTGACTTCCATTTTTTCTCAGCAGACGCATGCTTATACAACTTTCGGTACTGGAACTCTGTCTTGCAAAGTATGGCTTACTGGCGTTGAAGATTTCAAAAAGGGAAACGTTAGGCCTTTTGTTACAAGACTCATGTGGGTTGATGGTTTCGTGTCTGCTTCTGGCTGGTACGGGACTATGATGAAAGAAGTTGACAATGATGATATGGCCACCATTGTCAGTCATTATTGTAACGAGAACCCAGCAGACCAAATCAGTGATGCGGCAAAAGCACTAGTGAAAAAACTGGAGATAAAATGAAATTCTTGAAAAAGAATGTGATTTTACTTTGCGTTGTGGGATTTGTCGGATGTGCACATCCATTAGGCCCTGGGGATAAACAAGCGTGGTTGGGGGCTACAAAGGATGAAGTTTCTTCAATGTATGGACCTCCAGATGTTGAAGCTCGCCTCACGAACGGAAATGAGACAGTTGGATATGACTTAAGTAACCAGTGCATGGCTAGATTTACTTTTGATAATAAAGGTGTCGTTTCAGATTTAACATTTGATGCTGGCAGCTATAACAATCGGCGCCCTCATGATTGTTACTTGAAGTTCAAACCCAGAAGGGTAGACACTATGTTTAAGCGTTAAGAGTTTGGGCAACTGATAGGGACAAAACTCATAGTAAAAGCTAGGCTGTAAAATATGCCTTAGTTTGGTAACATTTGAAAGAAAAGGAATTTTAAATGAGTGAAATATTAAGTTGGTTAACAAAATTAAATGGCTGGCAGCGAGTCTGGATTGTTGTTACTTGTATTTTTGCTGCTCTGACTTTTACGATCTTATTTGCCAATATTAGTGATTTTGAGAGCTTTGCAATATTTTTAATGTGGTTTGTATTTCCCGTGACAATTTTCTTTATAACCTTATATATTTTAAACTTTGTAATCAAATGGGTTAGGAAAGGACTTAAGTAGAAATATAAATTTAGTTAGGGAATTGTTAGCTAAGCATTAATAGCATGCTTTAGAGTAGTAATATTTGAAAGAAAAGGGTGATATGAAAAAGTTTCTGATATTTAGTCTTACTGGTTGGTTACTGCTTGGATTAATTTTGTTGGTTGGTTGTTCTTCAGAAGAAATAGCTCCTTGCGATTACGGATATACGAACACTAAAGAAGCATTAGTCAGTTGTCAAAAAACAGCTGAGCAAGGAGATGCGCTCGCTCAAATATATCTAGGGAATAAATATCACCATGGAAAAGGTGACGTAATTAAAGACTACGAACAAGCTCTTCACTGGTATGGGAAAGCAGCTGGGCAAGGTTGGGCCACTGCTCAATATGACCTCGGGCAAATGTACTTCCGAGGTGAGGGTGTAGCACAAGATTACAACCAAGCTTTTCAATGGTTTACAAAAGCAGCTGAGCAAGGTGATGCCAAAGTTCAACACCTCTTGGGTGCTATGTACGATCATGGTAAAGGTGTATTAGAAGATGATAAGCAAGCTGTTCATTGGTATAAGAAAGCAGCAGAGCAAGGTCATGCGCCTGCACAAAGCAACTTAGGGGTTCTATACGCTAACGGTGAGGGTGTAATGCAGGACTTTGTATTAGCTCATATGTGGTTTGACATCGCTAGCTCTAGTGGTTATCAAGAAGCTCGTGAGATGATTGCTTTAGCTGCAAAAAAAATGACCTCAGCCCAAAGAATTGAAGCACAGGAATTAGCTAAGGCATGGGCAGATAATCATTGATAGTTTGTTGCATTTTGAGGGTGATAAAATAGATTTATGATCGGATACGATCCACTTCTGGTTTTTATTTTGGCCTCTCTAGTTTTAGCTATAACGCCAGGCCCAGATAACCTTTATGTAATGATGCAGTCAGCAGTATATGGTTATAAAACAGGGGTTTTTATTACGCTAGGTTTATGCACAGGCTTATTAATGCATACCGCAGCGGTTGCACTGGGTCTAACACTACTACTACTGTCCTGGCCATATATTCTGCCGCTGTTAAAACTCTTTGGTGCTAGTTACTTAGTTTACCTTTCATGGCAATCGTATCGTGCTGCTGATATCGATATCTCACTTCAAAACCATGAGGCTTTAACCACATTTCAGTCTTATCAACGAGGTATTATTTTAAATGTCAGTAACCCTAAGGTAGGGCTGTTTTTTTTAGCTTTCTTACCTCAATTTACTAATATTACTCAAGGAGGCCTTCTAGAGCAAACGTTATTGTTAGGAGGCATGTTTATTGCGATAACAGTTATTGTTTTTACGGGGATTGCAATAATTTCTTCTTCATTAAGCGATTTTCTTATCGGATCTCCAAGAGTTCAAAAAGTCATGCACCGTGTGACGGCATTAGTACTATTTGGTTTAGCTTTACATTTGGTTATTTTTGCATGAGAAAATATATTCCACGATAAACATTATCCTGACTTCCATCAACTTTAATCTGGAATTTAAGTTATCTAACAAAATATATTGTTATATTTTTTTCTGAGGACCTGATTTAAATTTCCTGAGATTTTTTTTTCTTTTCTTTTATCCAACGTAC
>MDSY01017564.1_pt1 | contig 10987 bp, 9 predicted proteins | sample 811131 | NCBI WGS metagenome assembly MDSY01 (sample SAMN05326643, study PRJNA326480) | marine metagenome | isolation source: seawater | place: Atlantic Ocean: South West | collected 2010
GAATCTTGTGGTAAAGTACGGATATCAGATTGTTGATTGACAATATCTATCAACCCAATTGAAACTTCAGGATTATCTTCTCCTGCCTTAGGATAATATATATATTTAACTGTTGGATATTTTGTTTCATAATCAATGAGTGGATATTTTCTTACCATAGACTGATCTTCTCTGCAATATGCTATATATTGACTATTTGGACTCCATCTATATGCGTCATAGCTACCAAATTCCTCCTCATAAACCCAACCAAAATGACCATTTAGAATTGTTTCACTTCCATCGAAGGTTAATTGAGATTCTTCAAGGGTTTTTAGTGAATATATATAGAGATTATTATCATTTCTTACATAAGATACATGCTCACTGTTTGGAGAAAATTTTACATTACGCAGACTATCTGGTTGATCAGATACCGGCTGAATGCTACCAGTATTAATATCATATACATGATAAGTGCCATACGATGAATGTCTCCAAATTCTAACATTATTAGTTTTAAGCAATAGTTTTGTTTGATCGCTACTAAAAGTCGTACTAAATCGACCTAGCGTTTCAGAGTTTATAGAAAAAGCTTTAGTAGTATCATCCGAAGCAATATTGTATTTATAAAAATGCTTTCCCTCTGAGTCAGATTTAGAAAAGTAATAAGCATCTTCTCCATTTACCCAATCAGATCTACTAATACCTGACGAACTAAAGGTTCGATTAAAAATATCCTCTAGCTCAATTGTCTTTTCTTGAGAAATGCCAAGCGTAAATAACAATGTTATTAATAAAAAATACATGAAACAATAATAGCGAGTTTTTGAAAGAAAATCACGTAAATACTTTATGTAAATAGTTTTGCTTTAGCATTCATGCTTATATAAATTCCATGCTTATGGGTGTTATTACAAATATGCGCAGTCGAATGCAAGTAGTGATGTGGACTATTTTAGTTCTCTTCGTTATAAGTATGGCTATTGGTGGTCTTGTAGGTGGAGCTAGTATTGGTGACATCTTTGGTCAACAAAATGGTAATCATATTGGATCGCTCAATGGCAAGCCTATTTTATATGAGGATTTTAATCGTTTAGTTAATGCAGAAGTCACAAGATTGCAGTCTCAATCCACGCAAGATATATCAGATGAAGATAGAGAGTATATTAGGGCGGTAGTATGGGAAAGAATTATACAAGATTTATTGATTCAAGAACAAATTGAAGAAAATAATATTGTAATAAGCGATGAAGAGGTTCTTTATCAGCTCAAGAATAATCCTCCTGCGTTCTTACAAGGCAGTGCTGCTTTTCAAACTGATGGACGATTTGACTTAGAAAAATATATGGATGCAATTCTTAATCCAGGACAATTAGATTGGCGCCCAATCGAAGAATTTATGAGAGATATATACCTCCCGAACTATAAACTTCAACAATTAGTCGTTAACAGTGCATCTGCTTCAGAACAAGATATCATAGATAGCTATAGAAAACGATTTGTAAACTATAGAATTGAGATACTACATATTACAGATAAAGTTCTGGATGGTGCTTCTAAAGACTTCTTTGATAGTATGATGTCAGGCAGACCTACGGAGCAAGAATTAACTGAACTATACAAAAAAAATATTGAAGATTATAAACAACCAGAAATGCGTTATATGAAATATGTTAAATGGCCTATAGTTTCTAGTGACAATGACTCGTTACGTATAAAACTTGAAGCTGAAAATCTAATGTATCGCATTAAACAAGGTGAAAATTTTGCTGACATAGCAAATGCTTATACAGAAGATCCTAGCAATAATATAGTAGGTTCTGATGTACTAAAAGGTGGAATGCTTGGGTGGTTTGGAAAAGGGCAAATGGTATCAGAGTTTGATAAGGCAGCTTTTGAGACTAATAAAGGTGATTTAGTTGGTCCTGTTTTAACAAATTTTGGCTATCACGTTATTAAAATAAATGATAAAAGAACATTAGAAGATGGTACAGAACAAGTCAATGCCTCGCATATCTTACTATCCATATCTCCAGGCAAAGATACTGAAAGTGATTTACGTGATATGGCTAGTATCTTTTCTTTAGATGCACAAGAGAGTGGATTTGCTGAACTTGCTGATTCCTTAGGTATGGTTATTGGCGATGCAAGTGGAGTACAGAAAGAATCAATATTTATTCAGGATATTGGAGTTGCAAGAGATGCTGTAAGATTTGCATTTAACAGTAATCTAGGTGATATCTCTGATGTGGTAAGCAATGATAACTATGCGCTCATATTCTATTTAGATTCTATATCAGAAGAAGAAACTATGAGCTTTGATTCGGTTAAAGAAGAATTAGAGGTAGAATATTTAGCAGCAGCTAAAAAAGAAAATATTAAGAATATTGCACAAGAAATTTCAAAAGATTTTAACGATGGTGCTGTATCACTATCAGATATCTCAAAAGATAACCCTGACTTTGAGTACGTATCAGAAGATAGCGGAAATTTAGTAGGAAGTTTTGAGTCGATTGGAAAAAGTAATTATTTAGCCGGTGCACTACTTAATGCTAATGCAAATGATACATTTGGTCCACTTCCAACGATAAGAGGTCAGGCTTTTATTAAAGTATTAGAGATTGATGAAATTAATGAATCAGATTTTGAAGAAAAGAAAGAGTCGTTAAAATTTAGCTTGATTATCCAAAGACAGAATTTGATTTGGGGTCATTGGTTGCAAGCGCTTCGTGATGAATCTGATATTGAAGATTATCGTTTTGATTTCTATTAAAGCTCTCTAAAAGTACCCAACTTGTCATATCTCGCTACCCTAGAATCTAAATGAGTAGCCATATATGACAGATCAAAAGAATTGATTTCATTAATAATAGCATTTTTAACAATTAGAAGAGTTTCATCAAAATGACGATGTGCTCCACCTGTTGGCTCATAAATAATCATATTGCAAATATCATGCTCAACTAGATCCTTAGGCGTTAACTTTAATGCTTCAGCTGCTTCTGGAGCTTTGGTAGAATCTTTCCATAAGATTGATGCACAGCCTTCTGGACTAATTACTGAAAACCAAGTATGTTCTAACATTAACATTTTATCACATAGCCCAATTCCTAAGGCTCCGCCACTAGCACCTTCTCCAATAACTATAGAAAGAATAAATGTATCAATAGAAGCCATTTCTTTTAAATTGTTTGCAATAGCATAACCTTGACCTCTTTCCTCTGCTGCAATACCTGGATCAGCCCCTGGAGTATCAATTAAAGTTATAATAGGTAAATTAAATTTCTCTGCTATCTTCATAACGCGTAATGCTTTTCGATAACCCTCCGGTTTCATCATTCCAAAATTTCTATGCAGATTTTCTTTTGTATTTCTACCTTTCTGTTGTCCTATGATAGCAACACGATGTTCGCCAATTGTACCTATTCCTGCTACTACAGCATGATCATCAGCAAATGCTTTGTCTCCATGGAGTTCGATAAAATCATCGCACCAAGCGTTAATATAATCCAAAGTATAAGGTCTATTGGGGTGTCTAGCGAGCTGCACTGTTTCCCAAGCGTTTAAATCTGAAAAAATCTCTTTTTCTTTTTCAGCTCTTTCTATCTTTAGTTGATTTAGTTTCTCAGACTCAGAATCAATAGCTATTAAATTTTCAATATCATAATCAAAATCTTTTAAAGATTTTTCGAAAGTTAAATAATGTTTCTTCATCTATTTTTTTGTTCTAAATAATCTCCAAAATCCAAATAACCAAACCTTGAATACTGCTTCAATCATTACATTCTTACTCATTTTAGATTCACCAACAGTACGATCTGTGAATACTATTGGATGTTCAACCAATTTACAAGATTTTTGGTAAGCTCGGAATGATGTTTCAATTTGAAAACAATAACCTTGTGATGAACTTTCATTGAAGTTAATTAAGCGTAATGTTTCTGATCTCCACCCTTTAAATCCTGCAGTTAAATCCTTAATAGGCACTCCTGTAATCATTCTTGCATAAAGATTAGCAAAATAACTGATATAGAGTCTACTGATTGGCCAATTTATAACTCTTAAGCCACCATCATACCTACTTCCTATAACTAAATCATAATCATCTAAAAGATTGAATATAGCTGGAACTTCAATTGGATCGTGAGATAAATCAGCATCCATCTGAATAATCTTGTCATATTTATTATCTAATGCCCAATTAAAGCCATGGATATAGGCTGAGCCTAATCCATTTTTTTTAGCTCTTTTTTCTATAAAAACCTTTTCTTTGTTATGGTTTCTGACAATTTCGGCTGTATTATCCGGAGAATTATCATCCACGACTAAGATATGGAGATTTGTATCTAGATTCAAAAGTATATCAATAATCTTGATGATATTTTTTGATTCATTGTAGGTAGGAAGTATGACTAATTTTTTCATTAATTTATTTGCAATGTTTTAGAAAATAATTCCATTTGTTTCATATAAAATGCTTTTTTCCCGCCTGGATTAAAAACCATATAAGTAATATAAAATGTTCTATCAGACTCATAATCATAAAATAAGTATCCTACAAATGGACCACCTTTTGCTTCATCTATAGATTCCCATAATCCAGATAATCTATAGGCTGCATCTTCTCTATAATCTACCCAATCAATTGATAAGAATTCTTTATTATATTGCTGTGATTTAAAGAATGTTTGAGGAAAATTATTAGCTACATAAATTGCATCTTCTTCAGAAAAATAATTGCCATCCCTCCATTGTATAGCAATCCATCTAAAAGGCATTTCTTGACCAATCCAAACAAAGTTTGAGTCTGGATTATTTCTAATCATCTCCCAGCCCCAGGGCAAATTAATTGTCCATTCATAATCTAATAATAATTGAGCTTCTAGCTCTTCTTGGCGTTTAGATGTCAAAAAGTATTGTGACTGTTTTTTGTCAAAATTCTGATCAAATTCATTTTTAATCGAATCTCCATTCTTGAGCAAATATTCTTTAATATCACTTGTTTTTGCACCGCTCAATATCATAAATAATTGGTTTTTAGCAAACTGGTCTCTCGATAAAATAACGGGGTTATTTTCCAGTGTATTATTAAATGCTTTCTTGCCCAACAATTCTCTAACTAGCTTAGTTGCAGGATTAAGCTCATAATCTCCAATAGAAGCAATAATTAAATTGGTCTGGGTTTTTAGGGCATCATAGCTACTTGGGTCTGCAAACTTAACATTATAAAATGGCTCTGGTGCAGGCGTAAGCAATGTGTCATTAAATACGATAGAAAGTAAACTTCTTATATCATCCCTGTCTTCCTTTGCAGCAAGGACAACAAGATCATCATTTGCACCTATTGCATCCTTTTTTATATCACAACCTATAATTGCTATACAAAAAACAAAAATGCTTAGATATTTAACTATTATTTTCTTTTCTATTAGACCGTTCATATAAAAATACCATTACTAAAGTTAATAATAGAAAAATAATCATTGGTTCCCATGTTAAAAAGGGATACCTAATAAATCTTTCGCTTGCTGTAACTGGTGGCTCTATGGGCGTATTGTCAGTGCTTATATTGGCTGCATACTGAATAGATGTAAATCCATGAGGATTATGATAGCTAAAAAATAATTCTTTCATTTCAGATGAAGAATAATTGTTTTCAATACCTTGCATGAATGTAAGTCCATTTTGATCACGCACTTTCTCTAGCGTTATATTGCCCGCATCGGCAATAAAATCTTTTGCTGCAAATGGTATTTGGAAGCTGATGATTAATGCATTGACGCTAGCAGCAGACTTAAATGAGTATAAAAAATCTCTAGGACCTGGATTATTTATGAATTTATCTAAAAATAAATAAATAGTATGATTTCCATCCTGTTTTATTGTAGTCAAAGTATTGTTATCTATTTCTATAATTTTTTCAAATTCAGATTCGTTATGTGATATTGTATACAACACAGAATCAATACCGCTAGGTATCTGAAAATCATACTGTGATATAGAGTCAGAATCAAATTTATACTCTATTGCTACTCCAGGATATGAAAACTCTGGATATACAGTTACAGATAAAGTATCAATTGTAGATTGCCCAAAAATTGTTCCTAAAAATAGGATAGAAAGCATTATTTTTTTCATATGCTAAGTTAATTGAAAAATAACAAATATATCATAAAATGAATGAGTAATAGCAGTAATACCAAAACCTCTGTTAATGTATAAGATACCTAACAATATTCCAGCAATAAATCGAATTGTGAATGCTTCCTGACTAAATGATTCTGTGCCCATAAAATGAAATAGAGAAAACAAAATTGATGAAAGCAATAATGCAAAAAATTGAGTGGAAAAATGTCGCATTGATTTGAAAATAAAACTGATAAATCTATAAAAAATAAAGATAGAAAATACTCTAAATATTAGCTCTTCATAAATTCCAGCCCCTAAAGATAATATAATATTGAATTTTATATCTTCAACAGATATATCCATCAGATAAAGACTCATATTGCCAAGCAATAAAAACAATAGGAAAGCGTACAAAAAAGACTCTAATAACATTATTGATAGATATGATTTATATATTGTAAAAGAATCATAATTTTTTTTCTGATAATAGGCTATAATAAAAAATGCTAACAAAAATACACTTGATGATATGTAAAATATATCAAATCCTAACGTTGCAATCATATCTTCTATTAAAGCATCTGCCCCATTTTTAATATAACTGAATTCTGTTCCTCGCATTAAGAAAAGACCTAATTCATAGAAGAGGAAAATAGGTAATGTGATAATAAAGCTATAAAAAGGAGACTTAGATTTCTGCAAATAATCTTGGATCATCTCAAATCTTCAAAACGGCTAGTAATGCTTCTTGTGGAACCTCAACTCTTCCAATCATTCTCATTCTTTTCTTACCCTTTTTTTGCTTCTGTAATAACTTGTTTTTTCGAGTAACATCTCCTCCATATAGCTTTTCAGTTACATTCTTTCTGAATGGAGCAATATTAGTACGTGCAATTACTCTGGTACCAATAGAAGCCTGAATTGGAATTTGGATCTGGTGCCTAGGAATTAATTCTTTAAGCTTCTGACAAAGAGCTAATCCTCTATGATACGAATCTTTCTTTGAACAAATCATTGATAAAGCATCTACAGGCTCTTTATTAATCAAAATGTCTAATTTATCTAACTTGCTCTCCTTGTATTCCTTGAAAGTATAATCAAATGATGCATATCCCTTTGATCCAGACTTAATACTATCATAAAAATCAAACAATATCTCACCGAGAGGTAGATCATAAATTAATTGTACTTTAGAGCTTGAAAGATATGAAGTAGATTTATATTGACCTCTCTTCTCTTGACAAATTTTCATAACATTTCCAATATAGTCTACCGGTGTCAAGATTTCTGCAGTTACAATTGGCTCCATAATACTATCTAACACTTTCGGTTCTGGCAATAATGCAGGTCGTTGCACTTCAATCTGACTGCCATCTTTAAGATTTGCCAAATACTTAACATTTGGACTAGTAGTAACAATTGAAAGATTAAATTCTCTTTCTAATCTTTCTTGTATTATTTCCATATGTAATAGACCTAAAAAACCACATCGATATCCAAAACCAAGTGCATCACTTACTTCGGGCTCGAAAGACAAAGAAGCATCATTTAGTTTTAATTTCTCAAGCGCAGTACGCAGATCATCATATTCAGCAGCATCAGCTGGGAATAAGCCAGAAAATACCATCGGTTTGATTTTCTGAAATCCAGGCAGTGCATCTTTGCATGGCTTATTCACGTTTGTGATTGTGTCTCCAGGGAGAACATGTTCAATGTCTCTAATATTTGCAACAATATAACCTACTTCTCCAGCCTTTAGAGAGTCCGACTTCTTTCGATCAATTACAAAATGTCCTACTTCATCTACATCGTAGTAAGTATTATGAGAAAAGAATTTAATCTTACTACCACGACTAATAGAACCTTCATAAACACGAATATAAGCTACAACACCACGATATCTATCATAGATTGAATCAAAGATAAGTGCTTTGAAAGCATCATTTTCTGGTGGTTGGGGTGAAGGAATTTTATTAATGATAGCATCTAAGATACCTTCTATACCTTCTCCGCTTTTAGCGCTAGTAAGCAATATATCTTCTTTTTCACATCCAGTAAGCTCAATAATCTGGTTAGTTACATTTTCAATATCTGCATTTGGCAAATCTACCTTATTGATAACTGGAATGATTTTTAAATTGCTATCTAGTGCTAACAAATAATTAGTCACAGTTTGAGCTTCAATGCCTTGTGCGGCATCCACAATCAATAATGCTCCTTCGCTAGCAGCAAGTGTTCTTGAAACTTCATAAGTAAAATCAACATGTCCTGGAGTATCAATAAGGTTTAATATATAATCCTTATAATTAATACGAATGGAATGACTCTTAATTGTAATACCTCTTTCACGTTCTAGCTCCATATTGTCTAGAACTTGATCTTGCATATTTTTTTTAGATATAGTACCAGTATCCTCAAGCAATCTATCTGCCAAGGTTGATTTCCCATGATCGATATGAGCAATAATGCAAAAGTTGCGAATTAAACTAATATCACTCATCAAAATGATTCACTATTGGTATTCTTCTGCCCATTCCGAAAGCTTTCTTGCTTATGCGAAGCACTGGTGCGGCTTGTCTTCTTTTATGCTCATTACGACTAATTCTTGTAGAAATATCACCTAAATCGTTATTTCTAATATCATCAGATATATCTTCTCCCAAAATTATTTTATCAACAATAGGACTAATCAAATCATAATCAAATGGATCTACTTGATTCGGAGCTAATTCTGCAGATGGTGGTTTAGTAATAGAATTATCAGGAATAATATTATTACTCACTCTATTTTTCCATTTTGCAAGATTATATACTTCTGTTTTCGATAAATCTCCAATTGCTGATAACCCACCGCTCATATCTCCATAAAGAGTGCAATATCCTAGAGCAAGTTCTGTTTTATTTCCTGTAGATAAAACTAGGCAACCAAATTTATTAGAAAATGCCATTAATATATTTCCTCTTATTCTTGATTGAATATTCTCTTCAGCAACATTGCTCTCCATTCCTTTAAATTTATCATGAAGCGTATCTAAATATTTTTCAAATAAATCGTCAATATCAATTGTATCAAAATTTGCATTCAGGTTGTTTGCTAAGTCTCTTGCATCAGATTTACTATGATTGCTAGAAAATCTAGATGGCATCGAAATTAAATAAACATTTTCTGATCCAAGAGCATCAACCGCAAGACATGCTACTAATGCAGAATCTATTCCGCCACTTAAGCCTATGACTGCTTTTTGATGGCCTGTTTTGGAAAAATAATCGCTGATCCCAAGTGTCAGAGCATTATATATATTTTCTTCAACATCTACATCTATCGCATTCTCATCTGATAGATCATCTAGGGTTGAAACAAGTATATCTTCTTTAAAGCTAGCTGCTGTGCCTAAAACCTTCATTCCAGGGCCAAATATCATAGAATTTCCATCAAAGATAAGTTCATCTTGTCCTCCAACAAGATTGCAATACACAAAATGTGAATTTGTATTTTTGAACTTCTCTACTATTAATTTTTTTCTATCATTCTCACGATATTTTCGGTAAGGAGACGCAGATATGTTAATAATAATATTTGGATCAATATCAGCAATCTCTTCTGAAAGCTTCCTAGTATAATTATCTTCCCATAAATCTTCACATATCTGTATTACGCAACGATAATCATTTCCATGAATATTGATCTTAAAATCACCTATATCAGAACCGCTCTCAAAATATCGTCTCTCATCAAAAACATCATAATTTGGTAAAAGAATTTTATGATAGACTTTTATTATTTTGCCATTCTCGCATACTGCAGCTGCATTGAATAATTTTCCGTCTTTTTCATCTACAAATCCTAGAATGCATGGAGAAGAAACCTGTTTAGAAAACTTGTCTAGTACCTCTAAATTTCTCTTGATAAAAGATTGAGAAAAAAGTAAGTCTTGTGGTGGATACCCTGTAACAACCATTTCAGGAAAAACTATTAGGTCAGCTCCATTATCAATAGCTCTATTATAACTATCTATTAATTTTTTATAATTATAATCAAAATTTCCTAAAATAGGATTAATCTGACATGTACCGACTTTTATTGTTTTAGACAATTTTTTACTTCCGTTATTAGTCCATCAACAGAATTAGTATTTATAGATTTTGGTATATCCCAACTATTGTATGCAATTAGAGGTTTATCTTGAGCTAAAGTAAATGCTATCTCACTTAAAGTTCCATAAGCTCCAGAAATTGCAACTCCAACATCACAATTATAACTAATTAAAGCATTTCTTGTTATATCAAGACCTGTTGAAATTGGTATAGATAAAAAATCATTTCCAGATTTAAAGTCTTTATCTTTAAGAATTCCAATACATACACCATTGTTCATTGAAACTCCTTTGGCAATAGCCTCCATTACTCCTTCACCTCCACCGCAGAATACTAACCAATTTTCGTCAGCCATTTTTTTGCCAATTTCTACTGTATCATTATAGATTGATTCGGTGATATCTCTTCCTCCAAAAACAGCAACTCTTCCTTTAAAATTCATTATGGCTCCAACCTTCCCATAGTTCTAGGGAAAGGTATAGTTTCTCTAACATGATCAATACCACATATCCATGAAACAGTTCTTTCGAGTCCAAGTCCAAAACCTGAATGAGGAACAGATCCATATTTTCTCAAATCGAGATACCATTTAAAAGCACTTAAAGGAAGTCCATGATTTTCAATTCGCTTTACAAGAGTGTCATGATCATCTTCTCTTTGCCCACCTCCAACAATCTCTCCATAACCCTCAGGAGCGATTACATCAACTCCTAAAGCAAGCTTGTCTGATTTATCTCTTTTCATATAAAAAGCTTTAGTTTTATGTGGCCAACTGTGAATC
>MDSY01086292.1_pt1 | contig 10987 bp, 14 predicted proteins | sample 811131 | NCBI WGS metagenome assembly MDSY01 (sample SAMN05326643, study PRJNA326480) | marine metagenome | isolation source: seawater | place: Atlantic Ocean: South West | collected 2010
CAAATTCCGAATCGGAAAGATCTGGGAATAAAATAGGATCTGCCAAATCACTAGCATTACTAGCCTGTCTATTTGATTTATGCTGTGTGCGAAAAGATTTGGGTTCATAGAACCTTATATTTTCTGCAGTATACCTACGACTAATTTCATTATAAGACCAAGTTCGATGGCGATGGTGCTGACTACGCACAAATAAAGGTACCACAAACCGAAACGTAATAAGATTATGTTCCAAGGTTGAGGTGTGTCTATGTCGGATGAGGTACTTGATAAGTTTTCTGTCTTTTTCATCCATCTCTTCCTTATGTTTGCCAAAAGATACGCGGGCGCTATTTACGACGGTGATGTCTTCCCCCATGTGTTGTACATATTCGACAGTTCCGATTCCGTCTTCGTACAAATCAATTGATTGTTTCATCGAAGCCCCTCTGGAAGATACGATGCAAATACAGATTTGTTATCAACCCAATGATACTGTTCGCCATCATTAATTCTAGGTTTATTGTAGCATACTGACTCATAAGGAAAGCCATGCTTATCTAGCCAAGCTTCCGTTACTTCGGCATGATCAGACGTACGAGAAGTAAAAAATGTCACCCTGTCTCCTCTATTATAGAATTCTTTTACTTTTTCTAGCGCGCCAAAAAGAGGTTCAGCTACTTTAAAACGATAAGCTTCTTCATTGGGTATATCTTCACAGATAGTACCGTCGATGTCTATTAGCCAAATAGTTGATTTCATTATTTCTCCTTATTCATTTTTATTTTAACGTGAGGGGCGATTGGTACAGGTTCTCCATCACCATCTATTCGAACAAAAACCATATTACACTTACATACTGATTTCTGTGTACCGTTATAGATACTATGTCTTCTTGCTTCAATTTCTATAGTTACGGAAGTCTTGCCAATCTTTAAGCATCTTCCATATAGTTTAATTAATTGACCAGGCCGGACGGCTCTCTCAAAATTTACTTCAGACATATACTTGGTAACCATTCTACCGGTGTCTGCAATTTGACAAGCGAAAGCGGCACCTGCTTCATCTATCCAGGAAAGCATCGTGCCGCCAAATAAATTTCCATGATATCCCACCTGTTTTGCCATTACATAGTGGGTTGAAATAAGTTCCATTTTGGTTATATTCATAGATACTCGCTAATAATTTTTAATAAGAACCTCACAGCCAGCTTTTCCTTTATTGTGTCGGCCGGCAGTGTATTTGACATCAAAATAACTAACATTCCAATCATCGTTAAATTTATCTGCAAACCAACCCATAGAAACTGTATTTTGCATAGTTGCATTTCTAATAGCAGACCCTGCAAAAGTAATGTCTTCTCGATTACTTAAGGAACACTTATCACCACTATCATGAGCAGACTTTAAAAAGTCACAAAGACGAACATGGTCATACTCAGTAAAATCACCAGCTGATGCGTATTTTGCTTTTGATTGCCGATATGGAGGATCAGCATAGAACCATGAGTCGGACCCAATAAAACAAGCAGTTTTTTCAAAATCATCGTTCAGTAAAACACAGCGATCTAAATACTGGGCATAGTTTTGAATTTTAGTTAAGTCAAAAAGAGGTCCATTAGGTTTCCATGTCATCAATCCAGCTGGGGATGCATATCGATTATTAAAGTTATCTGATGTCTGCCAAATACCATTAAAGCCTGTTTGCAACATATAGAATAAAGCAGCAGCTTCTTCAACTGGTGTCATCGTATCATAAGCTAAAGCGTATCTATTCCTAACATCATAGTAATACTTTTTACGATCTTCAACATTTAATTTGGAATACATTGCAACGTGATTCTTGTATTCTTTTTCCCACTGAGGATATGTTTTCTTTTGCATCTGACGATACATTGAAATTATTTCAGTGCAAGTTTCATTTAAAACAATAGTTGTGGATGGATAATTAGCAGCAACCCATTGTCCTACAATGCCGGTACCGGCAAACATATCGATAAAGACTTTTGGCTCATCGGTAGTAAAAAACCCTTTGGACATATACCGCTCGAACATTCTATTTTTAGCACCAGCCCATTTAAATGGAGCCTTCATACCTTTAGTAGCTGCTTTGTGTGAGGGATTATTTGGGTTACGTTTTTTATAGTCCCATATTTTCATAGATTCTCCGGAGTTATTTGTCATTATAACTGTATTGGAGATTTTTTACATTTTTATTTTAGGTTCTTCAACCTTAATTCAATGTCTAATCCACCGACATCTATTTTTTTTCTTGAGCAATGAAAATGATTCATAAACCCTTTAAATCTACCTGCAGCACAATCACTATCGTAAGCCCATTTGGTCTCTGGTGCTTCCAAAGGTATACCGCAACCTTCATGAACAGCTTTCCAAAGAGCGTCCAGTGCCTCAAGTTGAACAGGATAAAACCACGTGAAAGGATCAAGTTCTTTATCTTGAGCTAAAGCACCTTCCATAATTGGCCGTGGTGAAAAACCGTTTCTTACATACCAAGACTGATACTTTTGGTAGTAGGCATTTGAAATTTCAACACCAATAGAATACTTGTTGACATTTCGATTACCAGCATGCCAACATGAGTCATTAAGATCATGCAGCTGAATAATCGTTCCATCATTGTCAATACAGAAGTGTACAGATACTCCACGTTTCGCAAGAACCTTTGCACAACTCATACTGTTTAGGCAAACATCCCAATGGTTTACAAACGACTTTATGGTACGTTTGCGACTATTCTTGGTAACACCTGTACTAATAGGATAAGGAAAACCTGGATCTTTAAAAGTATGGACCTTATCAGAAGGCCAGTCAATCTTAATTGGTTTATCCTGCCACCAAATAACATCAGAAGAATCAGTTACCCAGCCAGTTTTTTGAACCTCTTGTAAAGCTTCGATCTCAGCATTGATATGCCTAAAAGTACCCGGGCCGCAGAGTCCGTCTGCGGTAAGGCCTCTTTCAAGCTGGAATTGCTTGATTGCTCTTGTGAGCTTTGTATCAAAAAGTTTATGGCCGGGAATAAACCATTCAGGTTCCCAGCCAAGTTTAGAAGCAGAAGCTTCGTTGTAGAATTCTTTATCTACAGCCATATTTTTTTCCTCTAGCTAAATTCGCCGTTATGTAAACGACTTTCAACTGATTCAATTGCACGAAGAATAGCTTCGGAAACGGCAGTGTCAATTTCTTGCTGGGCGTAAACTACCTGTTGTTCCCAGTCTTCTTTAGAATCACGAGTCATTCCACCATCAGGACCAGGACGAGCAAAAGCATCTGGTTCTTCATCGTAAAGTGTCATCATATCTTTATAGAATAAATCCGACATATCCATAGCAGCTCGATCAGCCGCATCATCGTAATGGCTCATATCGGTAACCGATTCACGAATAAGTTTTGACTTCTCTTCTTTAATAATTCTTCTTAATTGTCTTTTAGTTACTTTCATCTTAAACTCCATGCATCCATATCTGGATCGTACATAATTTCTCCATCAGCTTCTAATTCATCAAGGAAGTCATATATAGCATCGGCATCTAAATCACGATGCATTTGATTAACAGTATCGACCAACTCTGATCCTTCCATGCTCCCTCCAGTCAAGACTGCAATGATAGCTTGATACATTTTCTGACTTGGCATTGCACCCATCGGTGCGCTGCCCATCATTGTAGCTTCTCTTAAAACCTTAGCTTTCTCTTCTCTAATGATTCTTCTCAATTGCCTTTTAGTTACCTTCATAATTAAAACCTATATTCCCCGAGTAATTCATCCATTTTTTCTTTGATAAGTGCAAAAACAGCAGGATTCTCATACCATCGACTGTCAGCAGCACCCAACGCGCCTTCTAAATTTCTTTTAAAATCATAGAAAGCATCATCCATATTACTACGCAACTGTCTACTAATTGGTTTAGGATCCATGCCCTCTTCCAAGAGCTTGGCCTTCTCTTCTTTAATGATTCTTTTAAGTTGTTTTTTTGTGATTTTCATTATCTAGCTCCTTCAATCATTTTGCGCATTTCTGCAAATATTCTGGCTTTTATTCCTGGACCTCTAAATCCACCGCCTATTCTTGTAGCCTCTTCTCTAACTTGTTGAATTAGGTTATCCAGCTCCATCAGTACATCTGTAGCTAAATCGTCTTCCAATTCCTCTTCATTGTCAGAGATAGTGCCGTCAGGATTAGCTTCCAAAACAAGCTTAGCCTTCTCTTCTTTGATGATTCTTTTTAGTTGTCTTTTTGAAATTTTCACGTTATCTCTCCAGCTTTTCTAATAAATCAATTTGACCGCGTAAGGTATTTGCTATGTGGTTATTACCAAAGACGTCTTCGAGTGTATCTGCTATGGCGCGGAGGTTCTGAACGATTCTTTCAACCGGAACAGCTTGTTCGTTAAGCTTTGCTTTTTCTTCTTTAATGATTCTCTTAAGCTGTCTTTTTGTGATTTTCATAGCAAACCCTCTATTGTTTTTTAATACGTTGTTGTAATAAATATACATACCTTTCGTGATTACTAGCGTTGGCTGATAATAAGTCGTCAAGCCCTATTGTAAGCAAACCCTGTTGGTCGACCAAAGTATGAAAGTTATTTTCCCACAAGCAGTAATTTAATATTATTTGGTGCGCTGCCATAGCAATATCGTGGTCCGACATGTTAACTGGGGATGGATAGGTTTCAAGTATTTTACTGGCACCTGCTATCGTATGCTTTGGGCATAAAAGACCTTCGTCGTTTGTTAGGCCAAGTACTCTTTCAGCAACAGCATCAAACTCTTCTTGGAGCTCTGTATAGATAACACCATACAAATTAACATGATCACCAGAAAAACCAGTGCCTTTGGTTAAATGGTGGGCGCTGTGAAACCAAAGCTCAGCAGCTTTTACCATATAAATCCATTCTGAAAATTGACTATACACTATCTATCTCCATTCTCTAACAAAGATAATTATTAGGCTATAGCATTTCAATCGATACATCTACATTAATTTCTAATTTTGGTAACCTAAGATGATTAGCTAATTTATGTTTCTTTGCTTCTTTAGCGTCTAAAAACCAATCTGCATGGGCTTTATCATGAACTATCTTTTGGAAATAGTCATCTGGGTGCCCGCAATTTCTAGCCATCATTTTATACACAATATCATTTAATCTTTTTGTTTCAGCAGCTGATACTTGTATTTCCTCATTTTTACCGTAGGACATAGAAGAAACATCGTGGATCATTAAGGTTGCGTTTGGATCCATATATCTCATTCCTTCTTCGCCAAAACTAAAAAGTATAGCACCGCAAGACATCGCTTTGCCTTCAATGATCGTAGCAACTGGGAGTTCTGCTGCTTTAATATTTGAAATCATGGACATAAGAGAATAAACTTGTCCGCCATAAGAATCAATAACGATAGGAATTACTTTTTGACCAGTATTATGAGCAAGAGCTATTTTCATGGAAAACTCTTTAGCTGAATCTTCATCAAATTTATTGACTCTTATGATGATTGGATTATGCTTAAGTTCCATCTCTCGAACTAAAGGACTAATCTGTGTTGTATAATGCATGTTTTTTCCTTTTTTTTATATTGTTAACCGCAAGCGCTGTATCCGCATGCCGTGCAGGTTTGACATCCTTCTTGGTAAATAATTGTATCCTCAGCACCACAATTAGTGCAAGAATTAACCGATGCTTTTGTTCCATCAGCAATATATTTCTTTAAGCATCTAGCAATACATTTGCTAAATGAAAACATGTCCATTTCTTTATCTTTCTGAAGCTGTTCAACCAAGTATTGTACAGGAGCTCCATGGCGGAGAGCCAAAGAAATAGTTCTTGTGTAACCAGCATGATTAGGATTATCAAAAACAGCAACTACATCCTTGATGATAACTTCATCACCAACCTCTCCAAAAGCTAAATCGTATTTATTTGATGTTGTCTTATAAGATCTTTTCGCAAGGGTTCCAGTCGAGTACTTCTTTGGAATCTCAATAAGTTCTGCCTTTCCACCCATCACCTCATAAGGTATACCGTCTAAGAGACCGACCAAGACTACCCACCTTTCTCCTTTTACAGTAGTGTGATGAATATCACAGGATAATGTTTCGGGTCGTTTTGGTGCATCCCTCGTGACTATAATTTTCTTCTCACCTTTATCTTCATTAGTAACCAATACACCGGACCTAGACCCGTCTCGATAGATGGTAATTCCTTTACAGCCGGTTTTCCATCCAAGTTCATACACTTTTTTAACAGTCTCTACATCAATATCAGCAGGAAGGTTTGTGGTGTTAGATATAGCATGACAAACCCATTTTTGAGCAGCGGCTTGCAAATGTACTTTATTTTCCCAATCTATTTCGTTTGCTGTTGCTCCTGAATATGGGCTATGAGAAACTGCAACACTTAGGTCATCCTCTTGCCACTCTGTTTCTGAATCTGTAGACTCTAGCCATTTTTTAAAGCCATGATGATAAACAGTATATTCTTGCCATTGATCTCCTAAGTCATCAATAAAGTCAACTCGTACGTTACCAGAATCTGGATTTATCTTTTTCCTTCTTGTGTAGTGAAGCATAAAGGCCGGCTCAATGCCAGACGTAGTCTGTGTTAAACATGATACTGATCCAGCAGGGGCGGTTGTTGTATTAGCAATATTTCGTCGGCCGTGGACTTTATAATCCTCGACTCTTTCTGGTAAAAGCTCTCCTATGATACGGTTAAGAAAACCATGATTATCTTCTTTGTCAGCAGCCCAAATAGGAAAGGATCCTCTTTCCTTAGCCATTATAATAGAAGCATCGTAAGAATTTAAGGCTAGCCATTTGTATATTGATTCCGTTGTTTCTATTGATTCTTTAGATCCGTATCTTTGTCCAAGCATAGCAATAGTATCGCCTACGCCTGTTACGCCAAGACCCGTTCTACGTCCTCTTGTGGCTTGCTCTTTTATTTTTTCCCAAAGGTCAATCTCGATTTTCTTAATGTCGTCTGGCTCGGGATCTGCTTCAATTTTATTAATAATTTTATTGATCTGATCTATTTCTAAATCAACCATATCATCCATAAGACGCTGCGCTTTCTGAACAACTTGGCCGAAATGACCATAATTAAATTCAGCATTTTCGGACCAAGCGTTCTTTACAAAAGAAGTAAGGTTTACTAACATTAGTCGACAAGAATCTCCAGGCGATAAAATAATTTCTCCGCATGGGTTAGTAGAAGTCGAACCAAAACCCTCATCAGTATAAAGGTCAGCTGGTGTATTTTTTAGAGCCGTATCCCAAAACAAAACGCCAGGTTCGGCAGAAGCGTGGGCAGATTTAATAATTTCATCCCAAATTTCAGCTGCATCAACTAGCTGTGTTATTTTTGGCTCCGTAGAATCTACAGGCCATCTTTGCTCATAGGTTTCGCCAGCTTGAAGACTTTCCATAAATTCATCAGAGATTCTTACAGATATGTTTGCGCCGGTAACCTTTGTAAGATCTCGTTTTATTTTTATAAAATCTAAAACCTGGGGATGATGTACACTGATAGAAAGCATTAAAGCACCACGCCGTCCGCCCTGTGCAACTTCCCTACAGCTATTAGAAAACCTTTCCATGAAAAGTTCAATACCGTCAGTTGTTCTTGCAGCATTTTCACAAGTTTGACCGCGGGGTCGAATATTACTAATATCAAAACCAACGCCTCCTCGTCTTTTCATTATTTGAACTTGCTGCTGATCCGTGTGTAAGATACCTCCATAGGAATCACAAGGAGAATCAATTACAAAACAGTTAGATATAGACTGAACTTGGTAATCGTTCCCAATCCCAGACATGGGTGAACCTTGTGGTACTACATACTTAAAATCTTTAAAAAGGTTATAAATTTCTTCTTCAGACATGGCATTAGGATATTTCTGTTCGGCTCGAGCAAATTCAATAGCCAATCTTTTATGCATATCATCAGGTGTTTGTTCGTAGTAATTACCGTCTAAATCTTTAAGAGCATACTTTCCTACGAAAACACCAGCAGCTAGTTCATCGCCCTTGAAATATTTTAGAGATGCATCATAAGCTTGCTCGTAAGTATATTTTTCTTTCATGTTAGCATATCCTTTTTCTCTTTCTTGAAATCATTCCATGCTTCTTTAAGCCTTTGTTTCGGAGCATATTCCTCTGCTTCCGATTCAGTCAAGGCTTGGAAAGTCGACATAGATGTATCAATTTTAACAGGAAAAATTAATCCGTCTCGTCCAGCGCGATTTTTTGCAACAAAAACTCTTGCAAACCCAGAAGACTTTTCCTCAGGCTTCCTGGCAATGGTGATTACGACGTCTGCAACCATCGCTTTTCCATAAGCTTCGGACATATTTTCAAGCCCGACGACATCTGCGCCTGATCCAGACCTATTAGATTGAGATGCTGTCCAAATAGGCAAGTTAAAATCTTGGCCCAACTGTCGCAACTCTTCGTAAATCAGCATTAGTTCATGGCGGATCGAGTCATAGCTTTTCGAACTTCTCATAATGTCAGCATAATCGATAACAACCAAAGAAGGAATAAAGCCTCTAAGCTTAAGTTTCTCAATATGATTTCTTATCATCATGACTGAGCATGCTCTTGTTGGATATTCTTTAATAACTAGCTTTCCAAGATCTTCATTGTTCTTATAGTGATCTCTAATCCTATCACTATTTTCTACGATAGCATTAGAATTGACACCGACGAGATTAGCATCATATCTTTTACCAACAGCAGTCTCACTTAGCTCAAACGTATAGTGAACAACATTTTTCCCTCGTCGCATAGCTTCGCAACCCATAGCAACAAGCCAGTGAGATTTACCAACACCTGTCGGAGCAACAACAACGCCGAGCTCTTTTCGGCCGAGTCCACCGTCAAGCACTTCTTTTGCATCAAGATAAGGTAAACCAGTTGGACATGTGATACGCTGAATTTCTTGGAAACGAGCTTCCATATCCTCAAAGAAATCATGACCAATTGAATGTGGCATCCCAACTGAGACCGCTTGCTTCATGAGATCTACAACTGATTCAAATTTATCTTCAGAGACCAGATCTACAGCTTGCTCTAAAGCTTCTTTGAATGCCTGTCTTTTGCAAAAGTCAAGAGTTTTATCCTTAACGTAATCCAGGTCTCCTGGGTGTGGATTAGCTCTTACGCGCTGGAGAAATTCAACTATCTGCTCACGCAACAGACCGTCGGCACCCAGACCAGTTAATTCATCTCTAATAATCGAGATAAGTAATTGCATTGTTGGAAAACACTTATATTTTTCAAAATAAGCAAAGTATCTGTCAGTCAGATACTGAATATACTTTAGATCAAAAAAGTGTGGTTTCATTACTTCAGCCATCTGTTTGGCCCAATCTTGGTCCGTTATTAGTCCTTGGAAAATCTTTTCCTGAAAAGCCCGTCCATATTGGCTGAAGTGTGACGGGCCTGATTGCTCAAGCTTGAAGACTGAATTCATTATTTCTCCGATTATTGTACTGTTGAAAGGTCTAAAAAGAACTTATGCGGATCGAAGGATCGAGGCATATTGATTCCCTCTTCTATCAGCTGTCTTATCATTCCTAATTTATCTCTTTTGGTCTCATTGTATTGAAGACGGTGCTCTATTTTTTTAACATGGTCAGCAGAAAGATTGCTAATATCTAAATACATGAGGTTCCAGTTTCTTTTTACGATGTCGCTTTTTTCTAAAATAGACCGATGAATCTTGAGTTGAGATGCACTTGGTAGGTCTCGACATTTACTAATTATGTCGTCGCATGAGACGAATTCTGATTTATTTAGTGACGGAAATCTTTTTACTAAAGTCTTCAATCCCACGCCCTTCAGGCCATCAATATTATCTGAATTATCTCCAACAAAAGATCTGGCCGTTGCAAAATTTTCCGGATGGATTTGATGTTCTTCTAAAACATTCTCGACTTTTATGATTTTTTTCTTGGTCGGAGAATACATTGATACTCGATCGTTTAGAAGCTGGTAGAAATCTTTATCACTAGAAGCAATTAGTATTTCACCCTCTAACGAATGTTTAGAAAGATAGCCAATAATGTCATCAGCTTCACAGTCCCCAACATACATTTGCTTAATGGGTGTATAAGATATAAGCTTAGTTGCTGCAGCTACCTGATAGTTAAAATTTTCAGGAGTGTCTGGAATATCTTCATAAATTTCTGATCGATTGAGCCTAATCGGTTTTCGACCAGCCTTATATTCTGGAAGAAGCGCTTTTCTTCGAGGTGAGCCTCCACCTTCCCAGATTACAATAATCTGATCTGGACTAAATCTCCTTGAGTAAGAGCCGATGCTCTTAAGGAATCCTAGTGCGCCACCAAACTGATGGCCGTGTTCGCTCATGGTTGGATTGACTACGTATGAACGAATGAAAATGTTCATGGCGTCAATAAGCAATGTTTTCATTTTTTACTCCGGGCTTATAAAATCATCATCAATAATATCCATAGCTACCTGTCTAACTTCTTCAAAGGATTCTGTGTCTAAAGAGGCAGCATCAGAATTCCCCATCAAGTCTTTGAACGCAGCATTAAAAACAACATCAACATATTTGCCGTAATCAGAACTATTCCAAACTTCTCCAAAATCAGCTTTATAAAATTTCTTCTCTATAACCAATTCACCAGTTTCTGGATCTACAACATTTAATGTTTTCCAAGCTCCTGTCCCTTCAATACTACATTCAAGATTTTCATATCGGACAGAGCCATTTTCTTTACAATATCTTCGCAATACATCAAAGGCTTGCTCATGTTCAACAATACCTTTTCCAAAATGAATTTCAAAATTACAAGTTCTAAAGGGAGGGGCAACCTTGTTCTTTATTGTTTTTGCCGAAACATTAATCCCGATAATATTCCCCTTCTTGTCTTTGATTTGCTGTCCCGCACCCAGCTTGATTCGTACAGATGAGTGAAAAGGGATTGCCTTACCCCCGGGTGTAGTAGTAGGATCGCCA
>MDSY01121746.1_pt1 | contig 10986 bp, 12 predicted proteins | sample 811131 | NCBI WGS metagenome assembly MDSY01 (sample SAMN05326643, study PRJNA326480) | marine metagenome | isolation source: seawater | place: Atlantic Ocean: South West | collected 2010
CAGAAAAAGCTTTGGCCTTTTTAGCAAGACTGAAAGGCCAAGACAGCTCGCTTGATCTGACGTTGACCCTGAAAGGCCAACAAATATTTTTTGGACCAATTGCCATTGCGCCTGCACCACGACTGCATTTGCGATAGACACAGGCTGATCTTGTCACCGAGCGGCAAACGTGTAACGAACCCTAAGATAGAAATTCAGCGACAGATGGGGTCTTGCGCCAGACCAATCGCCAAAACAACCCCAAGCCTGGGCCGTAACGGACCCGACATTAAGACCAAGTGAGAAACCGATGCGATACATATGTAACACCCTGAAGATGCTTGGTTGGCTGATCGTCATGGCCCCGGCAAGTGGCGCACTTAAGGCGCATGAGTTTTGGATTGACCCGGTGGCATTTCAACTGCCTGTCGATGCGCCTTTGGTGGCTGATATCCGAGTTGGACAGGATTTTAGCGGCGCGGCCTATGCATATTACCCACCACAGTTCAGACGCTTTGATCTAATCACATCTCAAGGAACGCAACCGGTTCTCGGACGACCCGGCGACCGGCCCGCGCTGAACGTGACGCCCCCCACCACAGGATTAATAGTCGCCGTGCATGTCACCGACGATATGACCTTGACATATAAAGACTGGGCAAAATTCAAAGCCTTTGTCACCCACAAAGACTTCGCTTGGGCCACAGATGACCATTTGGGACGCGGTTTGCCAGAAACCGGCTTCAAAGAACGCTACAGCCGCTATGCGAAAAGCCTTTTGGCAGTTGGTAATGGGGCGGGCCAAGACCGCGAGGTCGGCCTTGTGACCGAATTGGTTGCGCTGACAAACCCCTTCACCGATGACATTCGCAACGGTATGCTGCTTCGGGTACTCTATAAAGGCGCCCCCCGCGCCGCCGCCCAAGTGGAATTGTTCGAGAAAACCGAAGACGGCAAAGTCCAGATCACCTTTCACAGGACGGATGAAACCGGACATGTCCGGGTGCCGGTGCAGCGTGGGCGACGTTATCTTGCGGACGCTGTGGTCATGCGTCCCTTGGATGCGGCAACATCTGACGGCGCGGTTTGGGAATCGCTTTGGGCCTCGCTGACTTTTGCCGTACCCAACTGAAAAACGCTTGTGGTTACCGGCGAGCTGCGGCAGCATTCGCGGAATACAAACAGGATAATGCCATGATAAAAGACCAACTGATGCAGATTGTGGGCGCCGACTATGTGGTGGCCGATGACCAGTTGGCCCCGTGGACGCGTGACTGGAGCGGCGTTTATCACTACAAACCACTGGTGGTGGTGCGGCCTGCAAATACCCAGCAGGTCTCTCAAATTCTGCAGCTGGCCAATGAAACTGGGACTGCTGTGGTCCCTGTGTCGGGCAACACCGGTCTGGCCGGAGGCGCCGAGGCCGAGGGATCCATCCAGCTGTCTCTGGACCGGATGAACCGCATCCGCGAAATACGCCCCGAAGCACGTCTGGCCATTGTCGAGGCCGGTGTTGTACTGTCGGCACTGCATAATGCGGCAGCGGGACATGACCTAATTTTTCCACTGACGTTTGGCGCGCGTGGTTCGGCGATGATTGGTGGCAATCTGGCAACCAATGCCGGCGGCTCGAACGTTTTGCGCTATGGCAATGCGCGAGATCTCTGTCTTGGTCTTGAAGTGGTCCTGCCCAGTGGCGAGGTAATGGATCTAATGTCTGAGCTGCACAAAGACAATTCTGGCTATAATCTGAAACACTTGATGATCGGGGCCGAGGGCACCTTGGGCATCATCACCGCCGCAGTGCTTAAACTGGCCCCAAAACCGCGCGCCTATGCCACTGCCATGGTGGCGGTCCAAGATCTACCCGCAGCACTTGGCCTGCTCAATCAATTGCAAACAACGACGGGAGGACTGGTCGAAGCGTTTGAATATATGCCGCGCGGCTATCTTGAAGCATATGCCGCGCAGTATCCCGAAAAGCGTCCCCCGTTCGAGACCGACTATGAGGTCAATTTACTGGTCGAAATCGCCACCACCATCCCCGGCGACAGCACGCCGAACAGCGATGGCATTGTGCCGCTGATGGCCGATTTAGAAATCACGTTGGCGAAGCTGTTTGAACAGGGCGCAGTTCTGGACGCTGCGGTGGCCCAAAGCGAAGCACAGCGGCGCGAAATGTGGGAACGACGCGAGGCGGCAGGTGAGATCACCATGCACCGTCATCCCATCGTCAACAGTGACATCGCGGTACCTTTGGACCGGGTGCCCGAGTTCCTGCGCCAGATGGAAGACCTGCTACCACAATTGGATGCGGGCGCAGAAACCATCATCGTTTCGCATCTGGGTGATGGCAATGTACATTACGCGGTCTGGCCCAAATCACCCGATCCCGCCGTGCACAGCGCAATTATGGAAAGCGTTGAAGACGTAACGCTGTCACTTGGTGGCAGCTTTTCAGCCGAACATGGAATTGGCCAAACCAAACTGCCCTCGATGCTTCGGCGCAAAAACAAACCTGCGCTGGGCGCGATGCGGGCAATAAAAAAAGCGCTGGATCCAAACAATATTCTTAACCCCGGAAAAGTAATCCCCGAAAGCTAATCAGTCTGCCGCAGAATGATCACCGCACAGAGCTATTAACGTGGCGGGTTTGGCACCCTGTTAGGGTTTGTACGGAGACCACAGGGTTTACATCAAGAGCAGAGACCACAGATCAACTTGAGACAGTTTCCAATCACCCTTTAAATGCTGAAATAGATGAAATTGAGATGCGTTGGCCATTTTTGTGAACACCGAACGAATTGCACCAGCAAGCCCGCGTTTTACAATTTGCAAAATAAGTCAGATATCACAAACGAGGGCGTTTTGATCACAATAATCTAACTGGATAATCAGCTGTTAGCATTGCAAGATGCACTTTTTAAATTTGGTTAAACCACCGTATTCTTAATGCGGTTGCTTCGCTACCTTGATACAGGTTTTACCCAAAATTTCATATAAACGGCGCAGCCTAATCCGCCGATATTTAGCATCACCAATTCAACGCCTTACGGCACAACGCACCTCAGCCAAATCACAGAACGAATCCCAGAATTGCCAAGCACTTAATAGGTGTCAGTTATCTATTAATAACCCAGATTTTATAGAAACCTTCTTGAACAAAATATCGGTTTCACACGCATTAAAATTTTAGGCGGTGCAAATGAAGCACATGCTTACAAAGGCCTTGGCAACCTTGGTGGTGTCAATATCAGGTTCGTTTAACATAGCAGATGGCCTCCAGGGTAATGGGCAAGGGTTTTCCACAATCATACCAACCACTGCGTTAGCTGGTAAAACCGGCACAATCATCCGCAGTATCGCGCAGGATTTCTAAAACTATGAAACCGCGATAAAAAGCAGTCCTCATCGCAAAGTGATTGCCGTTAATATGTGGTGCCCTAGTTCCGAAAAATTATTCAGCTAAATCGGTCAGCCACAATGCAGATTCCATTGAACCTTTGGTTGCCGGTCTGATGTTTGGCACGCACAAGGTGTTTCATACTCCCGCGAGTTCCAGCAAATACGCTTCAATCTCTGCTGTGCCTTTATCGTTTTTGATCTGCGCAAAGAAAAACGGCTTGTCGCCGCGCTGCGCCGAAGCATCACGGCGCATGACCTCTAGACTTGCGCCAACATAAGGCGCGAGGTCGGTTTTGTTAATCACCAGAATATCCGATTTGGTCAGTGCAGGCCCGCCTTTGCGCGGAATTTCTTCGCCTGCGGCCACGTCGATGACATAAACGGTTAAATCGGCCAATTCGGGGCTAAAGGTGGCTGATAGATTGTCGCCACCGCTTTCGATCATCACAATCTCGATCTCTGGATGGCGCTTTTCCAATTCTGCAACAGCGGCGAGATTAATCGAGGCATCTTCGCGAATGGCAGTATGCGGACAACCACCGGTTTCCACGCCGATAATCCTGTCTTGCGGCAGAATTTGCTGGCGCATCAGGGCTTCGGCATCCTCTTGAGTATAGATGTCATTGGTGATGACCCCAACAGAAAAGCGTTCTGATAGGCTGCGGGCCAGTGCCGCGGTCAGGGATGTTTTGCCCGCACCAACCGGTCCACCGATTCCAACACGCAGGGGCCCATTCATTTTGGTCATGTTCTAAATACCCGTGTTTGAAGGTTCTCATGCCGCATAGACGCGACATCTGATAAAAACGTGGTGCTGGAAAGGGCGCAAACATCTGCGTCAAGCGCCGCGTTGCTCACAGAAAGAAGGCTTGAGGTCAGCTCCAGCAAGACCCGTTGGCCTTGGGTTTGCCCAAGGGGAACCAACCGCACCGCCGCTGAAATCAGATTGGCGCTGAAGGCATGTAAATAAGCCGCAACAATGTCTGCTTGCGGCAATGTTTCAAGACGTGCCGCTGCTCCGACTGCCACGGGATAGCACAGGCTTGGGAGATCGTGCCCCCAAACGTCGTTCAATGTTTTCACAAAAGCCTGCCCCTGAAACACTGTCTCAGCCTGTCTTTCACGCGAAGCAGACAGCGCTAGCGCATGCTCGTTGAGGTCCTGTAGCACTTGGATATCATGTGCCTGATATCCAAGAGACACCAAGAGGGCGTCGTTGCGCCCCGAGCCAAACTGGATCAAATCACGCACCCATTCCAATAGTTCGGCCTCTTGTGTTACATGCTCGGCTGATATTGCCCATTCCAACCCGTGTGAGTAGGCAAAGCTGCCAACTGGAAAGGCCGGTGACAGCCATTGCAACGCTGTCAGAAAGTCTTTGCTAGTGCTCATGGGCGTGGTCATATGTATCGCTTGAAGGACCGTGGTGGCTGTTGCCATGATCGTGGCTGTGGGTACGCCCAATTCCATATGCACCACCTTCAGGGTTAAAGGGCTCGTTGACGTGGCTGGTTTGCCCACCCAACAGCTTAATCATATGTTCAATCACATGATCGCCTGCAATCACAAGCCTGTCGTGTTCAATTTGACACGGGGTATGGCGATTGCCAATATGTCAGGCAAGTGACAGCAGGTTGTCACCAATAATAGCAATCAGGGGTTCGCTTCGCGCCTGAATTTCAACCGACTTTCCATTCGATAGGACAAGATGATCTCCCTGCTTTAAATCGGTGGTTTTAGGCAAATCTACGACAAAACTGGTGCCACAGTCAGCGGTCAATTTTCGACGCCGCAAGAACCGCTCTTCATATGTCAGAGCACAGATATAATCTGCTTTGCCGTCTGGTGGATCACTTAAAACTGCTTGTGCGGTAGGTAACATCTGAATCCTCAATATAAGAAATATAGCTGCGCCATCGGCACCGTTTCAGCAGGTTCACAGGTCAGCAATTCACCATCAGCGCGCACCTCGTAGGTTTCGGGGTTCACTTCGATATGCGGCATGGCGGTGTTGAGCATCAGATCAGACTTGCCAATATTACGGGTGTTTTGCACTGCAACCGTCTGTTTGGCCAAACCGTATTTTTGCTGTAAATTGTCGGCATTTGCCGCCTCGGAAACAAAGGACACCGCGCTGTGTTCCACGGCGCGCCCGTATGCGGCGAACATCGGTCTTGTATAGACCGGTTGCGGGGTCGGGATTGATGCGTTGGGATCGCCCATCTGGGCGCAAATGATACTGCCCCCCATCAGCACCATCTCAGGCTTTACGCCAAAAAAGGCAGGTGACCACAATACCAAATCAGCGCGTTTGCCAACCTCGATAGATCCGATCTCATGGGCCATGCCATGGGCGATTGCAGGGTTGATAGTGTATTTCGCCACATAGCGGCGCGCGCGCATATTGTCATTGTTGCCAGTTTCTTCAGGCAATGCCCCGCGCTGCTTTTTCATTTTATCTGCAGTTTGCCAGGTACGGATAATCACCTCGCCAACGCGCCCCATTGCCTGACTGTCCGAAGCAATGATGCTGAAGGCCCCCATATCGTGCAAAATATCCTCAGCCGCGATGGTTTCACGGCGAATACGGCTTTCTGCAAAGGCGATGTCTTCTGGAATGGATTTGTCGAGATGATGACAGACCATCAACATGTCGAGATGTTCTTCTACTGTGTTGACGGTAAAGGGTCGTGTGGGGTTGGTAGATGAGGGCAGCACATATTCCTCACCGCAAATTCTGATAATATCTGGCGCATGCCCGCCACCGGCCCCTTCGGTATGAAAAGCATGGATCGTCCGGCCTTTCATCGCGGCCATAGTGTGTTCGACAAAGCCAGATTCGTTCAGAGTATCCGTGTGGATCATAACCTGAACATCCATGGCTTCTGCAACGGTAAGACAGGTATCGATAGCCGCAGGTGTGGTGCCCCAATCTTCGTGCAGTTTAAGCGCACAAGCGCCTGCCATGACCTGCTCTTCCAATGCGCCAGGCAGCGAAGCGTTACCCTTGCCAGCAAATGCGAGGTTCATCGGCAGGCCATCGGCGGCCTGTAACATGCGCGCAATATGCCACGGACCCGGCGTGCAGGTGGTCGCTAAGGTGCCATGTGCCGGTCCGGTACCGCCGCCAAGCATCGTCGTCACACCCGACTGAAGCGCATCGTCGATTTGTTGCGGACAGATGAAATGAATATGGCTGTCAAAGCCACCAGCGGTCAGGATTTTACCTTCGCCTGCAATAATTTCGGTTCCGGGACCAATAATTATATCGACATTGGGCTGGGTGTCGGGGTTTCCAGCCTTGCCAATCGCCGCGATACGGCCAGCGCGCAAAGCAATATCAGCCTTATAGATCCCTGTATGATCTAAGATCAAAGCATTGGTAATAACCGTATCGACGGCCCCTGCGGCGCGGGTGACCTGCGACTGGCCCATGCCATCACGGATCACTTTGCCGCCACCAAACTTAACCTCTTCCCCATAAGTGGTCAGATCTTTTTCAACCTCGATAAACAAGTCTGTATCAGCCAAACGGATCTTATCACCCGTTGTCGGGCCATACATGCCCGCATAGTCATGACGATTAATATTGACGGCCATTGTTAAAGATCCCCCATGACCTGAGCGTTAAAGCCAAAAATGCGCCGCGCGCCTGCGATCTGTATCAAAGCAACAGATCGGGTCTGGCCGGGCTCAAAGCGCACCGCAGTGCCGGCTGCAATGTTCAATCTGCAGCCACGGGCAACGGCACGATCAAACTCCAAGGCAGGATTGGTTTCTGCGAAGTGATAGTGGCTGCCCACTTGTACCGGCCGGTCTCCAGTGTTTGCCACGCGCACTTCAATTGCGTCACAGCCTGCGTTCAGAGTGATATCGCCTTGGGCGCATATAATCTCTCCCGGTTTCATCGCGCGCTCTTTTCGCACCCTGCATATGCAAAAGCGGTACACGCTATCACAGCGAGCGCTGTTAACATCGCCAAGCTTGAGAGTTCAGACCCATGCGCCGCCACATGTGCGTGGGCGATGCAGGGGACGGCAAAGGTGCAAAACGCAACGGTTAGTGTCTTTTTCATTTATGCTCTCCTAACGAATGGGATTGTGCACGGTCACCAATTTGGTACCGTCTGGGAAGGTGGCTTCGACTTGTACTTCGCTGATCATGTCAGGCACGCCTTGCATACAGTCATCGCAGGCAATGATCGTGGCCCCGAATTGCATCATTTCAGATACACTTCGACCATCCCGCGCGCCTTCCACCACGGCATCACAAATCAATGCTATTGCCTCAGGATAATTCAGCTTTACGCCCCGCGCCAACCGTTTGCGGGCGACTTCGGCCGCCATTGCGATGAACAATTTCTCTTTTTCTCTTGGGGTGAGTTGCATTTATAGTCTCCAACATTTGGGGAGGGTGTTTTGTGTAAACAGATCCAGAATAGGCAGCATCACCTGACGCAGTGCGAGTCCATCGACGGCTAGAAGGCGGACCACACACAGATCAGCACCCAACAAACTGCAGCCAGAGGTCGCATTTAAATATGAACGGACCTTGGAAATATAGACTGCCGCATCGGGAGCCCGATAGAGCACGGCTGCCATAGCACGCATTCCGGCCGCCACCGCAGGACGCTCCAGTTGGCTGGTAATATCGCCGCGCAGAACAGATGCGTCGCGATAGATCAATTTTCCGGCTATTTTCAGATCGATTTGATCGCGAAACATCCCCGATAGCTGCGTCTCGCCCATGGCAAGGCGACCAAATAGAACCGGCTCAACGATCAACGCGCGCGCTGTCGGGGCCAGATCAATGCTTAAGCGGCGATCAAGGCTGCCGCGGTCATAAAAGATAGTTTCCTGAGGGAGCCAATGCAGAACGCTGTCATTTTCCACCTTTAACTGGGTCGTCAATCGACCAAAACTGCCAGGTTGTGCGCGATAAATTCTTTCACTGGCCTGGGTGGTCACCGCAAGACGAGCCCCATCGCGTGCACTGGCCGCAACCTTTAGACGGTCTCCACCGGTTATTCCGCCCGCTGTATTTATAATTACGGCCTCAAGATGATCTTGGCAGCGGGGAAATAAAGCCCTTAAACACCCGTTCTGATACAGATCGCTTAATTTGCTTGCCCCAGCCGTTATTTTTGCACCGACATGCAACGTTCCTATGGCTCGTGGCTGGGCAGCAGTATTTATGTCCGTGTGATCCCGCATGTCGTCTGATCAGCGCCTTATTTTTATTCCGGTCCTTCCAATCGGGACCAAGTGTCCGGTGATGGTGAAATTATATTGGGATTCCTGTGAAAGTAGCGATCCTTTTACCAAAATTTACGCAGGTTTTTCATTATCCCAAGACATAATGATTATTTTTTAATCGAACCGACCATGGGAAATTGGTAATTTCGCCCAAGCGGGTTCAACCAACAACAATTTACATTTCCATGGGTTTTGCTCTTCGGTTTTGGAAAGAGGATCACCATCAAACGGATCGCTGTTGAGAGACCTGCTAGGGGTGCGAATACCTGTTATCCAAATAAAGCTCTTCTGAACCATAAACCTTGAGGGCCAGCACGCACAAATCGTTTCTGCGGCTGGGATCATCGAAAACGACTTACCTCAGGGGTCTTGCACGGCCAAGCCTGTGTGAACCCTGTAATTGTCACTGGCACCCGCAATGCTAAGCAAACAAACCTGCTTGTTTTAATCCAGATATTCAAATCACCCTTTGTCGGTGAATTTGAAGGAATCTGATATCCTTTCTGCTTTATTTATTATGCAGGCGACGGCGTCAGAACACCCGATTGGCTGGCTGCTTTCACGAAGCTAGCTTTTGAGCCAATGAAGTTCTTACCACGTTCGCCGGCGAACGCCTCGTCAATAATGTTCTTGCAGTCGGCATCGGGTACGCCGTGGTCGGCAAACCTGTGACCAACGCCAAGGGATGCCAGGAAATTGGTCAGATCGTCAGCACCCCGGTCAAGATCATTGCCAAAAATCTGCTTCAGCGCGGTTTCGCGAAAACCACCGACGTCACTTACCGAGCGCAGGACCGTTGGCAATGTGAACGAACAGGCGATGCCATGCTGCACCCCGCAACCCAATGTGATTGGGTAAGACAGATTATGCGCAATGGCCGTCTTGGTGTTAGAAAACGCCAGACCCGCATTTAGCGATGCCTCAGCAATTCGGTTGCGCAGGTCAAGATTACCTAGATCCTGCAGAAGGTTTGGCAGATCAGCCAAGATTGCGCTTGCAGCGGCAACTGCATGACGCGCTGAAACGGGGTTGGCGTTGATATTCCAGATACTCTCGACTGAATGAGACAGGGCATCAAGCCCCGTAGCAAGAGTTAAGTCGTAGGGCTTGCCCAGCATAAGTTTGGGGTCAATAACGGCGGTTTCGGGATATAGGCTCTCGTGCACAAGAGAGAATTTGCGTCCACGTTCTTCATCCCACACGGTTGCAAAGGAGGTGACCTCGCTGCCTGTACCTGCAGTTGTGGGTGCTGCGATGACTGGAATAGTTGACAACGTAGGGTCGCTAAAGCCGGCTTCCAGGAGGCGCTGCACTCTATTGAAATCACCGCCCGCTGCAGCAAAAACTTTGGCAGAATCGATAACTGACCCGCCCCCGAGCGCAACGATCACCTCAGGCACCGTTGTTAATGAAGAAAAGCGCGCGGATTGTTCGGAAAGTAGCTTTAAATCAGGATTTGGGGCGATATCGTTGACAATAATCAGCGGCTTGCCTGCCTCTTTAGTCAGGTGTTCTGTCAAAACCTGAAACGGGGTATCAGGGTATGTAACGAGAGCATAGGGCCGACCATCAATTAAGGACGCAATCGAGGCAAACCCGTCATTTCCGAAAAGAATCCTGACCGGATTATTGTAAGACCACATTTTCCACATCCCATAGATTACGCTTGTCAGAGCGATACATTGAAAAGCATGTCTGAGAAATTCCTATATATCAAATTTATTATTTCAATCATGACCATAGACTGGTGCAAATCTCTATACTACGCTGCGTTCTTTTCATACAGTTACAAATCAAAGTTGGTTTTCTTCCCCATGCCGTGCCCTGAACATCAGATTTCGATCCATATTATATCTGATATGGGCAGCCACAAGATCATTTGGAGGGTTTTCAAAAAGCGGACTTGGCATGAACTTTGTTGCCGGTTTCGAATTTGCACGCGCCCGATCGGCGTAGGTATTACCACCCGGTATTTCTAGCATTCCTTATGGAACAAAAAAACGTACACCTAATTGGGGCATTATGCGACTTGGCGCACAGGACTAGAAATTGACAGCAGCCACCGAATGGTCAATTGCGACCCATATACTTTCTCTCAAAATCCTGAATTGAAAGGCCCACTAGACTTTACGAAAATCAGCCCATTGCCGCTGAGCCAGTACGGTTTTTGAGTATAGAAACTGGTACGTCTTAAATGAAAAATCGAAATTCCGCCTTTTTAGGCACGCTAAGCAACTGCACGCTTTTATTTTACCGGGTGGCGTTTAAAGACCACTAGTGTTCCTCGCCTAACATAGGATTCCCTGTGCCGCTTGGTCGTGGCATGAACGGCGGATGCGACGCACCG
>MDSY01051316.1_pt1 | contig 10984 bp, 9 predicted proteins | sample 811131 | NCBI WGS metagenome assembly MDSY01 (sample SAMN05326643, study PRJNA326480) | marine metagenome | isolation source: seawater | place: Atlantic Ocean: South West | collected 2010
ACAATAACGAGCTTAGGCGAACAGGACAAGTTACCTTTGGCACTGCTGAAACATCTTGTGTTTCACAAAATGACGCAGGACTAGGAGGAGATGCAGGAAATAGCACCGCTCAAGCAATGGACTTAGGGAGTTATACTGATGCAGAATATAGAGGATGTATTGATTCTAACGACAATGGAGACTATTACATAATTTCGATGGGGTCCGGACAAAATCTCAATGTCACGTTAGTCGATCCTCCATCTGGTGCAGTCAACCTTGCAATTCTGGACTCGAACGGTGTCCAAGTGGACTCTGATAGCGGATGGGTATCTGATTCTGAAGCATCGACTGCTGGAACAGACATGGACGGAGTTGCAGGCACATACACAATTATTGTCAACCGATCTACCTCATGGCTAGAAGATGGTGGAGCAGGCACATACAGGCTGATTTTAGGTAGCCCCACTGAATATATTGCACCATTTTCATGTGTAGGGTTCTCTGACGGAGGAACGGGAACCGATGCTGGAGATGGCCTGACAACGCCGATACCATTGGGCGCCAACCCACAGTTAGAAGGCGAGGGTTGCTTAAGTGAGCAAGACGCTTCTGACGCATACCAGTTCACACTTGCTGATTGGAACAATGTGGAGGTAATGCTTGATATTGGTAACAACCCATTGTTTACATCAAGTCTACATGATGAAAACGGAACAGAGATTTCAACTTGGAACGGTTCAATGTGGACTTCAATGGGAGATTTGGAGTTTGAAGGTAGAGATGGAACCTTTACTTTAGTCATCAATTCTCAAGGTAGTGAAGGATATTACAATCTCTCAATCATACCACTCCCGCCAGCACCGGCAGACTTGAGTGTTACAAACCTAAGTTGTGGGGCTGATATGATTAGCAATGAGGAATTATTCTATTCCTTCGACATACATAACCTCCGCGGACCACTAGATGCTCAATCTTTCTCATGGAGTCTTGAATTGATTGATTCTAATGAGATGATACTTGAGGAGATTGATTCTTCAACGATGACCTCATTTGCAACCTATGGAGAAGTTGTTCTAGAGAGATCGTCGTCTACATACATCAACTCGGCTACACCTAGCGGTCTTTACTCTTGTAGAGTAATGGTCAACATGGATGGAATGTTGCATGAAGATGAGATTATGAATAATGAATTAATTGGAGAGCCCTTTGAAATTCAAAATGAAGATCAACTCTGGGCAAATGACCAAGATAGAGACGGGTATAATACCACAGATGTTGGAGATGGTATTGTCGATGAATGTCCTGACAAATATGGAGAAAGTTATGGTGACAGATATGGATGCCCAGACTTAGATGGAGACGGATGGTCAAATGCGAATGATATCAATCCGTTGGATGAATCACAATGGGTTGATGAAGACGGAGATGGCTTTGGAGATAATATAACTGGAACTGACGGCGACCAATGTCCGGAAGTTGCTGGAGTAGAGAATGGTGATGGAGGAGATGGTTGTCCACCTCCATTCATGGATCTTGATGGTGACGGTATCCAAGACTCTGAAGACGCATGCAACAGCCCCCCTGGCGTCACTGTTGGGTCTGACGGCTGTGAAATTGACACCGATGGGGATGGAATCGCCGACTCTCTAGACCAATGTGAGTCGACTCCAAGCGGAGTCGAGGTGGATTCGGAAGGATGTGAAGTCGAGGCCGTTATCGAGGATGATAATGACGGAGACGAGACTTCTTCTGAAGAAGAAAAGAAATCGACTGAAGATTCAACTAAGAGTGGGATGGACCCAGTGATGTTAGGTGGAATCGGCGCAGGAGTCATTGCAATAATCATACTATCCCTGCTTGTTATCAGAAAGGGCCGTGGTGGAAATATAGCAGATGATTCATTTGCTAATGCGGCATTTGACGATCCAATGGCAGGAATGGCAGCTAATGATCAAAGCATAACTCCAGAACAGTTGCAATACGAACAACAGTTGCTGGCCCATGGATACACCGCTGAACAAGCAAGAGCATATGCTGACCAGCATTTCCGACCTTGGCTAAATCAGTAATTAAACGACAGTAAGGGTCATCAACGGGCTTAGTTTAGGCCCAATTATGACCGAAGTCATGATGCAGACTAGTGCCGGAGATATCAAGATACGATTGTTTACGGATGAAGCCCCAGATACGACAGCGAATTTTCTACGTTTAGTAGACGATGGTTACTACAATGGCCTACACTTTCACAGAGTAATAGAGCAATTCATGATTCAAGGTGGATGCCCCAATTCTAAAGACCCGATGAGTAGAGCAGCCGGAACAGGAGGACCCGGCTGGAAAATTCCTTGTGAAGCAAGCGCACTTGCAATGAAGCATGACCGCCCCGGAATTTTGTCGATGGCAAATGCTGGACCAAATACAGGTGGTTCGCAATTCTTCCTAACAACAGTTGCCACTCCATGGTTAAACGGTAACCATGCTGTATTTGGTGAGGTTGTTGAAGGAATGGATGTTGTCAAAGCCATTGAACAGTGCAGGAAATTACCTGGCGACAGGCCTGCCCAGCCTCAACAAATTATCTCAGTTTCTAGAGCATGAGGTGAGATGTTGGTCAGCCTCGCCATTCACGGTGGAGCTGGCGGTGATGGCCCTTGGAAGGGCCCAACAGATTTGGACCCACAGCGAATCGCTTGCATGCAAAGTGTGCTCACAACTGTAGGTTCAATGTTAGAAGGAGGAATTGATGCCCTAGAGGCAGTAACTATCGCTGTCGAAATGATGGAAGATGAACCGCTCTTTAATGCTGGAATAGGCTCGGTTATCGCTGCAGATGGTAGTGTAACGATGGATGCAAGCATCATGCGTGGCAGTGATGCTGCCGCAGGTTCAGTAGTCAATGTCAAAAAAATCAGGCACCCGATAAGAGCTGCAAAAATAGTATTAGACAACAATTGGCCAGTCATGTTAAATGGTTCCTCAGCAGATGATTTTGCAATTGGAAATGGGGTTGAGGAAGTGTCTCAAGATTGGTTAATCACTGATTTACGAGAAGCTCAATGGAAGAAATGGAAGGATGCAAAATCAAGACCTGGGTCTACCGATGAAGACGATGGAGCAATACTCGATCACGACGGCGAGGGAATGGGAACTGTTGGTGCCGTTGCAATAGATTCCAAAGGCGTTCTTGCCTCCGCAACTAGTACGGGAGGAATGACTGGAAAACCAAATGGAAGAATCGGTGATACACCAATTATTGGTGCAGGGACCTGGGCTGATAAGACAGTGGCAGTGTCTTGCACAGGCGTTGGTGAAGCGTTCATCAGAACTTGTGCTGCTCACGAAATTTCTAGTAGATTGAGAGCAGGGGAATCACTCGCAGAAGCTTGTGAAAATATGTTAGAAATGGTTGCACCGCTTGGTGGTCGAGGAGGGGTAATAGCCATAGATTCAGATGGCAATATCGCTATCCCATTTCAGACAATGCTAATGTATCGTGGTTATTGGAAAAATGGAGAAGTTATGACCGGTATTGGGCCGGATTTATTCTCGCAGTGAATTGTAAATTTGTAAATCGCCCTGGTTTGATTCTTCAATTTTTAATTCGCTAGGCGGCTGGAATTTCTTTTTCTTCAGATAATTGAAAAGTCTGAACCATCTAAGTTTAACAAACAAAATCATAGCTCTCTTGGAATCTCCAAATGTAGGATGGGTTGTGTCGCTTTCCTTTGCCCACCCAAGTTCATCTAACGCAGCCATGCCATCCTCAGCAACTATTACGTAGTCGAACAAATCGATATTTGCTTTCGCTTTATTGGAATCTAATTCTCCGCGTGCAAAAATTTTCGTGTAATATTCGGGAGATGAATGAAGGTGGCCTTCTGCAATATACTCTTGATATGATGTGGCTTTTGTCCACATCCAATAGTGGTCATAATTGAAATTTGAAACCAGTCGCTTAATTGGATCTCTCAGGCATGTCAGCATAGTAACTCTCTCATCATTTGCCAGTGTTTCATAGTCGGGTCCTCCCCACTCGCAAGCAACAAATGTTACTCCCTGCTCTTCGCACTCATCGATAAAAGATGTGAGTTCTCTTGATTCCATTTCCCAAAGAGGTATCACCTTGCCATTACTTACCGGATTTCCATTTTCATGATTGGGCCAAAATTTCTCTCCGTTGGCCTGTGCTCGTCTGATTACATACGTTCCAGCCGCTTTATGCAGATGTTGAAACCACACTAAGCGATAGCCCGCCATCGGCCATTCCTCAAGTCTTACACTTTTGATAATTGTTGGAGGGAAAGGGACATGGACATCCGAGTTTTACGTTGCAATATGGGAGATGTTCGCATAGAGTCAGACACCATGGGGGAACTTAGTGTTCCTTCTGACAAATATTACGGCTGTCAAACTGCTAGATCACTAATCAACTTCGATATTGGAACAGATACGATGCCCGACGAAGTGATACGGGCTTTTGGTATACTGAAGCAAGCTGCTGCCAAGGTCAATTGCGATTTGGGGCAACTTGACGCAGAAATCTCGAACCTGATAATAACCGCTTGTGAGGAGGTTATAGAGGGCAAACTGAACGACAACTTCCCTCTAAGAATATGGCAAACTGGCTCAGGAACTCAAACTAATATGAATGCAAACGAAGTGATTGCAAATAGGGCTATAGAGATGGCTGGAGGCGTTTTGGGGTCGAAAAAACCAGTTCATCCAAACGACCATGTGAATAGGGCACAGTCCTCAAATGATACCTTTCCAACAGCAATGCACATTGCAAGTGCAGAAGCGATCACAAACGACTTGCTTCCAAATTTAGTATCGCTTAGAGACAGTCTAATTCTGAAATCTGAAGATTGGGCTGAAATAGTGAAAATTGGAAGAACGCATCTCATGGATGCAGTCCCTCTAACTTTAGGTCAAGAGGTAAGTGGATGGGTTTCTCAATTAGACGCCGACATTCGCAGAATAGAGTTCGCATTAGAAGATCTACATGAACTAGCCTTGGGTGGAACCGCAGTTGGAACTGGTTTGAACACACATCCTGAATTCGCAAATAGAGTAGCCTCTGCAATTTCTATTAAGACAAACATGCCTTTTGTTTCAGCGCCTAACAAATTTGCACAATTAGCAGCACATGATGCAGTAGTTGCTGCCAGTGGGGCAATAAATACGCTGGCGGTCAGTCTAATGAAAATAGCAAATGATGTCAGGTGGTTAGGTTCTGGTCCAAGATGTGGATTGCAGGAACTATCTCTTCCGGCTAATGAGCCAGGTTCCTCAATTATGCCTGGAAAAGTCAACCCAACCCAATCAGAGGCTATGACAATGGTCTGTTGCCAAGTAATGGGAAATCATACTGCAATTACAATTGGAGGAAGTCAGGGGAACTTCGAATTAAATGTATTCAAACCCATGATGATTCACAACTTGCTACATAGTATTCGAATTTTATCCGATTCAATGAGATCCTTTAGAGAGAATTGTGTGGTTGGAATAGAACCAAATGAAAATGCGATTCAATCTCACTTAGAAAATTCATTAATGTTGGTCACTGCGCTGAATAATCATATTGGTTACGATAAATCGGCTAAGATTGCAAAGAAAGCTCACGAGGATGGGACAACCTTGAGAGAAGCGGCCATGGAATTAGGATATCTGACTAGTGAAGAATTTGACAACTGGGTAAGACCCAAAGATATGGTTGGAAATTAGAAACCAGTCAATAAAACATGGTGGAGGGAGGAATTTGACCCTCAACAATCATAAGCGAAACGCACTGGCACCAAATTACCTGTGAAAGCAGGATGGGAGAACTGGCAGGGGGGTTTCATCCGGGTGGGATTTCTGCCCCCCTGCCAGCCTCCGCTGTTGGCTGTTGAGTCGTCGTCACTCTTTTTATGTCAGAAGACAAGAATCAAGATCGTCGATTTTTTGTTTCCAAAAAACCTTCTTCTCAACGGCCGGGGTTTTGTAAAAAATGCACCGGAGTGCTTTTTTTACGGGTGGGACGATTTATTTCCGAAGAACTAATTCAATCCCGATGCCGAATACTTACTCTTGCGAGTAGCTTTTCGGCTGGTTGCCCGTTTTGACTAAGATTAGTCAATCGGTTTCAACCGGTGGAGGTCCGTTTCCACTCATTTCCGAGGAAATGAGTGGCGCGGTTTCCGTCCGATGTCGTCCGTTTCCTGTTAACATCTCGAAAGATGTAGGTCGGCTCGGTTTCGACGTTTGGTCTCAAAGCCGAGGCTTTTCGACCTTAGCCGTTATTTGTGACTGAGGTTGTCCCGAAGAACTGTTACTGTCACTTATCCCGGCTTAGCACAGTCGTTGGTACGTCTACACAATGTGTAGCCCTCCCTGTCCCAATCTTGTTTTACCAAAATTGGTGATTTTTTGCCGAAGCTCCAAATCTTCCTGTGGGCATTCGAACTTATCTCTCGAAAGAGATCTCTTCTTACTACCTCACAAACTTTGTCTCCATCGTTTGTGACCAACACTTTACTCGGTTTGAGCAGGCCGGTTGGCAAGGGTCCTAGAGGTGGTCGGATGACCGCCTCCACCACTCCTAGGGAGCGGCAATATCCCCGTGTGGGGAGGAGGCAAATAAAGTTTACTCTTTTTTCACCCAATTTGCAGCGGAAATGAGGGGCTGAAAGGTTTTTTTCCACTGCTTCCTTTGGAGTTTTTACACTAAAAATAACACTATTTACGCAATGATCTGAGTTTAGCTGCAAGATCTGAATTATGAGATTCTTCATGAGTAGTATTAGAATCTCTCCTGCGAATAAAAAGAGACTTCTCCCACAGAATTACTTCTCCGCTTTCAAATCCGAATACAACACGATCTTCAATAGCGCATGATGTTCTAGGCCTGGAGGTTTCTAGCTCAGAGATTTTCTTACCATCTATAGCTCTTACCTCTATTGTCCCTGACAATCCGTTCCATCGGCCGCACCAATGTAAATTATCAAAACCAAGCGTATGGGTAGACACGATATTCCCTTTCGTGTCCCACAATTTTTTGTTATCTTTTCCAAGGAATACTAGGTCTCCATTTTCCATAGCTACTGCCATTCCATCGAGAAATGATATTGATTCAATACTAGTTTGAAATCGAATTAATTCTTCTCCAAACTCATTCGACATAGTTCCATCTGCATGACCGAAAATAACTCCTGATTTACTAGCAACTCCGCACGTGACTGGAGAATTTGTCGCAAGAACTCTATGTTCTGAATCAAATATTGCACCGCATCGTGGTCTTCCAAGACCAAGAATGAGTTCTTTGCCTGAATAAATATACCAGGGCTTTTCATCGATCCTAGTGACAGACTTTAGTTCACCATCCAAGGTGAACTCCCAAATTCCGCTTTCCATAAAATCTCCATGCTCTATATCATAAACGCTAGAAGTAGATACTATCTTTCCATCATGAAATTCTAAAAGATCGGCTGAGCCTTCCAATTTTTGGCTCCACCTGATTTCTCCATTTCTAACGCATGCAATATCTAAACCTGAAGTTACAAAGATGTCCTCTCCAACACACATTATGGATTCGATTCTGTCCGAACATTGGACCGACCATTCACAATCTCCTTCTGAGTCCCACTTTCTCAGTAATCCATTCCAGCCACCTGCAATAATGGATTGATTCTTATCTATCTTTAAGGCGCTTACAGGCTGTCCTAAATTGCGAACCATCCAAGCCGCCTGTAGTAAATCCATAGTATACCGGTGATAAATCATAGTCAATAGTATACCGGCTTTAAGCATCCAATATTACCGACTTCCGAGGAACTGTGAAGGTTAGTGCGAAAGCTATTGTCGAAAATATACAGGCGCTCCAATAATGTCCTGCTGTAAAGAATACCAGCACGCTAGAGGTTTGAATAAGGCCTCGTGACCCTTTTCTAATTCCCAAGACTGCAAATCCACAAGCAATGACGGATAGGCCAATCATAGCCCAGCCAACCATCACATACATGCCTGCGGCAGATTCGTCAATTAGTGGAAATTTCATTTCTTTACTTGAATAATCTATTTCACGCATACACGAACCATTAGCATAATTTCCGCTACATTCAAGATTGTCGAATTCTTCTGTTGGAGGCATATCAAAATTTATTGTCGTATATCCTACTTTTTCAAAGTATGATGGCGGGTTCAAAATTATACGATGAGTAACTTCGTCATGCTTGCCATTTTCATTATACCTCTGTATTGTGATTGAGGTTAAACCTGGCGTGGCTTTCTTGATTTCAAACCGACCCTTTTCATCGGTTTCATTTGTCAAATAGATATCAAAACCATCAGAATTCTCGCTTAATATAACGACTTTTGCACCCACTACTGCCTCACCACCTGAGACTATTGTTCCACTAAAATCCGCCGACTCGGCTGGAGCGCCTTTTGCTAATCCATTAATCCATTCATGTGGCCTAACCAAACCAGATTCTGGGCTAATAAAATCCAGACCGTTAACAAAGCCCAATCCACAAATTACTATCAGAAATACTCCAATCATTTTCAACACTGGGTGGCCATCTTCACTCTTGACTTCAAAAGCTACGCCACTTGATTGGAATACCGGTTCTTCCTCGGGAAGAGCCGACACCTGATCTAGGATGCCCGCCACAGAACACCCACGATGTATTTCCTACTTGAGTGAAATGCGTCCACCAGATTTTGCAATCAAACGCTCGAGCTCCCTATTGCAACACCACAATGTAATTTCATAACCTGCTTTTGAGGTTACAATTCCAGCATCATAGATTTGGCTTACATAAGCTTCAGCACTTCTCTCACTAGCCTCTCCTTTTGATACAATTAGAGTTTTTTGAGGTCCAAACAAAGACATTAACATTGATTCGCGCAATTCATCCAAACCTTCCTGAGTATGCGAGGATACAATTAACGGCTCAGAGAAACCCATAGCAGAAATGACTTGTTTGGCATTCTCGTGGCTTTCCGCTCTATCTGATTTTGTAAGAACTACTTGCATTGGCACTATACCATCAGGACTTCTATCGAGAACCTCCCTTCTAGAGGTTGAAAGTTTTCTTTCAATTTCCGAGATCGTATCACTTGAATCAACTAAGATTAACAATAAATCGCATTCTAAAGATTCATCCAATGTTGCATGAAAAGCATCCAGCAAGTCTGATGGTAATTCATCGATAAATCCAATTGTGTCTGCTAGTAAAACCCTAGGACTCATCTCCATACGACCAATGGTTGTTTCAAGGGTTGAAAACAATTTATTCTCAATAAGAACTTCCTTACCACAAAGAACTGAGAACAAAGATGACTTACCAGCATTGGTATAACCTGCTAGACCCACAGTCCTAGCACCGCCTCTGGTTCTTTGACGGCGTCTCTCCTTACGAGCAAGGGCCTGTTTCTGCTGTTTTTTTCTAAGTTGGGCTAGTTCCCTTGAAACGGTTGTAAGGACACCTTGCACGGCTTGTATACCGCCACCACCAAATCCTGCCCTCTCGCCCGTTAGTTGGCGATTTACTAATTCGCTAAGCACGGTTCTATCTGCTTTCAATTGGGCAATCCTTACTTGAGTTCTAGCCTCAACACTGTTCGCATGTGATATGAATAGAGACAGTAGTAATCTCACTCTATCCCATACTTCAACTTGGACTAATTCGTTAATGCCTACCAATTGACGCGGGGATGCGTTCGTATGCAACAATACCAGGTCGACTCCGTGATAGGGATGGCCTGTAATCGATGCTGAAATTTCATCAGCTACATCCTGCATTCTCCCTTTACCAAAATACGTTCTTGGATCATCCTTCCCTTTTTGATGTTGGATATCGACAATCTCTATTCCCATAGTTTCTGCTAAAGCAATCAATTCTCTTGGATTGCCCTCTCGATGTAAAAGGATTGCACGTCTTCCAAAATGGTTTGTTCGAGCCTCTCCAAGAGCAACCCCCCCCGTACCGGCAAGGACTCTTATCGGCTCATCCATACACCCCCCATGCGATGTAGTTGAAAGATTCATTCTCAAAGCAGTAAATCTAATCCGCTTGCGTTTGTTACAAAAACCATGTCGGAGAGATTCCACACCACAATTGAGTGGCAGGGCAATAGCAATGTAGCTGATAGGCTCATTGAACAAATTCCCGATACCGTGAGTTACACCATCGAAGAAAACTCGGATTATGTCAAACTATTGATATTAGTGGATGCGGATGATATGAAGTTGTTAAGGGAAGATGTTGACCGCTTACTAACATTATTCTCTGATTATGATGAATGAATGTCAAGGATAACCGGGGCGTGGTCGCTAACTTCTAGGCCACCTTGCCTGTCAATTTCGACCGACTTGACTGCATTCTTTGCAGCCGTATTACCTAAAACATAATCAATTCTCCATCCTCTATCTTTAGCTCGTGCTTGACCTCTATTAGACCACCATGAGAATACCTTCTGATCTGGCCCGACATATTCCCTGAATAGATCGTGCCAACCATCTCCCAATAGCTCACTGAACCATGCTCTTTCATGAGGCAAAAATCCACTAGAATTTGAATTTCCTTTGGGATTCCATATGTCATTCTCTGTATGGGCGATGTTCAAATCGCCTGCGACTATTACAATGTCTTCTGACTCAAGTAACGGATGTATGTATTCTCGCCACTGTGCCATCCACTCTTCTTTGTAGATTTGCCTCTCTTCTTTGGAGGACCCACTAGGGAGGTAAGTGTTTACCAGTGTGATATTCCCATGTTTTGTTGTTAAGACTCTACCTTCAAGATCACTAGGGTCCAGATTCCCAGACATCCCTCGTGAATATTCTTTCATTGGGGCTTTGGAAATCGTTGCAACACCAGAATATCCTTTTTTCTCGGCAGGATGGAGAATCATCTCATAATCATCTGGAGGATTCCAGTCCTTTGGCAATTGTTCAGGAAGGCATCTAATCTCTTGCAATAACCAAATGTCGGCATTAATTTTCTCAAAGAATCGATCA
>MDSY01099381.1_pt1 | contig 10981 bp, 12 predicted proteins | sample 811131 | NCBI WGS metagenome assembly MDSY01 (sample SAMN05326643, study PRJNA326480) | marine metagenome | isolation source: seawater | place: Atlantic Ocean: South West | collected 2010
AGTTCATCACCACTTAAAACACGCAACGCATCTACACCACCCGCCGCAGAGATTTTAGCACTGTCAAAAACTTTACCCATGTAAGGCAATGCGAACTGCGTGGCCAAACCGCCGGCAAAGCCCATCAGACCGAGCATTAACGCGCCACCCGCTGGATACCGCTCCGCCACACAACCCAGCATGGTGGGATACATGTAACAAATACCAATGGCCCAAATAGTCGCCGCGGCAAAAGCAGTGAAAGGTGAGTCGGCCAAAGCGAGCAAGTACAAGCCTGGCGCTGCAAGAGCGCAACTAAGAGTAAGCAAGCCAGGACTGGAAATACGACCGACTACTGGTCCCGCAAAATGCCGGCCGATAAAAACAAGCAAATTGACGTAAATCAACACCCAAATGCCTGGCATTCCGACAATATTAGTAAGGGCTAAATTCACCCACTGGCCCGGCGCAAGCTCAGCGGTCACTGTACCCATCATGCACAAAAACCAAATAATGAAACCTGGCGAAGTGCGGAGCTGGCTCCACATATCTCCATAAGACAGGCCCAAAGCAACTCGTTCAGTAACCGGAAAGTCTGCCTTTAAAACCAAAACTACCAAAATCACCGATGGCAGCATCAAAATAAGAAGGTTGATTTGCCAAACCCAACCCAACTGGGCGATAAGCAAACCTAACAAACCGCCGGCAACAATACCCGCTGGCCACCAGGCGTGAAGAATATTTAGGCGGTGGGTTTTCTCATCAGGATAAATAGCCGCGACCAAAGGATTGGTAGCAGCCTCCACCGCTCCCCAGCCTAAGCCTGTAAGCAATAAACCGCCGTATACAAGCCAGTAAGCTTCTTTAGAAGGCTCCATAAGCGATGCACAAACAACGGCGATGCTGCCAAAGAAATAACCAGCGGCGGCGAAAAGAAACATACGACGCATACCAACCAGGTCCACCAGAGCCGCGCCGAAGAGCAACGTAAGCGCGAAGCCAATAAAAGTAGCAGCCAGCACCTCGCCCACCATGGTGGCTGAACGCGCAAGGTCTAGGATATCGAACAAGTCACCCTGAAGATCACCAGCAATAGCCGTACGAACTGCGAAACCAAGGCCAATCATAAAAATGGCCAAATTCGACAGCACAAACAGCAAGCGCCTGTTTACAGCTTTCACTTCAGTCCCCTTGGACATACCAACTCCCCAATAACGATTGACGCAGCTTTATTAGCTCATGTTAAAACTACAATGCTATCTAGCCGGACAGACACGTAACCATTCCCTCGATCAGTTACCCTTGAACCCAGCTTAAACAAACTTTATCACTAACATTCTCTACTATTTAGCTCGAACAACAACACTAGACATGGCGGAATTCAACAGCTAACGACAGGGACAAAAATGGCATTACCTAGAATATTGGTGCAAGCAAGGCGTGAATTATAAGAGCAAGCGTAATTGACCTAGTCTCACAATCAAGACCGAACAAACGCCAGCTATTGCAAAAAATCAACACCAGAGACAGCATACGGTTAATGCTTCGAAAAAATCAGCGCCAAGGGCTGGGCTTAGGATAGAAATGAAATACGTATGGATAGGGTTAGGCTGGCTGATTAATCACCGAACTCTGGGGCCGCCAATAACCAACTGGCAAACCAACCGCACAATTAGCCGACAAATTAAAATTGCAGCAATCATTTCTATGGGAGGGCTGTTTGGCATCAGTATTTTCTTGAGCGTGGACCCAAGAGTACTGTTAATACAGGGCATAGTGTTGACAACAGTCGGAGTTTTCCTGTGGCGGCAGAAAGAGCCACACGCGCATTAAGAACAAGAGAGTTGAGGCAACTGGGACCAGGCATCTGAGGCATATAACGGGCTAAAGTTTGTTCACTAGTAAAGCAGCCGACGTTTCTTTAAACGTCTAAACACGGCTGACCAGCAAATTTTGCCGGCCAGGTTTTCTCTAACATTTCGCCTTCAACCGTTTGACTTAATTTCTTTGCAATAAAACAACAGGTATTTGACGATCTGTTTTCTCTTGGTACTCAATGTAGGGCGGCCAGATTTCTGCTAACGCATCCCACATAGCTTGTCGTCGATCGTCTGTCACAGTTATCGCTGTTGCTGAAAACTTGTCCGCTGCGACTTGCACTTCCACAGCGGAATTTGCGTCTAAATTGATATACCAACTAGGATGATCTGCATGCCCGCCTTTCGAAGCTATAATTACAACGTCGTCACCATACTTGCCGTAAATCAATGGCAACATGCGTGGCTCGCCACTTTTACGACCAGTTGTGGTTAACAACAATGTTGGCACGCCACGCCAAATGTGTCCGTCTTCACCATCTGTGGCCAGATAGTTTTTCATATGTTCTGCTGCCCAATCTGGCAATGTATTTGTACTCATACTTCTCCCCTCGTTTATCAGTGCTTTTATCAATAGTTTGTAAAACGCTCTCAGTCTGATTAAGCCATTAATTGGTAAATCTTGCCCTCGCTCGAATAAGCGCAATCAACGGCAACATAAATATTGCACCGGCGATTATCCCACTGGTTAGTCCTCCACCCCGCGGGTTGACCAAATTCCAGACTACCATAGCAATCACTACCTGGCCTGCGTATACGGCTGCCCAAGGCCACATCCACTGTTTCATGCCGGCAAACCCGTAAGCACCAGCAGCGTAAATCATCCAGTGCAGGGGTTCCGTGGCTTTGGCCCACCACCCGGTTAACGCAAAACCAAACCATATTTCATGGTCGTTAGCCACCGGCTTGTAGAACATATCGAAAGGCATGTAGACAAATGTCATGTATAGACAGAAATAAAAAATAAGATTCATCCACACGGGCCTTAGGGCCCAGTCGGCTCTTACGCGTTGCCAAACCGTTTCACTATTACGCACTGGTTACCCCCGCACTTGAAGTTCTCATTAGGGATATTATCCTAAACTTGATTTGGTATGGGTTGTTCAGACAAAAATGCCTGAATATTTTCCAGAGCACAGTTGCCCATGGCCTCCCGAGTTTCCCGCGTGCCACTGCCCATATGCGGTAATAGTACCACTTGCTGTAAATCCATAAGCGCTTGAGACACGTTCGGTTCATCCACAAATACGTCTAACCCTGCGCCAGCAATGACTCCAGAACTCAGCGCGCTTACTAAGTCAGCTTCATTCACAATATCGCCTCTTGCTGTGTTAATTAAATGCGCATGGGGCTGCATGAGTTTAAGCTTTTTAAAACTTACCAGATTCTGGGTTTCAGGCGTTGCAGGACAATTGATGCTGACAAAATCTGCGCGCTGCAATAAATCGTCGATCTCGCACCACACCGCACCCAGCTCTATTTCCTCAGACTGGGGCCGAGGATTTCTCGCGGTATATAAAATCGACATACCAAAGCCATGATGGGCCTGGCGCGCTAATGCGGTACCAATACGCCCCATACCAATAATACCAAGGGTTTTGCCTGTGACCTGCGTAGAGAGCATATGTGTGGGATGCCAGCCTTCCCAGCCACCCGACCGAACTAGACGCTCGCCCTCTGCAGTTCTACGGGCACTGGTAAGCAGCAGTGTCATGGCTATTTCAGCAGTGGCATCAGTCAATACGCCGGGGGTATTGGTTACACAAATTCCTAGTGCTTTTGCCACGTTAATGTCGATATGATTAAACCCCACACCAAAGTTTGCGAGCAAACGTGTGCGTACATTCGGAGCAGAGAGTAATTGCGCATCGATCTTGTCCGTTACTGTTGGGCAAAGAATATCTGCATCGAGTAACGCTTGGGCGAGTTGGTCGCGACTCATAGGCTTGTCGCTGGCGTTTACGCGCAGCTCGAATATTTCAGCCATCTGGACTTCTACTGACTTAGGCCAACGCCGAGTCAACACAACTACAGGTTTTTCACTCACTACTCGTCTCTCTTTTTCATCAGCGGCAAAGTTCGCTGTATTCTCAGGGGCTAGGGCCGGTTCTATTAAATCACCCAATTACGCATTTTACCCTGCCTGCAAGATATTATTCTTACCCCGGTAGGAATAAACTGGATGAATAATTTTTGTTATTTGGGATGGGAAATAGATCAATGAGCAAGGCATATCAACACTTTATAAATGGCGAGCTAGTACAAGGTACCTCTGGTCGCGCGAGCGAGATATACAACCCATCATTGGGAGAGGTTTCGGGTACCGTTAGTCTAGCCACTACTAATGAAGTAGACACGGCAATAGCTGCCGCTCAAGCTGCGTTCCCAGAGTGGTCGGGCATGAATCCCCAGCGTCGCGCTCGGGTTATGTTCAAATTTAAGTCTCTAGTTGAGGCGCATGCCGACGAGTTAGCCCTGATTCTGTCCGAGGAACACGGCAAAGTACTGGCTGACTCCCACGGCGATATTCAGCGTGGATTGGATGTCATAGAGTTTGCATGCGGCATACCTCACCTTATGAAAGGCGAATATACGCAAGGTGCCGGCCCTGGCATTGACGTTTACAGCATGCGCCAGGCTATTGGTGTCGTGGCTGGTATTACGCCATTCAACTTCCCAGCGATGATTCCCATGTGGATGTTTGGTGTGGCGATCGCCACAGGCTGTACTTTCATTCTTAAACCGTCAGAAAAAGATCCCGGTGTACCCATGCGGCTGGCAGAACTGATGCTGGAAGCTGGCGCACCTCCTGGCGTATTGAACGTGGTGAATGGCGACAAAGAGGCTGTGGACGCAATTATTGCTAACCCATCTGTCCGAGCTGTGAGCTTTGTTGGATCGTCTGATATCGCGCACTATGTCTATCGAACCTGTGCTGAGCACGGCAAGCGTGTGCAAGCCATGGGCGGCGCTAAGAATCACGGCATTATTTTGCCAGACGCAGATATGCAGCAAGCTGTTCAGGACATCACCGGCGCAGCATACGGTTCGGCTGGCGAGCGTTGTATGGCTTTGTCAACAGTCGTAGCTGTTGGCAACGAGACCGGTGATCGCTTTGTAGACGCTATGACTAAAGAGTTGGATAAGCTCAAAGTCGGTATATCTACTGATCCTAAGGCAGATTATGGCCCGGTGGTTTCTTCTGTGCATAAAGAGAAGATAGAAAATTATATTCAAATGGGCGTAGACGAAGGTGCAGACCTTATTGTTGATGGTCGTAACTTCTCACTGCAAGGATATGAAAAAGGCTTTTTTGTGGGCCCTACTCTGTTTGATAACGTTAAGCCCACCATGCAAAGCTATAAGGACGAGATTTTTGGCCCAGTTCTGCAAGTTCTTAGAGAAGACAATTTTGAATCAGCCCTGCAGCGGCCTTCAGAACACCAATACGGGAATGGCGTGGCCATCTTTACCCGTAGCGGCGGCGCAGCCAGAGATTTCGCGCAAAGAGTGAATGTGGGCATGGTTGGCATTAACGTGCCTATTCCGGTGCCGGTTGCCTATCACAGCTTCGGTGGATGGAAGCGCTCTGCTTTTGGCGATGCCAACCAACACGGCATGGAAGGCGTGCGCTTTTATACCCAAACCAAAACCGTAACTCAACGCTGGCCTGACGGTGAGACACAAAATGCAGCATTCTCCATACCGGTTATGGAATAGTGGTTATGGAAAAACGTTAGGCAATAAACGTTAGCAACAATTACTTAATGCTCACAAAGTGGGCATTAAGTAGGGTTTAGCGTCAACCAAATAATCCGCTAGCTAGGTTATTGGTTAAGTTAGGCCGTTTACCGGTATCAACGCACCGTGAATGGCTTTGGCAGCATCTGAGCCCAAAAAACAAACCACCTGCCCCAAATCTTCTGGGTCAACCCACAAGCTAAAATCTGCATCAGGCATGTCTTGCCTATTTCTCGCGGTATTTATCACACTGGGCAACACCGCGTTAACATTAATACCATGGCCCTTTACTTCTTCACTGAGCGATTCAGTCAAGCGCATGACAACAGACTTAGACGCCAGATAAGCGCCCATATTCGGCCCGCCTTTCAGTGCACCCACTGCCCCTACATTAATGATTCGCCCGCCACCGTTGGCCAGCAAGCGAGGCGTGGCAGCAGATAAAACTCTGCGCAAAGTGGTCACGTTAATATCAAACAGGGCATCCCAAAGGGCATCATCCGTTTGATGGACCTCTGGCCCCATGTCAAAGCCGCCAGCAATGTTAGCAACAATGTCGAAGGGACCAATGGCTTCAAAACATGCCTCTACATTATCCGAGTCAGTTAAATCCACGCTATAAGTTTGACCAAGATCTGACTGAAAATCTTCAATCACATCAAGCAAAACCACCTCTGCACCTTGGCGCTTCGCAACTCGCGCAACACCTGCACCTAGTCCACCAGCCGCGCCGGTAATGACCATTTTCTTTCCAGTAAGAGGCATGAAATTTCCTTAACCAATAGATTTAATGACTTTAGCATCATAACGCCCACTCATCAGATAGTAAGTAGCGATAATGAGCTTAGCGTTGTTATTGATTTTGCGCCGAGTGCCTGCTTTAACTAGGTCTGAAAAACCACTTGGCAAACATTATCTAGCACACGCTCCGCCCAACCATCTAATATGAAAAGCGCTGGGCTTTGCACTAAACTAATGAACTACAACTTATTAAGGAGAGAAACGATGCTGCCACGAATTTTAGCAGGTCTAGTGGGTTTACTATTAGCTTCTACGGCGGTGACTTGGATCGTTGACCCAACAACTGCCGCACTCAGTCTTGGTATGCCATTGTTGGATGGCATTGGCCGCAGCTCCCAGATTGGCGATATGTCTTCTTTTTTCATAGGAGGAACCACTTTGTGCTTTCTCGGCGCAATACGCCAGCAAGGTCATTGGTTACAAGCGGTAGCGCTGCTACTAACTCTCGCGGCCATATTTCGCACCCTTGCATGGGCTATTCACGGAGCAGAACTCGCCACAATATTTATTGTTGCAGAGATAGTTATGGCAGCGATTTTGCTGTTTAGCGCGCTGCAGATGAACAAGACCTCAGCGGCGAAAGATTCCGCGGTATGACCAACCCCTAAAAATTAAGCTGCTAATCGGACGGAATTGTAACTACAAGGCCGTCCAAGTCTTCGTTCAATCTTATCTGACACGCAAGGCGACTGTTGTCTTCAAGGCCTATAGCGTATTCCAAAAGATCAACCTCATCGCGATGGGGCTTTGCTAACTTTTCAAACCAAGATGCCTCCACCCAACAGTGGCAGGTACAACACGTACAGCCTCCACCACACTGACCAATAATTCCGGCCACTCCATTGTCTACCGCCGCATCCATGAGAGAGTCTCCTAAGGGTGCTTCAACTTCATCTCGGCGGCCGTCTGGTTGTACAAATACTATCTTTATCATTGCACTATGCTATCAAAATCAACCATGCAATGAGAGATATTAACCTTAGAAATATCTCCCCCCTCGCTTTGCACAACCTCCCCAGCTAGTATTAGCAGCTCAATTTTTGAGAGGAATTTGCTTTGATCATTGGACTCACCGGTGGCATTGCCTCGGGTAAATCAACAGTTGCCAGTACCTTAGGGACGTGGGGCGCCTACGTAATTGATGCCGACAAACTTGGCCATAGCGCCTATATCAGCGGCACCCAAGCATTTACCGATGTTGTCGCGGCTTTTGGTGGCGACATTATTGGCGCAGATGGCGAAGTAGACCGTCGCTCCCTGGGCGGTAAAGTGTTTGGTAATCCTGATGGACTAAAGAAGCTCACGGACATTGTCTGGCCAGCAATTATGCGTATGGCTGAGATAGAAATTGCCAACGCGAAAGCCAAGGACCCACGCCGCGCTGTGGTTTTGGAAGCAGCTGTTTTGATTGAAGCTGAATGGCTGGGGCTGGTGGATCAGGTTTGGGTGACTGTAGTAGAACCAGGTATAGCCATAGAACGTGCTAGTGCTCGAGATGGTGTTGACGCGACCGCAGTGCAAGCACGTATTGATGCTCAATTAAGTAATGAGGAGCGCATCGCCAAGGCCCACGAGGTAATACATAACTCCGGTGACCAAGATCATTTAATCGAACAAATACGGCCACTATGGGCGGCTATCAGCGCCTTTTAACCAGACAGCAGGCACAAGAGAATAAATATGATTTTAGATTTACATGCCCACTCCATTAAGTCAGACGATGGCCGCGCAAAGGTACAAAATTACTGCCAGTGGATTACTGCCAAGCACATTCCAATTGATGGCTTTGTGCTTACAGAACATCGCCAATTTGATAACGAGTCTGACTATTCGGATCTAGCGGGAAAATTTGGATTAACTATCCTGAAAGGCGCCGAAGTTGAAACCCAATACGGTCATGTATTGGTTTTTGGAGTAACGCCAGCCTTACAAAAAACTTTTGACTTTACCAATATCCATTTGGATTTGGCTGATGTCATTAACGCTTGCGAAACACACGGTGCTGTAGCGGTACCTTGTCATCCTGGACGTAAACGCGTCGGCATGTCTGCGCATCTAGAAGAATTTGGTGTACCCGCTGGGGTAAATATCGTTGAGGTATTTAACGGCGGTAGTCGAGACGATGAGGACAAAGTCTCTCACGATATGGCCGAGCGGCTAAATTATAAAGGGGTGGGTGGCAGCGATGCGCATATCGTCAGCCATATTGGCCGTTGTGCCACTAAGTTTGAACAACATATCGACAATGAAACCGAGTTGGTCGCGGCGCTGAAATCTGGCGCTTTTAAGGCTATGAAAATTGTTGCTAAAGAGGATTAAACTGTCCCCTTATCTTTTGCAAAAGATACGATTCGTGAATGCACTCTCAGTGCGCTGTTAAAGCGTAAATAAAGCGAATTTGAAGAACGATAAACCCCGCTTTGCCCTAAACTAAACAGCCTAAACGGGGTTCTCAGCGCTTGCCTAAACAGGCGTCACCAAAGGAATAGACAACTCCTCGTACTCTTCCCAGTCTAACGTCACTCTTTGACCAATATGTACATCTGTCTGTGGATCTTCCACACCAGTAACATTGGTTAAGAAACGTGGGCCTTCATCAAGATCCACATAGGCCACCGCATACGGCACCTTGGAACGAAAGAATGGGTGGTAACTGAGTCTCACCACGCTGAATGAGTAAATTGTTCCTTCGCCCTTTGAAGTCTTCCACTGCAAGTCGCCATCTACACAACCCGTACAATGCGAACGTGGATGCCAAACGATAGTCTGACAATTGGCGCACTGCTGGTATTTAAATTCCTTATTCTTAGTGGCGCGCCAAAAATCCGCAGTATCTAGCTCAGTAAGCTTGGGCATTGGCCGTGTGGGTACTTTCTTCTGCTCTTCAGCCATGATTAATCCCTCCCCAAAATTACTGTTCCCGCTGAGTGTCTACCACCCAACATGCCGCCGTTACCATGTGCTACTGCAAGTTTAGCGTCATTTACTTGAGAGGATGATTCACCACGCAGCTGTCGCACTGCTTCAATGAGAAGAAAAATGCCACGCATACCAGGGTGATTAGAAGACAAACCGCCGCCATCGGTATTTAGTGCTGGGCCACCACTTTCATCAAAACGCAAGCGTCCTCCTTTTACCCAAGCACCACCCTCTCCTTTGGCACAAAAACCTAGGTCTTCTAGCAGCGTTAAAACTGTGATGCTGAAAGAGTCGTAAATCATAGCAATGTCGATTTCCGCGGGCGTTACGCCTGCTTCGCCAAAGGCCACGGGGGCAGATTCAACCCCGGCAGAGGACGTTAAGTCCGCACCATTTTGCGGATACTTAGTTGCCTCGCCTGTGCCCAAAATCCAAACTGGCTTTTTAGCACAGTTCTTAGCCACCTCTGCAGAAGCAATAACTACCGCGCCGCCGCCGTCTGAAACCATACAGCACTCTAATAAGTGCAATGGATCTGCGATCATGCGCGAACCAACAACATCTTCAATCGTAGTTTCACGAATATTCATAAACTCTAGATCATTCATGGCTTGTACAGCTTCAGGATTACGCATGGCGTGATATCGCGTAGCAGTTGAAATTTCAGCCAATTGCTCGCTTGTAGTGCCATAGTCGTGCATGTGACGACGCGCAACCATGGCGTAGTTGGCAATCAGAGTTTGCCCTGCAAAGCTTTCCATATTGTCGCCGGGCGCAATACCGCCGCCGCGTCCTCCTGCTCCTATAGCCATAGCACTACTATGGGCAGTAGAGCCATAGGTAAGCAACGCTACTTTCGCTTTGCCATCTCTGATGGCTCTTAAGGCATGGGCCGCATGAAACTCATAGGAGCTGCCGCCAACACCCGTGGTGTCAATAACTGAAGGCTTTATGCCAAAGTACTCTGAAATCATCAGACCACTCATGGGCGCGCCTTCCGAGGCATCATAAATTGCGTCTACGTCAGACCACTTTAGCCCTGCATCAGCCAATGCTTTTGCAGCACTCGCGGCTTTAATTTGCAAAGGGTTAACCTTGCCTTCCACATCTCTAGACGGATATTCGTAAACGCCCACGATGGCTGCATCCCTACTCTGGGTCGCCATGTTTTCTCCCCTTATTAAAAACTCCAAGACTAAGAGTCTAACCCGAGGATTTGGCTGGGCAAACAGCAAAAGGCAAATAGCGCATGGAAAATTGTCCAACCTAGTCGGCCTAACTGGACTTTGATCCAAATCAGCGCGAGGCAAGCCCATCAACTTAACTGGAGCACTCTCAAACGCAAGAGGGCAAAAAAAGAGGGCCGTTCAGTGGATTCAAAAAAGGGGATAACATGATTCCGTGAGAATAAAACCAGTCGCGAAACCCTCGAGAAACAGCCCCTATTCTTTTTCAACTAAGGCTATTTCGAACAGCTCTTTTTGCTAAATTTCTTATACGACTCTAATTTATATTGCAATATCGACCAGCCACTAACGACAAATCACGGCCGGCAACAGAGCCGGCAGCAAAATCAGTCCAGCCAAATTATTACGGCTTGTCCGGCGCCTGTTGAACAAGGCCCCCAAAGTGTCCCAAGCTTTGCAACTTAGTCATCATTGAAC
>MDSY01079294.1_pt1 | contig 10980 bp, 10 predicted proteins | sample 811131 | NCBI WGS metagenome assembly MDSY01 (sample SAMN05326643, study PRJNA326480) | marine metagenome | isolation source: seawater | place: Atlantic Ocean: South West | collected 2010
AACCAAGTTAATAATTGAAAATATAATAAATGATTGGATAAATGCAGTTTCAAAAAGAAGGGGAACTATTCTTAGATATTTTAATCCTGTAGGAGCCCATGAATCTGGTCAAATTGGGGAAGAACCAATTGGAATTCCTGATAACTTGATGCCATATATTGCCCAGGTGGCTGATGGGCGGCGCGAACATTTAAACATTTTTGGAAACGATTATGAAACTGCAGATGGAACGGGTGCAAGAGACTATATCCATGTTGTTGATTTGGCCCAAGCTCATACAAGTGCTCTTAATTCACAAATATTGGATAACTTTGAGGTGCTAAACATTGGAGGGGGAAAAAGCACAACAGTATTGGAGCTATTGAAAAGTTTTGAATTAACATCTGGTATAGCAATTAATTGCAAATATTTACCTCGAAGAGATGGTGATATTGCCGCCTCCTGGACAAACACATCAAAAGCTATAAAAAAAATTGATTGGCAATTACAAAGAAATATAAAGCAGATTTGTGAGGACACTTGGCGTTGGCATAAACACAACCCAACCGGCTATAATGATGGCGATAGTATAGATATGAAGGTTTCTTAATGAGATACAAAGGATAAAAGTGATGCAAAAAATTAGAAAAGCAGTATTTCCAGTTGCTGGGTTTGGCACACGATTTCTTCCTGCAACTAAGGCTATGCCAAAAGAGCTTCTGCCAATTATTAATAAACCCCTTATTCAATATGCAGTTGAAGAAGCTATTTCAGCGGGTATTGATACTTTGATATTTATTACTGGTCGTAATAAGAGAGCAATTGAAGATCACTTTGATAGCAACTCAGAGCTTGAGGCAGCCTTAAATTTAAAAGGTAAGGCTGAACAGGCAGAGATGGTACGCAATATTCTCCCCACTGGTATTGAGTGCATTTTTGTACGTCAACCAAAACAACTTGGACTTGGGCATGCGATCTTATGTGCAGAGCGTGCTGTTGGTAATCAACCTTTTGCAGTTTTACTTGCTGATGATTTTTTAACTTTTGATGGTGCAGGTGTTACTGCTGATTTAGTTGGGGCATATGAAAGGACTGGCAAAACACAGCTTAGTGTGATGCAGGTAGATGGGTCCGATATTTCAAAGTATGGTGTTGTTAAAGTTAATAAAGATAGTGGAGCTGTGATTAGTCTAATTGAAAAGCCTGAATTTAAAGATGCACCTTCGAACTTGGCAAGTATTGGCCGTTATGTCTTGTGTCCAGATATCTTTGATATTTTGCGTAATCTACCAGCGGGATCTGGAGGTGAAATTCAACTATCGGATGCTATCGACATTCAAGCTAAAAAGAATAATGTAAATTTCTCCATCCTGAATGCCAAACGATTTGATTGTGGAGATGTTCGTGGATATATTAATGCTATTAAATATATTGGAACACGTGATGGCATTTTCTGAACTTTAGACAATAGGTTTATGTAGAATGGTTTGCCTCTACTATGATTAATTAAGTAGAATATTTTAATTTATCTGCCTTAACTAAAGTTTGGGTTAATTGCCCCATGAGATCCATTAAAACCCAAACGCGTTGATTTTTATCAATACTATCAACTGTCGCTAAAAAATTATGAAAAGGGCTGCTTACAAAGCGTACACTATCTCCTTTAGAAAATTGTTTTGGTGGAAGTAATACTCCCTCTTGATTGCATCGTGCCATAATGTTAAAAATTATATCGTCAGGAACTACATGGGGCTTGTTGGCGTGAGTTAAAAGTTTAGAGACACCGTAAGTATAATTTATTTTATGCCAAGACATGTTTTTTATTTCAAACGCTACAAACATGTATCCAGGGAATAGCGGACGCAGGGTTGATATAAATTTTTGATTTTTGATTTTTGTAGCTTTTTCTAAGGGTAAAAATGTTTCAAACCCTTGTTGATTGAGATTTTGTTTAGCAAGCATATGGGCATTTGGCTTAAATTGTAAAATAGACCATATTTTTGAAGCTTTAGGCACGGTAATCTCGACTTGATATAAATATGCTAATTGTATACAGCTTTTAAAAAATTTGTCTATTTAAACCACCATATTTTTATCAAATTTGCAAATTTGGTTGAATTTAATCTTTATTATATGTTTCAATCATATAGTAAGGTATAGTGTAAAAAGAAATTTAGGCTGAGTTACTAATGCTGAACAATTTTATTATCAACTTCGGTTTAGTGTTCGCAGTATCACTGCTATCAAACCTAATAATTGTTATTTGGTTTGGATGTAGAAAATCTAAATCAATAAAGCGTAATGACATTAATGCAGTCCAAGCATCACACGTGAAACCTGTTGCTCGAATTGGTGGCCTCTCTGTTTTGATAGCATTAGTTCTTGGGACTATATACTCAGAAACTATAAATAGCTGGTCAAGCTATTGGTTATTGCTTTTAAGTGCTTCTCCAGTTTTTATAGTAGGATTTCGTGAAGATCTTGGCTATTTATCTAGTCCACGAATTAGATTCCTGGCTGCCGTGTTTTCTAGTGTTGTTTTTGTAAGCCTGTTTGATGTATGGCTTCTACGCACTGACGTTCCTGGATTGGACTTTGCAATACAGTGGGCCCCTCTTGGAATTGGATTTTCTATTTTTTTAGCGACTGGAATTAATCATGCCTTTAATTTGATTGATGGGCTAAACGGTCTTGCTAGTTTTACAGCGATTGGTGTAGCGCTATCGCTAGCGGTAATATCACATCAGGTAGAGCTCATTGACCACCGTAATATACTTATTATTTTATCTAGTGCTATTGCAGGGTTTCTTCTATTCAACTTTCCTTTTGGTAAGATATTTCTTGGGGATGGAGGTGCATATTTCATAGGCCATATACTAGTTTGGGTGGCAATTTCAATTTTGCATGCAGAACCAAATGTAACTCCTCTAGCAATGCTACTAATATTTTTCTATCCAGTGGCGGATACGTTACTTGCTATCTTGCGGCGTTTGCACCTTGGTGTACCTATATCACAACCAGATCGATTACATTTTCATCAGCTTGTCATGCGCGGTATAGAAATCATAGTTCTGGGCCGTAAACGGCGACATATAGCAAACCCTTTGGCCACAGCATTCATACTGCCATTAGCATTCACTCCAATGGTGGTCGGCGTTTTGCTAGCTTTGGACCGTGGTAGAGCTACGATGGCTTTACTTTTAATCACAATATCATTCTTCATGGCTTATAAATGTGGCATGTTGCTTACGCGACGGTTTCGGCGCTCTGCATGAACCTGAGAGCTGCTAAATTTGACAAAACAGTATTACATAAAAATATAATAAATAATTAATATTTATTTTAAATAATTTCCACATAATTTAAGTTTTAGAGTTAATATTGACTTGTAGCGCAAAAGATAAAGTTGTATCAAATTTATACAAACTATAAGATTATCATAATGGGCAGTAATGCTCAGTGCGGTAGCCATAATCTGAGCTAAATTAACAAAGTAGTTTAGATAAGACTTAAAAATTTCTAAGTTGCAAATATTTCGTTAAACCGTAAAATACCTAAGATTTTCCTAGAGAATTAGATTTAAAACAAATATTTAAAAAACCACGAACCCAGAGCTTTTTCCCATAATTTATTTCTTGTGAGTCCGTCGAAGCCATGCAAAAATGAATTTGCAAAATTGTTGTTAAAATCTCTGGTCTAACTCACTAGCAATAGAATTAAAGCTAAAAAGGTAACTTGAGTAATCTTTAATTTGATAAAGTTTTATATAGAGTATTTCATTTTGATATATTTTGTGCAAATTTGGATTTGAAGAAAGCTGACATTAAATTATGAGAAAAGCTCTTTTTCTAGACCGTGATGGTGTTATTAATTTTGACTATGGTTATGTGCATCAGGTTAGTAATTTTAAATTTATTGATGGTATTTTCAACTTATCACAACAAGCAGTTTTAAGGGGATATTTGATTTTAGTAATAACTAATCAAGCTGGAATTGGCAGAGGTTTTTATACATTAAAAGAATTTGAAGCACTTAGTGATTGGATGTGCAGAAAATTTTTAGAAAATGGTGTTGTGGTTTCCAAAGTCTATCACTCACCTTTTCATCCCACTTGTGGCATAGGTGTGTATAAAAAAGATCATGTAACAAGAAAGCCTAGACCAGGCATGATACACTTGGCAGCAGATGAGTTCGATTTAGATTTGAGTAGTTCAATACTAATTGGAGATAAAAAAACAGATATTCAAGCAGGAAATAGTGCGGGTGTGGGCGCAAATATATTGTACTCAGAACAAGGAAAAAGTAATATTCAGTCTGGCAAAAAACTAAAATTTGATACTAATTTAAACTACTACTTGGTAAATAGTCTACTTGAGGCAATTCCGTTATTATGAAGCCCCTAGAGATGAAACCTATTTTGATGCTAGCGGGTGGATTTGGGTCTCGCTTGAAATCAGTTGTTCCGGATGTCCCAAAACCACTAGCCCCAGTTTGTGGAAGGCCTTTCATAATACATCTCATTGAAAATTTGATATATCAAGGCGCCCGAGAGATGGTGATTTTACTGCACTATCAGTCGGATCTCATACAGACTGTGATATCTGAATATATAGCGCGTGAATATATGCACACTGTTAGTGTCACTTTTGTAGTGGAAGAAATACCTTTTGGTACTGGTGGATCAATTTCTAATGCAGTGCGCAGTTTGAAAATTAGTGACACATTTTTAGTTATCAACTCTGATACCTGGTTGGGTAATGGCCTGAAAGATATTAATGTTTCCTCACCTAATTCGATAGCAACAATAGAGGTAGCAGACTGCTCGAGATACGGATCTGTTATTATTGAAGGTAATGAAATAAAAAGATTTGTGGAAAAAGGGAAGGTTTATGGTGGAGGCTTAATTAATGCCGGCCTATATCATTTGAATATTGATTTGTTCTCGAACTTCTTTGATGTGAGCAATTTTTCGCTAGAAAATGACGTGTTTCCCCTTGCAGTCGAAAATGGTATTTTAAAGGCCATTGAAATCAATACGGACTTCATAGATATTGGAATACCAGAAGATTATTTTAGATTTTGTGATTGGATACATACGGATAAAAAAAATGCACTTTGACAAAGAAAAACATGTTATTGATGAGGACGGGTCAATCAAGGCGGCTTTATCTAAAATAGATGCTAACAAAGATGGCATAATTTTTACTCAATCTGAATCTGGAAAAATTATGGGGATGGCAACAGATGGTGATATCAGGAGGGGTCTTCTTGCTGGTATGACACTAGAGGATCCAATTTCGCGTTGCGCAAATTCACAGTTTGTTTCAGCTAATATAAAAACTTCTCGGGAAACATTAATTAAGAAACTTGATGGAAAAATTCGGGTCATACCAATTTTTGATGAGCTTGGAAAATTAACAAATATAGTATCAAGACGCAATTTACCCTTGGAAAATGAAAAACCAATTTATATTCGAGCCAGAGCTCCAGTGAGGATGAGTTTTGGTGGGGGTGGATCAGATTTGACCCATTACTTTTCGGAGCACTCTGGAGCAGTTATAAATTCAGCCATTTCTCTTTATAGCCATGCCACTATGAAATTTAGGAATGACGCTAAGATTATAATAAATTCAACAGATTTAAATGCTAAATTAGTTGCGAGTGACCTTGAGTGTGCGTTGTCACAAGAAAGTCCTTTTGGATTAGTTCAGTCGTTGCTGAGTGTGATACGTCCCCAACATGGGTTTGAATTGCATTTAAATTCAGATTTTCATGTTGGGTCTGGGCTGGGCGGCTCGGCCACGCTTTTGGCTGCAGTCCTGGGGTGTTTTAATTTAGTTCGTAAGGACCAATGGACCCAGCATGAACTTGTAGAAATTGCTTTTCAAGCAGAGCGACTGCAATTTGGAATTGCAGGTGGCTGGCAAGACCAGTATGCTTCTATTTTTGGAGGGTTCAATTTCATAGAATTTCATCCTGAACAAAATATTATCAGCCCTTTACTTATAAATCCGGATGTTTGCTTAGAACTCGAGGAAAGTTTAATACTTTGTGACACGGGGATAGTGCATCATTCTGGAAAAATTCATCACGAGCAAAAGCAAACGATGTTGAACAAATCAATTCAGAAAATGGTAGCTGAAAACGTTAAATTAAGTTATGATATTCGCAATCATATTCTTAGGGGAGAGTTAGATCAGTTTGGTGAGTGCCTTAATAAGTCATGGATTCTGAAACGTAATTTCAGCCCTCTAATAACTAATTCCCAAATTGATGAAATTTACAACGGAGCCTTGGAGAATGGGGCAAGTGGTGGGAAATTACTTGGCGCAGGTGGCGGCGGTTACTTTGTATTTTATGTGCCACCGTTCAAAAAACATAAATTGAGTTTATACTTGCAATCAAAGGGCTTGACATTACAACCATTCCGTTTCGAGCCCTCTGGCCTTCAGGCTTGGTCATCGCGCTCAAATGATAAAATAACTGTTAAGAATTGAGACGAAATGAAAATTGTAGACTTCAAGATTGGTAATGAAAAAGTATTTATAATTGCTGAAATTGGTAATAATCATAATGGTAACTACAACCTTGCGCTTGAAATGATAGATGCGGCAGCCTCGGCAGGTGCAGACTGTGTAAAGTTTCAAATGCGAAATATAAATAGTTTATATAGGAAAAAAAGCCTTTCTAGAGACGAGGCTGACTTAGGGACTGAGTATATCTTAGATCTCCTGGAAAGATTTGAGCTAACGATTAAAGAGCATAAACGTATCTCCGAATACTGCTATAAAAAAAATATCTTATATATGTGTACCCCTTGGGATGCAGACAGTGTCAAGATTCTAGAATCTTTTGATGTTCCGGCTTATAAAGTTGCTTCTGCGGACTTAACTAATTTACCTTTAATCGATATACTTATTAATACAAAAAAACCACTTATTCTATCAACTGGTATGAGTTCGGTCAGTGAAGTTCAAATTACCACCGATTTTTTAAACGCTCGCAATGCTGAATTTGTTTTGCTACATTGCAATAGTACCTACCCTGCCCCATTTCATGATATCAATTTAGGCTGGCTAGAAAAATTAAAAAACATACACCCGTTGATTGGTTATTCTGGCCATGAGCGAGGGATATCAGTGTCTTTGGCATCTGTTGGTTTGGGTGCTAAAGTGATTGAGAGACACTTCACATTTGACAGAGGGATGGAAGGCCCAGATCATGCTGCAAGCTTAGAGCCAGCTGAATTCAAAGCGCTTGTTGAGGGAATTAGAGAAATAGAGCAAGCAATAGGTCACGGTGCTCATCGTGAAGTCTCTCAAGGTGAAATGATCAACCGGGAAAACTTATCAAAAAGTTTAGTAGCCTCTTGTGCACTCAAAAAAGGTACAATTATTGAGGCTCGGCATTTGAAGGTACTTAGTCCTGGGCAAGGCCTTTCTCCTCAAAATTATGAAAAATTATTAGGATCTACAATTCGCCGTGATATGATGGAAGAAGATTACTTTTACCCATCAGATCTTCTTCAAGGCAGAAAGGAACCGGAAGCTTATGCATTTTCTCGGCCCTGGGGTGTACCTGTCCGTTTTCATGATTTTTCATTATATAATGAAAAAATAAAACCAGATATCTATGAATTTCATCTCTCATATACTGATATGGAGTTAAAGATTTCCGATTTTTTGAAAGACACTTATGAAACTGGTTTTGTTGTTCATGCACCAGAATTGTTCTCAGATGGTCGGCTGATGGATTTAGCCACACCCAATGAAGAACATCGAAAATATTCCATTGAGCAAACCCAAAGGGTTATAAACATTACTAGAAGATTAAAAAAATACTTTCCGATATCCAAACGACCGATGATTGTTGCTAATATTGGTGGATTCACGATGGATGCGGTATTACCTCGAAATGCAATTAACTCTTATTACAAACGCTTTGCATTAAGCTTAAATGCTTTAGATCTTGAGGGTGTTGAATTGATTCCACAAACAATGGCACCTTTTCCTTGGCATTTTGGTGGACAGCGTTATCAGAATTTATTTGTGCATGCAGACGAATGTATCGAATGGTGCAAAAAGTTAAAACTTCGCATGTGTTTTGATGTTTCGCATTCGAGTTTGATGTGTAATCATTTTGGAATTGATTTTTTTGAATTTTGTCAAAAAATATCGCCCATAACAGGGCATTTACATTTAGGGGATGCGTTAGGGGTTAATGGTGAGGGATTGCAAATTGGAGATGGCACAATAGATTTTCACCAATTGTTTGCAGTTATTGATAAAGCATGTCCAAACGCGTCTTTTATTCCAGAAATTTGGCAAGGCCACAAAAACGGTGGTGAGGGATTTTGGATAGCCCTAGACCGACTGCAAAAATTTCATGGAGCAACTATCAATGTCTGAAAATATAGTTGAAAAATGCTTGCGCGAAGCAATTGAAGTTAAATCTGCTATAATAACTGACAAAAAGTTATTAAGACAGGTGACTATGTTAGCTGAAACATGTGTTAAATCCCTTAGAGGTGGAGGAAAAATAATATTTTGTGGAAATGGTGGTAGCTTTGCCGATGCTCAACATCTTTCAGCTGAATTAACATCTAGATTCCTATTTGATCGCCCAGGCTTAGCGTCAATCGCCTTGGCTACGAATAATTCCTCGTTAACAGCTATTGGAAATGATTATGGCTATGAAAATGTGTTTGCCCGGGAAATCGAGTCCATCGCAAATGAAGTTGATATTTTAATCGCTATTACAACCAGCGGTAAAAGCGAAAACATTTTAAAAGCTTTAGATGCGGCAAAAAATAAAGGAATTCACGCTTTCGTGTTTATGGGCCGTGGGCCAGGAAAGCTACCAAATTATTGTGAAGTTCTTAACATGCCATCTGAGCACACTCCCAGGATACAAGAATGTCATATCTTAATTGGTCATATTTTATGTCAGATTATTGAGGATAAAATATTTGGGGGTAATAATAATGAGTGCTGATATGAACAAATCAATGCGAGTTGTGCTAATTATTCAAGCAAGGATGGGATCTAAGAGATTACCAGGAAAGTCGATGATGGATTTGAATGGTGCACCTCTAGTAGGGAGAATTTTAGAAAGAGTTCAACGTTGTAAAAAAATAGATCAGATAATTCTGGCTATTCCTGATACATGGGAGAACCAACCTCTTAAAAAACTTGCAGATGACTATAATATAAAATGTTATATGGGTTCTGAAAACGATCTTGTGGATCGTTATTATCAGGCGGCAACAGCGAGTAAAGCTGATCTCATCGTTAGGATACCAGCAGATAATGCTACATCTGAGCCAGCAGAAATAGATAGAATTATTGATTATCATCTCACGCTTGGAATGCCTGGTTTTTCATCCAATTTAGCTGAAATTTATAATTCAGGTTACCCTGATGGAATAGGTGCAGAAATTTTCAACTATAGTCTTTTATGTGATATCCAAGAAAAAGTTACAAATTCATTTAGACGTGAACATGTCCACCTAAATTTCTTCAATTATGAAACCGGTAAGGCTGTGGATTCAGACTGGTGCCCCGTTAATACAATTGACTGCCCAACTAAATTTAGCAGACCAGATTTAATTCTGGACGTTAATACAATGGAACAATATCTATTTATGAAGTCTCTGTACGAAGCATTGTACCCAAAAAATTCAAACTTTACTATACTGGACATTATAGATTGGTACGATAATTATAAATTGGCACGATAATTTTTTACCAATTATTAAGTGTATCTTTTATATACACGAACTTTAAAAAGGCTATGAATATGCATGAAAACAAAAGGTTAGTTAATTTTAATGGTGAATTGGTTCCAGAAACTGAGGCCAAAGTGTCTATCTACGATTCAGCTTTGATGTTTGGCGACATGGTCTTTGAGATGACACGTTCGTTCAACAAGGAACAATTTAAATTAGAAGATCACATATGCAGACTATACACTGGCCTAAAAATCTTAAGAATTCCGCTAGAACTGACACAAACTCAAATGATTGACGAGTGCTATAAAACAATCGATGCCAATGATCACCTGTTCGAAGAAGCTGACGAGCATAGATTAATGATTGATGTGTCCCGGGGTCTACTTGGAATATATCAAGACATACCAGGATTACATAAGGGTCCGAATGTAATTATTGCGGACTTTCCTTTGCGTTGGACCGTCGCGAATATGGGTGCATTGTTTGAAACGGGTATTAACATGGTAATAACATCTCAACGTGCCATTCCTGCTTCATTGATGGATCCTAAAATAAAAAATAGAAGTCGTCTTTTCTATTTGATGGCTAACATTGAAGCATCTCAGTTCACTGGGGATAATAATTGGGCCTTACTATTGGGTTTAGATGGTTTTATAACTGAAGGAACAGGTGATAACTTTTTCATAATAAAAGATGGTGTAGTTATTACGCCCGAAGGTAGAGATATTTTGCGGGGTATTTCAAGAGAGTATGTAATGTCAGAATTATGTCCTGCTTTGGGCATTCCTGTAATTGAAAAAAATATAGAGCCTTATGATGTATATACAGCGGATGAAGCCTTTATAACTGGTACACCTTTTTGTATGTTACCAGTGACTTCTTTGAATGGGCTCAAAGTAGGAAACGGGAAGGTTGGAGATCTTTTTTCAAAAATTATAAGGCTTTGGAGTAAAAAGCTTGATCTCAACATCATTAGCCAAATTCAGCAATGGGATTCTGAGCGATCAAAAGAGCACAGCAATGATGCACCGACGCCATACAATTTTGGAAAAAAATGACAATTAATGGATACAAATTAAAAATAATTATTAGTGAAAGATTTCTCATAAAAATAGGTACTTTAATGAAAAAAATTCGAAAAGAAATTTGGAGTAATTAATGAATTTTGAAGAAAAAATTGGTTTCATGCAAGGACGATTAAGTCCAATGCAAAATGGAACTATTCAATGTTTTCCTTGGAGTAATTGGGAAAAGGAATTTGAAATTTCAAG
>MDSY01089327.1_pt1 | contig 10977 bp, 9 predicted proteins | sample 811131 | NCBI WGS metagenome assembly MDSY01 (sample SAMN05326643, study PRJNA326480) | marine metagenome | isolation source: seawater | place: Atlantic Ocean: South West | collected 2010
TACCTATTATCTTATTGCGCCAGCAGATGGAGTTGTTTTTCTTGGTAAAAATGATGATGCGATCGGAACATTAACAATGGGTAACCTATCTGATCTTCCTACCGACTCTATAGTAAATAGAGGACCTAACGGCGGAGCAACCTCTATTGGCGCTAGCCCAACTAAGCCAACTACAGTCTCTATAAAAGACGGTGAAAAAATATAACATAAATAAATATTATTTATAAAACGAGCATTTTTTAGTGCTCGTTTTTATTTTATGATGTTAGAATTTTTAATATGAAAATTTTTAATAGCTTAGTTTTTCTTTTTACCATTCCTCTCTATTCATCAACCATCATTTATTCATCTTCATATATTGACGTCATAAATGGTTATGCTACGAGCAATACATCTATAACTGTTGAAAATAACATTATTATTGCAATCGATAGAGGATTTATAAAAATAACTAACAATGATATTTTGATAGATCTAAGAGGCATGACGTTGTTACCTGGTTTTATGGATATGCATGTTCACTTTGGTGGTGAATATCAATCAAAAGCAGAAAGACCTATTAAAATTGAAAGAGAAACTGAAGCTATTATGGCAACAGTTCATGCCCTAACAACACTTAAAGCAGGCTTCACAACAGTAAGACAAGTTGGTGATAGTGGATTAATTGCTATTACACTTAGAGATGCAATTAATGCCGGTCACATTCTAGGTCCAAGAATTTTTACGTCTGGAAAAAGTATAGCGACCACAGGCGGTCATGCCGATCCAACTAATGGTATGAGTAAAGATGCTTACGAATATCCAACTGCAGAAGATGGCGTAATTAATGGGCCTTATGATGCTTATGCAGCAGTGAGACAACGATATAAAGATGGTGCTGATGGAATCAAACTAACGGTAACAGGCGGCGTCCTAAGTGTTGCTAAGTCTGGTGATAATCCACAATTCACTTATGACGAAGTTGATGCTGTAGTTAAAGCAGCAACAGATTATGGGATGTGGGTTGCCGTTCATGCTCATGGTGCAAATGGGATGAAAAGAGCTGTACTTGCAGGTGTTGATTCGGTTGAACATGGAACTTTTATGACAGAAGAAGTAATGGATTTAATGATTGAAAGAGGAACTTATTATGTTCCTACAATTTCAGCTGGTGAGTTTGTAGCCGAGAAAGCTAAGATAGATAATTTCTTCCCTGAAATAGTAAGGCCAAAGGCTATCAGTGTTGGCCCACAAATTGGCGCTACTTTTGGCAAAGCATATAATCGTGGCGTTAAAATTGCGTTTGGAACAGATGCAGGAGTTCAACCTCATGGCACTAACTGGAAAGAGTTTGTATTTATGGTTCAGTACGGCATGCCTAATATGGCAGCTATTCAAGCAGCAACTATTGAAACTGCAAAATTATTAAAGATAGATAGTAAACTAGGATCTATAGAGATTGGCAAAATAGCTGATTTAGTTGCAGTTAGTGGAGATCCTTTAACTGATATAAAAGTAATGAAAAATATATCTTTTGTTATGAAAAATGGAAAGGAGATAAATCTTGATTAATAAATATTCACCTTTTGTTATTGCCCTTATTGCATCAACATTATTTCTGTTTATTTTTTTTACTTTAAGTGCTTTTGGATTAATTCAATCCTTTACTACTATTGAACTAATAGGATCAGCATCTAGATGGTGTGAGACCGTTTCTGGAGGCCTTTTTAGAGAACCTGTTAACACTCTAAGCAATCTAGGATTTATGGTTATAGGGCTTTATATGTTTTGGGTTATATCTAATGAATCAACTGATTCAAAAAATCCATTTATAGGCGTAACACTTGTTTCTGTTTTATATGCATCTACTGCTGTATTTTTGGGTCCTGGTTCCATGCTAATGCACGGCACTAATACTGAGTGGGGTCAATGGGCTGATAACCTTAGTATGGTTATGTACATCGTTATACCTTGGCTATATAACATCTATAGAATGACTGATTGGAGTGAATTAAAATTTGTAAAAATATATGTTGCAATAATTATTATTTACTCTGTTTGGAGATGGTTCACAGACTTTAATCTGGGAATAAACTTCAATCTTTTCTCTGTATCAATAGGTCTTTGGTTTATTTCAGAGGTGTTATTTAAATTTTGGTCTCCTACATTCAGAATCATATCTGGCTTTTTTGGATTTTTTGTTTTATTTCTTTTTGGAATAATGCCAAGTGAAGTTTTTGGAAATATATCTAATTACTGGTGGATTTTCTTATTTTGGTTACCTGGATTGCTAGCAACAACAAAACCTGAGGGAACTAGAACATATAGATGGTATGTTTTGGGTATGGTTACTTATTTCTCAGCTTTTAGTATTTGGTCCTACGGAGTACCTGACAACATATATTGCAGCCCAGATTCTCTAATTCAAGCACATGGTATTTGGCACTTGCTAACAGCTTTATCAACCTACTTCTTCTTCTTACATCATAGAAGTGAAGCTAAAAGGAACTAATTTCATGCCTGTAAGTAATTCTTTAGATAAACGTAATGAAGATATTCAAATATATATAAACGGTATTTTCTATCATAGGGTTGATGCAAAAGTTTCAGTATTTGATAGTGGTTTCTTAATGGGCGATGGGATTTGGGAAGGCCTAAGACTTGTTGACGAAGAATGGATCTTTATAGATGAACACTTGGATAGATTAATCGAAGGATGTAAGGCTATAGATATAGATATAGGCATGGATAAATCTAATCTTAAGGTCGCATTAGATGAGACAAGGCTAAAGAACAATATGAGTACCAATGCTCATGCACGATTAATGGTAACAAGAGGAGATAAGGTAAAGCCTTTTCAACAACCAGCATTGTCAGAAAACGGACCAAATATTGTAATTATTATGGAGCATTCAGATCCAGCACCAAATATAAATGGCATATCCATGATAACTGTACCGCAGGTAAGAGGCTTGCCAATGAGTCAAGATCCAAAACTAAATAGTCACTCAAAACTTAATTGTATATTGGCTTGTATTCAAGCATCAAAAGGCGGAGCGGATGAGGCTTTAATGTTAGATCCACTTGGTTTTGTAAATACAACTAATTCTTGTAACTTTTTTATTGTAAAGAATAACGAGGTTTGGACGAGTACAGGAGATTACTGTATGAATGGAATTACTAGAAAGAATGTAATTAGCCTTTGTAAGGGAAATAATATTCCTGTTTATCAGAAAAATTTCTCCCTTGTTGATGTTTATTCCGCTGATGAATGTTTCATTACCGGTACATTAGGCTCTCTAACCCAGGTTCTTAATATTGATAATAGAGGTATTGGTAACTCTTCTTCTAATTGGCCTATAACTAATAAATTAAGAGATTTATATAAAGAAATTTTATAATTATGACGAATGGTAAAATTATAGCTATGTGGTCTGGTCCGAGAAATCTCTCAACAGCTCTCATGAGAAGCTTCGGCAATAGATCTGATACAAAGATTGTCCTTGATGAGCCTTTCTACTCTGCGTACTTAAGCGAAACAGGCAAAGATCATCCCATGAAGGAACAAGTGATTGCTAGCCAATCCCCATCTTGGTATGAGGTTGAAACACTTTGCAAACAACAAACACCAGGCATTACTTATCAAAAACATATGACTCAACACATGATTAAAGATGACTTAAATTGGATTCATCAATTATGCAATTGTTTCTTAATAAGAAATCCAAGAGATGTTGCAAAAAGTTTTTTAAAAAGTTGGTCTGAAGGTGACTTTATAGACATGGGCTTTTCACAACAAGCCTTAATATTTGATCTTGTATGTAATAAAAATAACAAGATAGCTCCTGTAATTGATGCCGATTTACTTAGATCTGATCCAGAGAGGGTTCTTAGAAAGCTTTGTAAAGAAATTGATATTTCTTGGGATAACAAAATGCTTGAATGGGACTCAGGTATTAAAGACTATGACGGCATTTGGGCTGAACATTGGTATCCTTCAGTTAAAACGTCTACTTTTTTTAAGCCATTGAGTGAAAATAAAGACGTCATACTAAGTGATAATGAAGAAAGAATAGCCCAAGAGGCCATGCCTTTTTATGAAAAACTACTTAAACATGCTTTGTAAAAGCTAAGTATATAAAGTTAAATTTTATTAATAGTGAATTAATCTTCTTCGATATCTTTACGAATCTTTAGTTTCTCTAAGCTGATTTGATCTTTGAGAGTCATGATATAAGCTGCTGCAGCAAGGATTAGTATGCCTGAGGCTTCATAAATAATATTTAGGGAATCAAGCTCTTTACTCTGTAATACAATCATTCGAGTTAGAGCAGTCATTGCAATAATGATTGGTAAAGTTACAGGAAGTCTATTATTGGCATAAAAAGCACCAACCATACCAAGTACCTCTGCATATATAAATAATAAGAATAAATCGCTTAAATTTACACTTCGCTCAGCTATTAATCTAGCTATTTCTATTCCAGTTGCATATAAAGTCGCAACAGAAATAATAACTAGTATTACTCTTTCAGAAACCCAAATTGATTTTTGCCATATATTATTTTCATTTATCATTTATAAAGTATATATCTAAAATAGAAACTAGAAATAATAAAATATATAAAAATTATATATTAATTATTATTCTGTAGAATTGAATATTTCCATTTCTTCATTATTCATTTCCTCTTTGATATTTTCGAATAATAAACTTGATAAGTATCTTTCAGCGGTATCTGCAAGCATGCAAAGAATTTTAGATCCTGGCTTAGCATTTTTGGCCACATCTATTGCAACAGCAAATGTAGATCCTCCAGATATCCCAGTAAGGATCCCTTCTTTGTCTGCAAGTTTTTGTGACCATTTAATACCGTCTATACCGGCTACAGGAAGAATTTGATCTATATAACCTTTGTCTATAGATTCCTGAAGTACAAGAGGTATGAAGTCAGTTGTCCAACCTTGGATTGGATGTGGTTGCCAATCTGGATGTGATTCTGCAGGAGAGCCATCTTCAGATCTATCTTGTTTAATACCATTCGTTAGAAGGGGAGCAACATCAGGCTCAGCCATAATTAACTTTGTATGTGGCATTGAGGATCTTAATGTCCTTGCAACACCTGAAAAAGTTCCACCAGTTCCATATCCTGAAACCCAATAATCTAGACCAATATCTTTAAAATCATCTACTATCTCTACTCCTGTTGTTGACTCATGAATGTTAGCGTTTGCCTCAGTTTCAAACTGTCTAGCAAAAAACCAATCATTATCATTAGCAAGTTTTTTTGCTTTTTTATAAGCTCCTGATCCGGCTTCTGAAGCTGGTGTTAAGATTACTTTAGCACCAAGAAAACGCATCATCTTTCTTCTTTCTATAGATGCCGTTTCTGGCATAGTTATTACGCAAGGATAATTTTTAGTTGCGCATACAAATGCTAATCCAATCCCAGTATTTCCACTCGTAGATTCAACTACAGTTTGTCCAGGTTTAAGTATTCCAGTCTTTTCAGCTTCATTTATTATGCTTAATGCTAGACGATCTTTAACAGAACTAGCTGGATTAAAAAATTCAGCCTTCACATATAACTCTATCCCTTCAGGAGCTAAGTTATTAATCTTAATGACAGGTGTATTTCCAACAGTATCTAAAATACTTTGATATATCATAATTTTTATAGAGAATTAAAAAATGAAAATTTTATCATAAATATCAATCAACTAAATTAAGAATAAAGTTATATTCCTCTGAAACTTCATTAAATTGATTTAAACGACCACTTAAGCCTCCGTGGCCACCAATTAAATTCATCTTCATAAGTATAGGATTGTTTGATTTATTGAATTCTCTGAGCTTTGCGGTATATTTAGCAGGCTCAAAATATTGAACTTGAGAGTCATATAGGCTTGAAGTTATAAAGACAGAAGGATAATTAGTCTCTCTTATATTGTCGTAAGGAGAATATTGTTTTATATAAAAGTATTCATCTTCAACGGCTGGGTTTCCCCACTCGTCATACTCAAATGTTGTTAAAGGAATAGAGGGGTCTGACATTGTTGTTAATACATCAACAAAAGGTACGCCAGAAAGAATTCCTTTATATAAATTAGGCTCTATATTTATTATTGCTCCCATTAATAAGCCTCCAGCACTCCCACCTCTAGCAAAAACATTTTTTGAATCACCTATACCAATTTTGAGAACAGCTCTTACTCCATCATTAAAATCATTAAAGGTATTCATTTTATTAAGCATACGACCATCTTCATACCAATGCTTACCCATTTCACCTCCACCTCTAATATTAATTATAGAAAATACAAATCCTCTATTAAGAAGTGGAATAAGAGTTGACCTGAATGATGCATCGATATTGATTCCATACGAGCCGTATCCGTAAAATAGTATAGGTGCTGATGATATATCTGTATCAGATCGAGCAATTGTTATTACAGGAACTTTTATTCCATCCCTAGCCTCAATAAAAAATCTTTGATCTTTAAAATTTAATTTATCAAATCCAAGTATCTCTTTCTCCCACAACAAATTAGAAATGGAATCTTTTAAATCATAACTATAAATAGAATTTGGTGTCGTTAAACTTGAGTAAGAGTAATTAAAAACCGGTTCAGTTATATTATTGTTAAAGGCGAATTCCACATCATAAGCATTATCATCAAACTCAATGGCATGTCTTTCTTGCGTTTCTAAATTAATAATAGATAGTTCTGGCAGTCCGTTATATCTAATCTCTAGTCCTAAATAATTCTTAAAATGAATAACAGTATTTATATAAACATCATTATCGTGATCAACCACCACTTCCATAATGTCAAGATCAGAGTTTGTGCTTAGATCTGCCTTCAAGACTTTGAAGTTTGGCGACTTATCATTTGTTAATATATAAAATTCGTTATCTTTAATATGATCTAGATAATATAAATGGCTTTCCTTTCTATTAATAAAAATTTTTGGAGATGCGGTAGGATCGTTAATATCAACAAGTCTAATTTCATTTGAATTCGTAGATTCTATATTTATATAAATATATTTCTTACTTTTAGCGAGAGATATAGATAGGTTAAATTCAAGATCGTCCTCTCTATAAAGAAGCATATCTTCTGACTCAAAGGTGCCGACCTTGTGAGCAAAGACAGAATTTGAAATCAATGTTATTGGATCTTTTTTTAGATAAATAATATATTTATTGTCACTACTCCACAGAGCTGTTCCGGTAGTAGCTTTTATTTCATCATTCATTAGAGTCATATTCACAGTATTCATTATCTTAATAGTGAATTCGCGACGACCGTTATTATCTTCAGAAAAAGCCATAAGACTATTATCAAACGAAGGAGAAATTGATTTTATTGAGTAGTATTCTTGGTTTAATAATTTTAAATTTGCGTCTAAAAGAAGTTCTTCATTTCCATATTTATCTTTTCTAAAATATCTAGATAATTGATCTGATTTAGATGTCTTCTCATAATAGTTATAGATACCATTGTTGACAGGAAAACTTGTTTCATTTTCTGGCACTTGTGAGACCATCTCGTCTATAAGACCTGTTTTATAGTCCTCGGCAGACTCAAACCACTTATCTGCATACTCATTTTCAGATCTTAAATAAGATAGTATTTTCTCATCTTTTCTTGAGTCATCTCTTAACCAGTAATAATTATCTATTCTTTGATCGTTATGGTTTTCTAGAAGGTATGGTTTTTTAGTTGGGTTAGGTGTTGAATCACTCATATTGCAAGCTGTAAGTATTAGAAGTATTGGTAAAAATTTAAAAATAATACTTAATATAACGTAATGAGATTATTAGTGAAGAGGGTATTTATATATTATTTATTAGATAAAAAAAGGGAGCCTAAAGCTCCCTTTAAGCTATCAAGTTCTCTATGCTTTTTTATTCCAAATTATTGCTAATTGAAATACAACAACCAATAGAACAAAGACTGTTTGAACAATACCGCCTATGCCTAATGGATGGTCTAGGTAGACTTGCATTCTATCTGCAGAAGCAGCCCCAATTTCAGCCAACGAAGCAACTGCAGTACCTAAAATTGCTGCACCTATTTGCTGAACATTGAACATCATTGCTGCAACTAGAACACAGAACAAAGAAGTAAAAATCTTTGCCATCATATTTGACTCAGCATTGTTATAGATATTGTTTGCCATTCTAAATCCTAGCCATATAAGTAGAACCATACCCACAAAATACATAGCATTTTGTATAAAGCCTACATGCATAAGATTAAATATTTGATATTCAGTCATCTCTCTCTCCCTTTATTAAAAGTTAATCAATATTAATACTACATAAGTTAATATTTTTTTCAACTTTGAAACATATAGTAAATATATATAAAAAAAATTACTTAACAATTGTCATTTCTTTAATAAGCCTAGTATCTTTTTCAAACACCTCTAAAGTCCAAAGTAAGTATCTAGAATCTACATGTATTGTTCTGGTTTGCGGTATAAATTTATAGTCTGAAATTATAGTTTCCAACATCCCATCAAAAGCTAACCCAACAAAATCACCGTTTGAATTAAGTGTTGATGATCCTGAATTTCCATTTGTAATATCTAAATTAGATATATAGTTAACTGGAACACTTAGAAGTTCTTTAACTTCATAACTACCATACTCCTTATTTTTAATTAAATTAACTTGTTTTTCATCAACATTAAATGGTGATTTATTTGTATTCTTCTGGTTAATACCTTCCAAAGTAGTGAAAGGCTTATAGTAGACTCCATCATTTAGCTCAACACCCATTACATTCCCAAAAGTAACTCTAAGTGTTCCGTTGGCATCTGCATATATATCTCTATTTTGTGATTTATAAAACTCTCTCAATAGTTTTATGTATATAGATTTATTTTTTTGGAGTGCACTAGACCTAGCTTTATTAAATTTTTCTATTTTCATATTTTCATCAAATATTTTTCTAGCTAATTTAATAAAAGGATCATTAGATTTATTAAGATCGTCTAGGGACTTATCAAGCATATCAATTCGCCTATCAAGACTTAATAGAGAAGAGGGGAACGAGTACATTTCATCGACAACTAAATTAGTTTCATCAAAAGTATTTGATAATTTTAAAGAATTACTAAAGTTTGAGCGTCTATTATTCTTGTCTACCTGCCTATACTTATATAAATTAAATAGGAAGATACCCTTATCCACATCTTTATCAAATCTATATTCTAAACTCCTCATTCTATTAACTAATCTTTCATGATCTCTTTCTTGGTATCCTATATCTCTATCTTTATTAGGTTTAGTTTTCTCAAATGCGTACCTATATAGTGTTGATGCAGTTCCTAAAAGAGTAGAGCCTCCATAGTATCTATTGTTAAGTGCGTCATTATCGATATCACTAGTTATGCTCAACAATAGATTTATTGCCATCTTGTCTGTTTCTTTACCATTATTTTCTACATAAGTTAAAAATTGATTCCATTTAAACTTTTCTTGATTCAAAAGATTAAAATTTTCTGCTCCTACTATCTGGCCTGATATTTTTTTATAGTAGTTTTCAGCTCCACTTATAGATCCTCTATATTTTAGTGCCTTAGCTTCATCGTCTTTTACCAGAGACCTTATTAGATCGATTCTATTTTTTAAATATGTAACATAATTTTCAAACCCAACTTGAACATCGAATTCAATTTCTGGGTATGTCATAAGTCTATTTGTTCGTCCAGGGTAGCCAGCAACCATTACAAAATCTCCATTTGAAATACCTGACTTAGATACTTTTAAGTGGCTAGTTGGTTTGAATGGTTTATTGGTTGCTGAAAACTCATTTGATTCATTATTTGGTCCAACGTAAGCACGAAGGAGGGCGAAATCACCGGTATGTCTTGGATACATCCAATTGTCAACCTCACCTCCAAATTCTCCAATAGACTGAGGTGGAGCGTATACAAGTCTTACATCTTTAATTATTAGCTTTTTAATTAACTGGTAAGTCTCACCACTATAAAAGCTTCTAACATCACATTCGAATTCATCACTTATCTCACAAGTACTTATTAATTCTTTTCTATTATCTTGTATGATTTGATATCGATCATTTTCAGAAATTGCATCAGCAGTTCTATCTAACACTTTATCAGTAACATTTTTTATTTCTTGAGTGATATAAACTCTTGCTCCTGGCGCTGACTGAGCTTCAGTTTCAAGTGATTTCGCTAAAAAGCCTGATTTAAAAAGATCTTTATTCATCTTTTTTGCATTAAATTGGAGGTACGAGCTTTCAATACAATGATAGTTTGTGGCAATTAGTCCTGTATCAGATATAAATGCAGCAGAACATCCACCTAGGCTTACTATGGCATTAAGAGGATATTCAAATAAATCACTAAAAGATTCTATATCGCCGTCAAAGCCTGCTTTCAATATATCCTCTTCAATATTAGTTAGCTGGGATGGCTCCCACATTCCTTCATTAGCATTAATCGTGAAGAAAGGCGTTAGAAGAAAAATAACAAGAAATAACTTATTCATAATGAAGTCCTTTTTAAATTAGAAATAGCTCATCTGATTGAACCTATGATCAGTTATTTTAAATGCTACTAATAATAAATTAAAGAACTATCACTGAAATATATGATTAAATTAAGTTCTATAAAGATAGGTTTGTTCTGGTACCCAAGCCTGAGCCATAGACAACTGCATTCAACCATAATCTATTAGTTCCAAGACTAGAGCCCCTAAAATTTGGCTCCCCAGAGAACAATATAATCTGACCTTTACCAAATCTTTCTTGAGTTAAATAAGCAGAGTTTGCAATTCTTTGGGATGCTTCTGGCCATACTAAACCACTCATTCTAACGTTGAGATCGTTTCCACTGGGAATATCAGACCAATTTATAGTCCTATAAGTTTCAATATCTTTATTTTTAATTAACTCACCAATTCTTATAACAGGGCTCGAGTTTGAATCAGACATTAAAACAGGGTAATTTGAGTA